>Ga0209517_10004065_pt1 | contig 19450 bp, 23 predicted proteins | sample PeaSoiMetSII2010_FD_187695 | JGI IMG/M metagenome (GOLD analysis project Ga0209517, IMG submission 187695) | Peat soil microbial communities from Weissenstadt, Germany - SII-2010 (SPAdes) (version 2) | ecosystem: Environmental > Terrestrial > Soil > Wetlands > Peat | place: Germany...
ACACTTAGAGGCGCTTCAGTAGCAGCTACGCGGATCGACCTGAACGTATTGTCCCGATGGATACCGGAAGTAGCAATTGCCTTGCGCCAGATAGTAGCCGGGTCGTGCGGCAGCCTGAGCGCCTGCGATGGCACCGACGGTGCCGCCGGCGACCGCGCCGGCAATCGCGCCGCCGGGTCGCCCGGTGAGAAGGCCACCCAAAACCCCGCCCACGATAGCGCCGCCGACTGCACCCGCGGCGGGGTCCGGCGGAGGCGGCGGCGGTGGTGGTGGCGGCGCATAATAGGCTCCGGGAGGCGGCGGCGGATAGCCTGCGGCAACGGGCGGTCCATCATCGGGCCCGCCGTAATCCTCGACCGCCTCCACGTCAGACACATAAGCGGGCGGCCCGTCCATCTGTTGCGGATAGAAATACCAGACGCCCCCAACGTCCCACCACCAGCCCAAGCGTCCGTTGTGGGCCTCGTGGCGCCAGCGTCCGCCCTCCCAGGCTAGGCGACCGTGAAAGGGGCGTCCGCCAAAATTGCGCTCCGGCAGACCTCGTCGCGCGTACTCCTGCGGGCCTCGGACGGCTCCGGTGCGCGGAGCCGGGCGGCCGGCGTGGACCGGTTTGCCCTGCCCGCCCTTCTGCTGATTTTGTTCCTCCGCCTGCGCCGACAGCGCAAAGACGGCCGCGATGGATATCAAGGGAAGAACGATCCGAGGGCGCCTGAAGGTGCTCATGTTCAAATCTCTCCACAGCCAGGTAGCGAATCTAGAAGGCATATACCACCAGCGTTACCCCGAAGCATGCTGGTCAATTGCGGCAACAACATTGCTGACGGGGTCCGCGGGTTTTGTCTCGTTACAAATCAGTAAGATCGCGGGGTTCTGGACCGGATTCCGGCGCCGCGTTCATTTCTCCGTGTTGCCATCTCACGGATGGCCTTATAGAGCACCTGATCGCCGCGAACAGCTAGGTCCGAAGGTAACGAGGAGCTGACATGAAGAGAATGCTTGCGCTGATCTTTTTGCTGCATGCAACGGGAGCCTTTGCGCAAAGCGCCCCTCCGCCGGTCGGGGGAAAGCCGCCGGCGCAAGCCAAGTCTCACGGCACCCCGAAGTCCATGGCCGAGAAGTTATTGGCATGTCTGGAAATTGACGATGAGACCAAGGACCGGCTGGATTGCTATGATGCCATCATTTCGCCGAAGCCCAGGCCGAAATCGGCGCCGGCGAACGGGGTCATGGATTGCCGCTACGTCAAGGAGGAGGACGAACGGCTGAAGTGTTTTAACGGGTTCGCCGAGAAGATTCCCAAATTCTCCGCCCGTTAAGCTCTTCGAGCGGACGGCCTCCAATCCGCAGAATGGGACCATCTTATGGGCGCCCAACGGTTAGGCGTTCCGTCTCGCCCGGTCCTGTTGATAACCCCGCTTCGCCGGCCCCTGTGGCGTGACAGCCGCTTGCGGCATGTTATCGACGGAAAAGCCAGGCCTTACCCTTGACGAAAGTACCTCCATGCGGATCACCCTCGTCGGCTCCCGCCATTTCGGCGTGACGACACTGGAAATGTTGCGCCAGCACGGCGTCGATATCGTCGGGGTCGTCGTCGCCGACGCCGATGATCGGCTCGCCGTGGCTGCCCGCGCCGCCGGTATCCCGGTTGCGATCCAGGCCGATCCGAAACTGGTGGCGGCATCCGAAATCGCAGGCGATACCGACCTGATCGTGGCCGCGCACAGTCATGCCCGCGTCAGCAAGGAGGCCCTGGCCGCGGCGAGGCTTGGCGGTATCGGGTACCATCCCTCGCTATTGCCCCGGCATCGCGGCATCGCCGCCATCGAATGGACGATCCGCGAAAAAGATCCGATCGCCGGCGGCACCGTGTACCACCTGGCCGATCGCATGGATGCCGGCGCGATCGCGGCGCAGGATTGGTGCTTCGTCAAGAAGGACGAAACCGCTCGGCAATTATGGGAGCGCGCGCTGGCACCACTGGGCCAGAAATTGTTGGGCGAAGTCATCGACTATGCGAAGATTCATGGTGGCCTTCCCGGCAGGCCGCAGGATGAAGAATTTGCGACCAGTGCTCCCGCTCTCGCCGACTAGGAAGTTTTTAGGTGTAAAATCTCTGTTCTTTCGCAAATTTTATATTTGGTGCGACATTTGTGGAATGTGACCGGTATTATTTAGGCTGGATCGCGCGAACCGACGCTCGACGCTCACCGCCGCAAACGGTAAGATTTCTGCTGTCGGTAGCGACCTCTCCGGCAACATTGGTCGGGAAGGGCTTGTGCGGGTATCCGTCAATGGTGCATATGCGAACGGTCAACTCAATGGCAATGCCAGATGGGGGAAGCGGAATGGAGAATCTGCGGGAGTATCATGCAGCGGCCGATGAGAAGCGTCTTGGCAATAAAGCAGGCCGAAAGCCCAGTGCCTTCATGTATGCGCGACGACTAACGTTCGCGTTCGGAGCGTTTCTGGCCGCCTCGGTGTGGGCAACTGCAAGCCATGCACAGGCTTCCGGGCCATTTGCAGGCATGGCTGGTGTCTGGTCTGGCGCGGGCACGGTCACGCTGGACGATGGCTCGACCGAGCGAATTCGCTGCCGCGCTACCTACGCTGTCGGTGCGGGCGGAAATGGTATGCAACAGACCCTGACCTGCGCCAGCGACAGCTACAAATTCAACCTGACCAGCAACCTCATGGCACAGGGCTCCGCCGTCTCGGGGACCTGGGCCGAAAGCAGCCGAAATATCAACGGGAATATCGAGGGGCGTTCCGGTGGCGGCGTATTTCAGGTGATAGCGACCGCCCCCGCCTTCTCCGCGCACCTCACACTCACGACACGCGGTAACAGGCAATCGGTCGTGATCAAAGCCGAGAGCCAATTCAGGGGCGCCTCGATTTCGCTGTCCCGCGGCTAGACGCGAACCCGCACTCCGCCGGCGAACCGGCGGAGCGCTTCGCCGAATATTTTCCCGGTGCGTCCGGCCTAGGCGGCCGGCACAAATGCGGTGACTTCGATCTCGACTTTGGCGCGGGTATCGACGAGACCCTCGATGTAAAGCAGCGTGGAGGGCGGGAAATTTTTCCCGAGCGTCTCGCGCCAGGCCGCACCGATACCGGCGCCCGCGCCCTCGTATTCGCTGCGGCTGGTCAAATACCAGGTCAGACGAACGATGTGCTCGGGGCCCGCTCCGGCTTCCGCAAGCAGGCGGACGATTCGCCGCAGCGCGACGGCGACCTGCGCGGCCATGTCGGGCTGGTACTCGCCCTTCTCGTCGCCGCCGGTCTGACCGGCAAGGACGATCCAGCGGCCGGGGCCGTCGACCGCAACGCCATGCGAGAAGCCACGTGGCTTCGACCAATCGGCCGGTTGCAGGATGCGCATGCAGAAGTTCCTCCGCGTTTGTTTTGCAAAGATGTGCACCGCACCTGCTCGAATGTCGAGCGGGAAATCTGCCGGCCGGTCCGGCGCGCACTGCGCACGCCTTGCGGCATCCGCAATTTGCACGTTGCAAACCCGCATCAAGTCGTCGATACCGGCCTGGCCGCCGAGGCGTCGAACGTCTTGCAACATGCCACACCCCTGCCGCTGATGGAACGAATGCCTTCCAAACCAAAGGCCGCGCTATGGATGGCGGGTTGGCTCGGCCTGATGCTGGTGATGGCGGTGGCCGGCCGCGAGGCGACGCGCGAAATCAACGTCTTTCAGATCATGGAGCTGCGAACCGGACTGGGCCTGTTGATGCTCTACCCGTTGGTTCGCCGCTACGGCGGCTTTGCCAAGCTGAAGACACGACGGCCGCTCGCGCATGTTGCGCGCAATCTCATTCACTACGCGGCGCAACTTGGCTGGTTCTTCGCATTGACGTTGATTCCGATCGGACAGGTGGTGTCGATCGAATTCACGATGCCGATCTGGACCGCCATCCTGGCCGCAAGCTTTCTCGGCGAGCGCATGACGATCTGGAAGATCTCCGCGATCGTGCTCGGCGTGGTCGGGGTCGTCATCATCGTTCGTCCCGCGACCGGGGAGATCAATCCGGGCCAACTGATTGCGCTTGCGGCGGCGGTGGGATTTGGCACTTCGGTCGCCATGATGAAATCGCTGACGCGGACCGAAACGACGATCGCGATCATCTTCTGGATGCTGGTGATCCAGACCACGGCCGGCTTCTTCCCCTCGCTCTACGCCTGGAAATGGCCCTCGCAATATGTCTGGTGCTGCGCCCTTGTGATCGCCTTCAGCGGTACGTTTTCGCACTTCTGCATGGCGCGCGCGATGCTGTACGCCGATGCCACCATCGTTTTGCCGATGGATTTTCTCCGCGTCCCGCTGACGGCCCTCGCTGGCTGGCTGATCTATTCGGAACGGCTGGATGCATTCACCGTCCTTGGCGCGGCGCTCATCCTCACCGGTAATCTCTTGAATCTAAAGCCCTCCGCGCCCGCGACGGCGCGGTTTGGGACCTGACGGCATCGCGCCGTCACACAAGCGGCCTTTCCAAAATTGAGCAGGGGAGCAAACAAGCTCAGCACAAGGCGCTATTGGCGGAGATCGTCGCGACCACCCAGACAGGCTCCAGCGACGATTCGGACAGTTCGCGTCGCCAAAGCCGGCGTAGCGGCGGTGGTGGCGGCGGCAATCCCGGCGCCTTCATCGGTGGCGCGTTGGGCGGCATGATGGGCGGGATGTTCCGGCGCTGATCGCCGCTCGCAAACAAAGGACAAGCGGAGAGCCCGGGCTGCCCCGGGCTTTTTTTCGCTCATATCTATTTTGTGCACTCCGCATATCCTTCGGTCAGCTTCACGATTTTGTCGCCGCCCGAAGTCAGGAGGCACATTTCAACCTCCTTGCCCGCTGGAACAGGCTTGGCGCAGGTGATTTGCGGATTGTTGTTGTAGCGGGTGGTGGAAAATCTGCACGTCACCATGCAGGAGGCATCGCTGCCCAGCGAATTGGTCATCATGATGCTGGCGGTTTCCTCGCCGGGCAAAACAACGCATTTGAAGGGCACCGATTCCGCAGCCGCCGGCGCTGAAAGCAAGCCGGCGACCAGGGCGAGACAGGAAATAACCGATCGCGCGTCCATGAAATTTGCCAGGGTTATTTCCCTGCCGCCTTTCTCAGTGCGTCGTTGATCCGATCCTGCCAGCCGGGCCCGCTCGCCTGGAAGTGCTCGAGCACATCCTGATCGATCCGCAGCGAGACCAATTCCTTGACGCCTGGAAGTGTAACCTTCCTCGTGGGCGCTTCGGGTTCTTTCTTTGTGACCTTCTTGAACGCAGCCTCCGCCTCGGTGCGGGCGTCGTTCAGGGTTCGCGGACGTCTTGGCTGATCCGACACGGCTAGATTCCTTCGAACAGGGCTGTCGACAGATAACGCTCGGAGAATGAAGGCACGATCGCCAGAATAGTCTTGCCGGCGCTTTCCGGGCGCTTGCCGATCGCAAGCGCGGCGGCGATCGCTGCGCCCGAAGAGATGCCGCCCGGAATGCCTTCGTTGCGGGCTAGCGCGCGCGACATCTCGAGCGCGGTCGCGCTGTTGATCTTGATGATCTCGTCGATGACGGAGCGATCGAGGATTTCGGGAACGAAGCCCGCGCCAATTCCCTGAATCTTGTGCGGTGAATGCTGACCGCCTGACAGTACCGGGCTCTCTTCGGGTTCCACGGCCACGATCCGCAGCGAGGGTTTGCGCGGCTTGAGCACCTGGCCCACTCCCGTGATCGTGCCGCCGGTGCCGACGCCGGCAACAAAGACATCGATATCGCCGCCGGTATCGTTCCAGATTTCTTCCGCGGTGGTGCGGCGGTGAATTTCGGGGTTGGCGAGGTTCTTGAACTGTTGCGGCATGACGGAGTTGGGCGTGGTGCGAACCAGTTCTTCGGCGGTCGCAATCGACCCCTTCATGCCCTGCGCGGCGGGAGTCAAAACAATTTCGGCGCCGAGGAACGCCAGCATTTTTCGCCGTTCAATCGACATCGATTCCGGCATCACGAGCTTGAGCCGGTATCCGCGCGAGGCCGCCACGAAAGCGAGCGCAATCCCGGTATTTCCCGATGTCGGCTCGATCAGCACGGTGTCGGCATTGATCAGGCCGGCCTTTTCCATCGCCACGACCATCGCCGCGCCGATGCGGTCCTTCACGCTGGCTGCGGGATTGAAATATTCGAGTTTGGCAAGAATGGTCGCATTGGAACCGTGCTGTTGCGGAAGTTTGCGCAGGCGGACGATCGGCGTATCGCCGATCGCCTCCACGATGCTTTCGAAAACACGGCCCCGTCCTGGAGGGTGCACTGCACGCGTAGCCGGCGACACATCCATAATGACTCCTTAAGACCGCGCTCAGCCTTGATTGACGGGGACATCTTCCATTAGGGGTTGCCCATGCAGCAGTGCAAGCCTGAATCCGGCGAATTGCATTTCGCTGCAACGCAAAACTCGAAAATCTCCCAGGGAACTTAAAACCAACGCATTTGTGTTGTGAGAATGCAAACAAGTTGGTGTAGGTTCAGGCAGGCTCAGATCGCAAGGAGGTCACGATGGCAGCAGTCGCTGAAGTCTTGTCGACCGTCTCGCATAGCCCCGATCCGCGTGGTTGTGATCTGCCTACCTGTCCGGTTTGCGCGGATTCCATGGTAGCCGCGGAGGCGTCGGCCTATTTGGCCGACAATATCATCAGCTATCTCTGGACCTGCGATACCTGCGGGTATGGTTTTGTGACCAAGCATTCGCTCAAGCGTCCGGTCTGTAACTAAGTCTACTCATTTTCGTTTAGGCGTGACCTCGGGCAAGCGTTCCGCGCTTGCCGGGGAATAGCTTTTCTCGTTCTCAGCCGGCGCCCGTTCCCTGCCGGGACTTATCTAGCGCGGTGCGATATCGCCCCGCGCCCATTTCGCGCGCGTGTTTTCGCAGAAACTCGCAAAAGTTCCCTGCGCAATCGCCTGCCTGATATCGTGCATCAGGCGCTGGTAATAGGCGATGTTGATTTCCGACAACAGCATCGCCCCCAGCGTCTCGCCCGACCTGACGAGATGATGCAGGTAGGCGCGCGAATAGCTGCGCGCGGAAGGCCAGAAACTCTCTTCGTCAAGCGGTCGCGGATCGTCGGCGTGGCGCGCGTTGCGCAGATTGATTTGACCAAACCGCGTGAACGCCATGCCGTGACGCCCGTTGCGGGTCGGCATCACGCAATCGAACATGTCGACGCCGCGCGCAACCGCCTCCAGAAGATCGTCGGGCGTGCCGACACCCATCAAATAGCGGGGACGCCCCTGGGAAAAAATCGGCGCGACCTCCTCGATCATCGCAAGCATGACCGATTGCGGTTCGCCGACCGCAAGCCCGCCGATCGCGTAACCGTCAAATCCGATCTCGACCAGGCCGCGCGCGCTCGCCCGGCGCAATTCGGGCACGTCGCCTCCTTGCGCAATGCCGAACAGCATGTGACCGGCCGGCGCGGTCTCGAAGGCGCGTTTGCTGCGCTCGGCCCAGCGCAAGGAGAGTTGCATCGCGCGCTCGATATCGCCGCGCTCGGCGGGCAGCCTGACGCACTCGTCCATCTGCATCGCGATGTCGGAGCCAAGCAGCCGCTGCACCTCGATCGAGCGCTCCGGCGACAATTCGACCATGGCGCCATCGATGTGAGAGCGAAAGGTGACCGCGTGCTCGCCGACCTTGCGCAGCTCCGACAGCGACATCACCTGGAAGCCGCCGGAATCGGTCAGCATCGGGCCGTTCCAGCCGGTAAAGCTCTGCAGGCCCCCGAGCGCCGCGATCCGCTCGGCGCCGGGCCGCAGCATCAGGTGATAGGTATTGCCGAGCACGATATCGGTGCCGGCATCCCGCACCTCGCGCCAATGCACGCCCTTCATCGCGCCACCGGTGCCGCATGGCATGAAGGCGGGCGTCCGCACCACGCCGTGCGGTGTGGTCAGCTTGCCGGTGCGCGCGCTGCCGTCGGTTGCGAGCAATTCGAAATGATTGGAATGGCTCATGCTGAGGATTTATCACGAAACAGCAGGCATGCATCCCCATAGGAATAAAACCGGTATCCGCGCGTGATGGCGTGTGCATAGGCCCGTTTCATGCTCTCAAGCCCGGAGAACGCCGACACCAGCATGAACAGCGTCGAACGCGGCAGGTGAAAATTGGTCAGGAGAATATCGACCGCGCGAAAGCGATAGCCCGGCGTGATGAAGATCGCGGTCTCGCCGCTGAATGGCGCGATGAGGCCGTCCTCGGAAGCGACGCTTTCCAATAGCCGCAGCGAGGTGCTGCCGACGGCGACAATGCGGCCCCCCTTCGCTCGCGCCGCATTCAGCGCCTCGGCGGTGGAGCGCGAAATCTCAGCCCATTCGGAATACATCTTGTGGGCGCTTGTATCCTCGGCCTTGACCGGCAGGAAGGTCCCTGCCCCGACATGCAGGGTGATCCGGTGAATTTCAACGCCGCGCCGGCGGAGCGCATCCTCCAGGGCGGGGGTAAAATGCAGTCCGGCCGTGGGAGCAGCGACGGCGCCTTCGTGCGAAGCGAACATGGTCTGATAGTCCGAGGCATCGCGCTCGTCGGGGGCGCGCCTTGAGGCGATATAAGGCGGCAGCGGCGGGCTTCCGAGGTCGGCGATGGCTGAATCAAGTGTAGGCCCATGAAACGAAAACGAGAGCGTCACCGCACCGTCCTCGCCCTTGTCCTCGACCTCCGCATCGAGATGGCCGAGCAGGCACACCTTGCCCTCATTGCCGAAGCGAACCACATCGCCCGGCGACAGTTTTTTGGCCGGTTTGACCAGCGCCTGCCAGCGCGAACCGTCGAGCCGCTTGATCAGGGTCGCCTCGATCTTCGGCTCGGTTTGCCGGCCAATGCGGCGGCCCTTGAGCTGGGCCGAAATAACCTTGGTGTCGTTCACCACGAGCTGATCGCCGGGTTCGAGCAGCAGCGGAAGATCGGACACGACAGCATCGCGCAAGGGAGCGCCGGGCTCAACGATCAATAGCCGCGCGGAATCGCGCGGGCTTGCCGGACGCAACGCGATGCTCTCGGCCGGAAGCTCGAAGTCGAAAAGATCGGTGCGCATTGCGCGCGTCGTCATCGCCCGCCAACCGGTCCGGCCTTCGGCCGGCCGGATGACAGGCTCCGGCGGGCGATCCAGTAATCACCGGCCTCACTCCCAAAGGAAGTGCGTGAGTACTGGATGCCCCGCCTTCGCGGGGCATGACGTCGGATGTGCTGTTGCTTGCCCCTCACGCCGCATCCAAGGCCATATGCGCCTTGACGATCTTGTCCGGCTCCTTCACCGGCTCGCCGCGCTTGATCTTGTCGACGTTCTCCATGCCGGAAGTCACCTTGCCCCACACCGTGTACTGGTGGTTCAGGAACGGGGCATCGTCGAAGCAGATGAAAAACTGGCTGTCGCCGGAATCGGGACTTGCCGCGCGCGCCATGGATGCGGTGCCGCGCATATGCGGTTCCTTGTTGAACTCGGCCTTGAGCTTTTGGCCGGAACCGCCGGTTCCGGTGCCGTGCGGACAACCGGTCTGCGCCATGAAGCCGTCGATCACGCGGTGGAACACGATGCCGTCGTAAAATCCCTCGCGCACGAGTTCCTTGATCCGCGCGACGTGGTTCGGCGCAAGATCCGGCCGCATTTCGATGGTGACACGCCCCTGCGTGGTGTCGAGGATCAAAGTATTTTCGGTGTCAGCCATGCTCTTTTCTCTACTGGTTGGGGTGGAAGTTTCCGGTTGTGAAATTGGACGGCGAACGGCCGGCCGGCGATGGCGCCGGCCATCCCTTCTGTAAATGGCATCGGCGTGCAGCGCTGCAATGCCTCCATGACCGCGATCCGGTACATCAGCCGGTCGTTGTCATCGGCCTGTTCCGATTCATAGGTGATGCGGGGATGGCCGAGGATCTCGCCTGCCCGGTTAAAGCTCACAATCACGGTGATGTCGATGCCGGGATTGGCGCGTGACGGCGGCGGCGGTTTCCAGCAGGTCCTCAACCTCGCAAAGACGTCGCGAATGGTGTTGACCTGCGCCGGTTCGGCGGGCGCACAGCTCGACCAGACGAGCAGAAGCGCTGCCGCCTGTCCGATCCGCCGAAGGCGAGGCCGGCCCGCCCTGGTGGAGCGGACTTGACGTTCGCCACCGCTTTGGCCGCGATTCCCGAGGGCGAACGTCAAATCCAAAGCTCCACTAACAACAATCGTTTGCTAGTGGTCCTTTGATTCTAACATTCGCAAACGTGCCTCCCCGAGCGAATGCGAATGTTAGAATCGGACCACTAGCTCACTTGATGTCGGATGCGACCTGCACCTTCACCATCTTGTCCGGATCGGTGACAGCGCCGCCGGCCGATCCCGGCGGAGCCTTCTTGAGCATGTCGACCACATCCATGCCCTGCACGACCTCGCCGATCACGGTGTACTGTCCATCGAGGGGCGCGCCGTCGGCGAACATGATGAAGAACTGCGAATTGGCGGAATCGACGCTGTCGCCGCGCCGCGCCATGCCGACGATACCCCGCGCGAAGTGAACCTTGGAAAATTCCTGCTTGAGGTTCGGATATTTCGATCCGCCGGTGCCGTTGAAATTCTGGCCGTCGCCGGTCTGCGCCATGAAGCCGTCCATCACGCGGTGGAACGGAACGTTGTTGTAGAAACCCTCGCGCGCAAGCTGCTTGATCCGCTCGGCGTGCTGAGGCGCGATGTCTGTCCTGAGCTTGACGACAATCCGCCCCTTGGTGGTGTCGATGACGATCGCATTCTGCTTGTCGAGACCGGCCGGAAGCGGCTGGGCGATGGCGGGCGCGGCGCAGATCAGCGCGGCGAGGACGGCGAGAATTCGGATCATGAAGGCTCCAACTGAGAGGTAGAAGGCTAGCGGGTGAATTTGGCCTTGAGGCGCTTGGCGACGGCCTTGGGGACGAAATTCGAGACATCGCCCCCCATTCCGGCGATCTGCCGCACCAGTGTGGCGGTGATCGGGCGAACGGTGGGCGAAGCCGGCAGGAACACCGTGCGGACCTGCGGCGCCATAGCTTCGTTCATCCCCGCCATCTGCATCTCGTAATCCAGATCCGTGCCGTCCCGAAGGCCACGGATCAGGATCGTGGCGCCGGAGCGTTGCGCGGCGGTGACGACGAGGTCATCGTAAGTGATGGCCTCGAAGGCACAGCCGGCCTTTGCCGCGACCGGACCGAAGACTTCCCCGAGCATCTCGAGGCGCTCTTGCGCCGAAAACAGCGGCGCTTTTCCGGGGTGGATGCCGATGGCGACGACCAGCCGGTCGCACAGCCCGACGGCCTGCCTGACCACATCGAGATGGCCATTGGTGACGGGGTCGAATGAGCCGGGATAGAGCGCGATACGGGGCATAAATCCGTCTACCCTGCCCCGGCCGGGGCCGCAAGCCGATCCGGTTCCGACCCTCCGCGCCGGCCGCCGCGTCGTTATTTTTCATCGGCCATTGAACCACTTCGGGGCTGGGTGAGACCCCTATGCGTGCCGGCTTTGTTTCGTCCCCGACCGGCCGACGAAACAAAACCCGGCCGGGACGAAACCACTTTCCGGTTTGGCGAAGAATTGCGGAAACCGGCGCTTTGTATCGGTTAGCCAAGCAAATGAGGGGCCGCCAAGGCCCCATGACAGGGGACCGTCATGATCAAAGCTCTTTCAGCCATCGCTATTGCTGCGTTTGTCGCAGCCAGCCTTGCCGTACTTCCCGGCTTTGCCCCGGAAGTCGAAGCCAGCGTGCCGCACGCCCTCGCCAAGGGCGACCGTCTCGACATCCGCCCCGTAGGCCGTGACTGCTCGCAGCAGGCCTGGCCGCATTTCGAGGCCTCTTGCCTGCGGGTCGCGGGTTCAAAGACCGCGATTCGGGAAGTCCGTCTGGTCACCGCCGACCGCATGCCGTAGAGAGCGCCGCCGGCGCGAGATCACATTGTCTGGTCGATATCTGATGGAGGCTTGGCTCCTGGCCCGGCCTCCATTGTCGTTATGAGCTTCGAATTCGGCCACGGACACACACGGCCGGACGACAGGTCCTAAGGCCGTAAACCCAAAAATCTGTCGGGCGGACGGTTTGCCAGAGTCCGCTATCCCCCGATAGCGACCAAATTCTGCTACGCAGCGAAGTGACGCGATGTGCCAACAGCGGAAATCTCCGCTGGGCCGTCGTACCTCTTACTCGGGAAGTCCCGCAAGCCGAAAAGCCTCAACGACCTTCTCAAGGTCACGGCACCATCGAAATATTGAGCGTCGCCGAAAGTCTTTGGTGTTAGCGAGTCCAGGAGCAATCTTAGCGAGACTCGAGAACTTCCATTTTGCCTCATTGAGGCTGTTTGCCGCCACAAGCGAGAGAATGTCGACCTGCAAGGTGGCCAGAGCTTCCGGAGCGGCGCGCACGGCCAGTTCAGCAAATTTCCTGCACTCAGCTGGCTTGCCGAGAAAGAAATAGGCCTGAGCCAATCCATAGGGTCCCAAGAAGGAGTAGGGATCGAGAGGATTGAGGCGCATGCAAATTTCACAACTCTCGATGGCTTCGCGATATTCCCCATTCCAGATTCGGCAGTTACCGCACCAGCCTTGCGCCCAGGCAAGATTCGGATTTAAGCGGACTGCTTTTTCCAATAAGCCGCGACCCTTTTCGTACTCGCCGCCAAATGCGGCCAGCGTATAGCCGGCGCGAGCAAGGACAGAAGGATCCTCTTGATCCAGCTCTATTGCTCTTCGAGCGAACTGAACCGCCTCGCTCAAATCGTTCGCACTGGATAGCCAACCGTAAGCCGATCTTACTATATAGGGCACGGTAGCTGCAGCATGTGCTGCCGCAAAGGATGGGTCGGCCTCTATCGCGCGTCGAAACATTTCGAGCGCCTTTGTTTGTGCCTCTCGCTCGTGAAGATTGTGCTGTTCAATGCCACGCAGGTACCAATCGTAGGCGGACTGGTTCACCAACGGCTTTTGCCGCGTCCGCTCGATCTCTGCGCGCTCAACACTTGGCGCTATTGCCCCGACGACCTTGAGCGTAACCTTGTCCTGCAGGTCGAAGACATCATCGAGCGCGCCGTCGATCTTGTCCGCCCACAGATGCGCGCCGGTTGCGGTGTCGATCAGCTGGCCGGTGATGCGCACCCGCTCGCCAGCCTTGCGCACGCTGCCCTCCAGCACATAGCGAACGCCAAGCTCTCGCCCCACCTGCTTGATGTCGATTGCCTTATTCTTGTAGGTGAAACTCGAATTGCGAGCGATCACGAACAGGGGTTTGAAGCGCGACAGCGCGGTGATGATGTCTTCCACAATGCCGTCGGCAAAATATTCTTGCTCGGGATCGCCGCTCATATTCGTGAACGGCAGCACCGCGATCGAGGGTTTGTCGGGCAGTGCAAGAGGTTGGGCGGTCTCGATTGATGGCTTAGGCAACGGTAGCGCTTGCGACTTCGCGTCTATCCTCAAGCGCCACGCCTGCATGGGCTCGGCAATATTCTTGAGGGGTTGCGGTCCCATATCGTCGCAGACAATCTCGACCTTGCCCCGGACCTGTCGGTAGGCGTCATTCGATATGCAGACCCCGCCCGCATCTGCGATGCTTTCGAGGCGGGCAGCAACGTTGACCCCGTCCCCGAAGATATCGCCGTCATCAATGATGATGTCACCGACGTGAATGCCGACCCGGAATTCGATCCTTTGGTCCAACGGAATAGATGCGTTCTGCTCGGCCATGCTGCGCTGGATTTCGACCGCGCCACGTACAGCATCAACGGCGCTAGCAAACTCGAGCATGCCGTCGCCCGTGGTCTTAACGATCCGCCCGCGATGCTTAGCGATGGTGGGGTCAACACGGGCCTTTCTGACCGCCTTGAGGCAGGCCAGCGTGCCTTCCTCGTCGATGCCCATGAGACGACTATACTCGGCGACATCCGCCGCCAGCACCGCTGCCAGACGCCGTTCCACGCGCTCGGCGGTCAAAGCACACCCCTAGATTGGTAGTTCCTGCCCCACGCATCAAAGCATATCGGACCGCTGCTGTACTAGGGGCGATTTCCGAAATGGGTCACATCGCGTCGTTTCGCGATGTCGGCTGTGGGTCCGCTTTTTCCCCAAGAACCGACATCGTCAGTTAGACCGGCCATGTCGGAAAAGTGCCAAACTCGGTTTGGAGTAGCAGCGCTTATTCACGACGTCGGGGCTTCGCCGCAGTATCATATCGGCTGGTGCAAAAGTGAAATCGCCGCACCTTTTTCCGATCAGGCTTGATCTGCCGCAAAAGCTGATACCGCATCAGTGATAAATTTAACTAATATATGGAGCGCTGCCATGATCATTGAGCGCTTATCGGAAGAGCATCGCAATATTGAGAAGCTGCTTGCCATCCTCGAGCGGGAACTTGAGGTCTTCGACCGGGGAGACCGCCCCGATTACGAGGTTATTCGCGCGGTTATCAGCTACTTCGAAGTCTACCCGGAAGTGTATCACCATCCTCAGGAAGACCTGGTCTTTGCCAAGCTAAGAGAGCGCGATCCGGTTGCGGCTGCGAAGGTCGGTGATCTCGCTCGCGAACACCACAAAGGGGCTGAACGCTTGCGCAGCGTCGCTCAGGCGGTCGTGTACGTGCTTGCGGATGGTGAAGTTCTTCGGCAAAATGTCGATACCATTGTTCGCAATTTCATCGCGCACGAGCGGCAACACATGATGATGGAAGATCGATATTTCTTTCCTGCTGCGCTTAAGGCCCTTAAGCCGCAAGATTGGACGGAGATAGCTTCGGCTGTAACCAGTCATAAGGATCCGCTGTTCAGCGACGTCACCGAAGAGCGGTTCGATGCACTACGCGCGCATATTTTGCGGCTGGAGCAAGAGGCTGAAGCCGAACGAAGATAGGCGCGCTTTCATCCGCGGTGCTGGTTGTTCTTTGCGGCGAACACCTCGCGGGCACACGCGCCGCTGGCATTACTTTACGAAGCGATAGATCGTTGGTCTCAGGGAGCGCGGCATTTGCATGTTGACTTCCGCTTTGGGGTCATTCGCGACCGGGTCGAGCCAGCAGGAAGTCCGGTCATGTCCGCTATGCCTCGAAAGCGAAAGTAATTTTCTGAGCATTGGCGGTTCCGCTAAGGGTCCGCGTCCTAGCTCAGTGGCACGCTCTGGGCATGCCTGAAGATGTTTTTGGGATCGAGCTGCGCCTTGATCTTCGTCAGCCGCGGGAGATTGTCGCCCCAATATGCTTTCGCATAACCATCGCCGAGATCGAGGTCACAATAGTTTACATAACATCCACCCGAGACGAACGGCCGCATCGAGGCGTACAGGGTCTGCATTGCCGCGATGTTGGCCGCCGAAGCGCTGGGACTGGGCCACTCCTTGACATACTGAATAGAGTATTTCGTATTGCCCCGGTGCACGAACGCCGTCGCATCGGAAGGCACTTTGTTGATCGCACCGCCATAGCTGTCGCACAAAGCCGCAATCTCTACCGGTGATTTCTGCAGACCACCCAGCAACGTCAGAATTCCCTGATCGGACATGGGTTCGGTGAGGTAGTCGGATTTGCCCTTCATGAAAGCGGAGTCGGTGCCGCCGCCGTCGAAGATTTTGGCCGCCCGCTCGAACGTTATCGTACTTGTCTCCGAATCCGCCGCGGTGCCGGCAAGGGTTTGAAGGCGCCTGAGTTCGACCTTGAGCTTGTTCTCGGATGCCGCCGACAGTCCGGCCACGTGCAGGGTCATCAACCCCCCCTTCCCCTTCGTCAGGTGAAGCGTGCACGTGATCGACGGAGGCAAATCCTCGAGCCACTCCTGCCACCCCCGCACGACTTTCACCCCTTGCGCGACCGGCTTGCTCCATGTGATCGCGAATTTGGCGACCATGTTGACGGCGCTGGTTCGAAAATTGAAATTCGTCACCACGCCAAAGCTTCCGTTGCCGCCGCCGCGCAGCGCCCAAAACAAATCCGGATTTTCCTGATCGCTTACATTGAGAATCTGGCCGGACGCATCGACCACCTCCATCGACAGGATACTGTCGCATGCCAGTCCAAATGGACGCCCGAGCAGTCCAAAGCCGCCCCCGAGCGAATGGCCCGCAACACCTACCGGAAAGCAGCTTCCCGCCGGAATCGCCAAATGGCTTGGCGAGAGCGCTTCGTAAACCGATCCAAGCGGCGCGCCGGAGCCGATCGACACCGACTTCTTGTCCGCCGAGAGCTTGATTCCGGTCATGCCGCGAACATCGATCACGAGATCGGCACTGTGCGAGAACCCTTCATAGGAGTGACCGCCCGAGCGAATGGCGAAGCCAATTCCGTTGCTGGTGGCCCAGCGGATTGTGGCGCCGACTGCCGCGGCGCTGGCCGCAACGACCCGCACCTTCGGCGTTATCTGCGTTCGCTTGTTGTAGGAGGCGTCATAGTCCGCTTTGCGGGGCGTCTTATCACCGGGGACCAAAACCAGATCCTTCTTGGGATCGAGCGACGCCTGCAGCGCTGCAATCGGCAAACCGGTCTCGGCCTCGGCCTTGCGGATCGAGGCCAGCGAACCGCCGACAATCAAATACGCGGGGAGACCGCCCGCGATCTCCAGGAAATCGCGTCGTTTCATTGGTCCCCTCCGCACTACCGACATTGAAGCAGTGGTTGAAAAAACCGCGGCTGATGAAAGTTCGGCGCGTTTGCCCTTGGCAGGAACGAACTCCAATAGCTGCGTTTGGGAGCACGCTCGAGAATGGAATAGAAGTTTCCTCGGATTTTCGCAGGGTTACCGTCCCAGCCGAGGGCTTTGAGAGGAATTTTCATTTCCGCATCCCAACCGCCTGGCCGAATTTCTGCCGACGACACCAGACCCAAATCGACACCCTCCTGATGTTGGGTGCGACTGACGATCCTCACCTGAAAGGTCTGGTTGAATGGCGATACTTCAAATTCGTAGTACGGAAATCCAGTTTCCGAAAACGTCACAAACAATTCCACCACGTCAAAATCGTAAGGGTATTTTTGAGGGCCGAGAACCTTGCTGGCGTTCAGCGACGGCGCCGACACGGAAAAGCCGGCGATCAAGACATCATCGGCAAGCGAAGCCTTCACCTGGACGGGCTTCTTGAGAGCCGACTTCGCCGGCGCGACCAACGACAGATCGCAGGCCAGCGCGCTACGAGCGGTCAACAAGATCGCGAGAACGATGAGGAGCCTCATGACATCTCAGGCTAACACAGATGGTGTCGCTAGCGGCATGCAACTGCGGGGTCGGCGCCGTTACAACAGGCCTGACGCCCTTTCGAAACCGGACGCTTCTCGGTTCGCCGCGGGATTCCGCCGCCGCCAGCTCACCCGGCAGCCTTGATGTCCGCTGCCTCCGACCATATTCAAGGAGGTCGCCGGGCTGGCACTGCAGAACCTCGCAAATATTTTCGAGCGTCTCGAAGCGCACGCCTTTGACCTTGCCGGATTTCAGCAGAGAGACGTTCTGTTCGGTGATGCCGATGCGCTCGGGACTTCGAAGTTCGATTGGTGGTCATCCCTCCGGGATGCCGGCCCGGCGCATCCCATCATAGACGCGCTCGCGTCTGGCAAGATAAATCGGATTATCGCTGGCGGCGTTTGCTCGAAATCGAGAGACCGTAAAGCTCGGGTCCAGCGCAAGCCCGGCCTGCGCCGCCTGCTTGGCCTCATCAAGCCGATCGAGAAGTGCCAAAGCGGCAGCAAGGATAAAATGCCCGACTGGAAGGTTTCGGTTGGCCTCGATACCTCGGCGGCACCAAGCTAGAGCTTCCTCGTCGGCTCCCACCTGATGCTTTGCGTTTCCAACCCATGCCGCCCATACGTTCGCGTTGGTATCGCGAGGAGAAAGTCTCAGCGCTTCCAGAACGTGCGCTTCGGTTTCTCCGCCGCGCCCCGTGACATATTTGGCAAAGCCAATTTGAGCGTGAGCAATAGCCAGGTTTCGATCCAGCGCCAGAGCCCGCTCACACTCGGCGATGCCCTGATCGGCACGATTTGAGAAGATTTCGACAATGCCCATCAGGCAATGGGCCATGGCGTGGTCTGGGGCAATCGAAAGTGCTTTGGTCAACGCAGTTTCTGCGGAGCCGAGGCGCTGGATGCGCTGGTCCGTCATAAAATAAGCGCCTATCCGCGCATCGACGTCTGCCATTCCGATGAGAGCTTCGAGGTTGTCAGGATCAAGTGCCAGTGCGCGTTCGAAATAGCCGCGCGCATGCGTGAGTTGCCCTGGCGCGGACCCTTTGTTTACTTGAGCCATGCCCTGCAGCCAGAGGTCCATGGAACTGGGATGCGGAGACCGTTCCGCACGCCGCGCTTCAGCCGTGACTAACTCCGTGCCCAGTTGATTGGCAAGACGCGATACGATCTCGTCCTGCATATCGTAGAGGTCGGTTACGGGCTTTTCAAATCGCTCGGCCCAGACATGATTGCCGGTTTCGGTATCGATAAGTTGGACGTTGACGCGCATCCGATTGCCGCCGCGCTGCACGGAACCCTCGAGCGCATAGCGCACGCCGAGTTCGCGTCCCACCTGTTTCACGTCTACGTGCTTGCCCTTGTAGGTGAAGGCCGTGTTGCGCGCGATCACAAAACTTCCGGAGATGCGCGACAGGTCCGTGGTCAGGCTTTCCGTGACGCCGTCGGCGAAATATGCCTGCTCGGGATCGCCGCCAATATTGGCGAAGGGAAGGACCACGATGGAGAGAGGCGGCGGTGCCGAAGCAGCGGCCGGCTTCGGCTGCGCCGGCCTGCCGACTTCGAGCGAATAAACCCGGATCGGATCGGCAATGTTCTTGAGGCGCTGCTCGCCGAGATCGCTGACCAGGAGATCGAGCCGCGCCTTGACCTGGCGATAGGCGTCCTCGGACAGGCAGATCGCGCCGGGCTGGGCGATGCCCTCCAGGCGCGCGGCGATGTTGACGCCGTCGCCCATCAAGTCGCCGTCGCTCTCCTCGACAACGTCGCCCAAATGGATGCCGATGCGAAACTCGATGCGGCGCTCGGGCGGTACGCCGGCGTTGCGCTCGACCATACCGTTTTGAACTTCGACGGCGCAGCGCACCGCATCGACGACGCTGCTGAACTCGACGAGAGCCCCGTCGCCAGTTCGCTTCACCACGCGCCCGTGATGCACGGCGATGATCGGATCGATCAGATCGCTCCGCAACGCCCGCAACCGCGCCAGCGTGCGATCCTCGTCGGTCCCCGCGAGGCGGCTATAGCCCACGACATCGGAGGCGAGAATTGCGACGATCTTCCGACGTGTCTGATGGCCCGTCATTCTCCTTGATCCCTAAATAGGTGGGCAAAGAACCGGGGAATGCTATGGCAAGTTCTCCGACAAAGCCATGACCGACTACCTGTAATTGTCGCGGTCGATCGGGAATCGGCGGGCACATCAGTGTCCGTCACAATGAGCTGCACGAGGGAATTCGGCTGGGGCACTTCCGGTTTTGGCACAT
>Ga0209517_10004067_pt1 | contig 19446 bp, 20 predicted proteins | sample PeaSoiMetSII2010_FD_187695 | JGI IMG/M metagenome (GOLD analysis project Ga0209517, IMG submission 187695) | Peat soil microbial communities from Weissenstadt, Germany - SII-2010 (SPAdes) (version 2) | ecosystem: Environmental > Terrestrial > Soil > Wetlands > Peat | place: Germany...
CCACTTGGTCGAGATCCACGCGCTGCAATCCGCCTCCGTGCTTCTGCGCCGCCTTGCGCCGGGCGCGCTCGACCAGGATGCGGCGCATGGCTTCGGCGGCAGCGGCGAAGAAGTGGCCGCGGCTGTTCCAAAGCTGCTGCGGCTCCGCCCCGATGAGGCGAAGCCAGGCTTCATGAACCAGGGCGGTAGGTTGCAGGGTTTGGCCAGGGGCAGCCTGCGCCAGCCGGACCGCCGCCAGACGGCGCAGTTCCTGATAGACCAGCGGCAGCAACTGTTCTGCCGCCTGCTTATGCCCAGCGCCCGCCGCCTCGATGATTTGGGTTATCTGTTCCGCGTCCGCATCCATTACCCCTGAACTCGTCAATGCGACCTAACTAAGCGCACTGCCCCACCACCGCCTGGGTTCGGTACGATCGCGCATTTGGGTTCTTTCCATAATGGATACGCCTGAAACCCCGATCTTGCAAGGTTTTTTCACCTTTTTGGACGCGCGAATAGCAAGCGAATTAAGCCGCCATCTGACCTGAATGAATTGAGCGGAAACCGCCTTGCCAGCATCACGCTCACCCATTTGATTCCGGCCATCAAACACGCATTTTCCACCACCCTGCGTCTTTCATCTTGATCACTGAAAATTCCTGACAGCCTGCCAAACTTTGTCGCACGTGCGACAAAGTTTGGTCATCGGTTTATGCTTGCAATTACTTACAAGCAAGGGTGGGCACAGCTCTAGGGGATGTTGCCGAGGCGTTCAACAGCACGCTTTCCAGCCACGGATTGCGTTTCCGACTTTAGCCGAAAGGCCGTCTGCTACAGGCGTTCCTTCATGCCGCGTCCGGCCCCCGCACCCCCCTCATACGAATTTATTCGCCTCTGGCTCGGGCATTTTGCATATTATTTCCAGATGAAATCGATGACCGGTTATGGGCGCGGGGATTGCTCCCAGGACGGCTTCAAAATCGCCGTCGAAGTCAGCTCGGTAAATCGAAAGCAGGCAGAGATTTCGGTGACCCTGCCGCGAGAAATGGAGATGCTCGAAGCCCAAATCCGCGAGGTCATCAACCGGCGCATCGCCCGGGGCCGCTTGACGGCCCGCGTTACCTTGCACGCCGGCCTCAGCCGGCTTTCGGCCCGCATGCACCTCAACGTCCCGCTGGCCAAGGCATACGCGCAGGAACTGAACCGGCTGGCCAAACAACTTCGCCTGCCCGGCCCCGTAACCCTCGACCTGTTGGCCCGCGCCCCAGGCGTGTTCCAAACCGACGAGGAGATCGCCGTCGACGAGGATTTCTGGCCCGCCGTCGAGACCGCCCTCAACAAGGCGCTGGCGGGCCTGGTGCGGATGCGCGAGCGCGAAGGCGCGCACCTGGCTCAGGATTTGGCCCAACGCGTCGCGGTTATGCGCAAGGCCGCGGCCCTCATTCAGAAAGATGCTCCGCGCGTTGCGCGTCGTTACCGGCAACAGCTCATCGAGCGCATCAAGACCGCCGGGTTGCAAGCGCCGGGCGCCGAGGACGACCGTTTGCTCAAGGAAGTCGTGTACTTTGCCGACCGTTCCGATATCAGCGAAGAGTTGACCCGGCTCCATAGCCATTTCCAACAATTCGACGACTGCCGCAATGCCAAAGAGCCCGTCGGACGGATGCTTGATTTCCTGGCCCAGGAGATGAACCGCGAGGTTAACACCATCGGCTCCAAGGCCAATGACAGTTCGATCTCGCGCGCGGTGGTGACGCTCAAGGCCGAGCTGGAGAAATTCCGCGAGCAAGCCCAAAACGTTGAATAAGCAGGAACCCGATGAATGCCACCCTTATGAGCACCGAAAACCGAGAACCCCGGGCCGAACCCTCCGGCAAAACGCCGCCTGCCCTCAGCCCTCTCCTGGTGCTCATTTCGGCGCCCTCCGGCGGCGGCAAAACCACCTTGTGCCAGGCCCTCCTGGCAGCCCGCCCCCAGATGACCCGAGCCGTGACTTGCACCACGCGGGTGCCTCGCGAAGGGGAAGTCGATGGGGTGGATTATTACTTTTTGAACGCCGAATCTTTCCTTAAGCGCGTGCAGGCGGGCAACTTCCTGGAACACGCCACCGTTTACGGCAACAGCTACGGCACCTTGAAGGCCGAGGTCCTGGACAAATTGCGCCAAGGCAAAGATGTGCTCCTCAATGTGGACGTCCAAGGCGCCGCCACCATCCGCGATCGCGCTCTCGAAGACCTGGAACTGCGGCGCGCCCTGGTGACCGTTTTCTTGACCCCCCCCTCCCTCGCCGTCCTTGAGGAACGCCTCCACAAACGCGGCACCGACTCGCCGGCCATCATTGCCAAACGCCTGGGGGTCGCGCGCGGGGAGATCGCCCAGTGGAAAAATTTCGACTACTTGCTCATCAGCGGGAGCATCGGCGAAGACTTGCGCCGATTGCAGGCAATTGTGGAAGCCGAGAAAATGCGCTCCGCGCGCGCGCAGGCGCCGAAGGTATGAACGTGCCGGCCGAATGAACAAAACCATCATCTTGGGCGTGACCGGCTCGATTGCGGCCTACAAGGCCGCTGAATTGGCCAGTCTGCTCATGAAACAGGGCTGCCAGGTGCGCGTCGTCATGACTCGCGACGCCCAACGGTTCATCACGCCCCTGCCGTTCAAGACCCTCTCCCGGCACCCGGTCATCACAGATCTTTACGATGAGGAAGAGGGCTGGAAGCCCACGCATATCGAGCTGGCCGACACCGCCGACCTGCTCCTGATCGCTCCCGCCACTGCCAACACTATGGCCAAGCTGGCCCATGGCCTGGCCGACGATGCCCTGAGTTGCCTCGCCTTGGCGCTCAACGCCCAGGCCAAGATCCTGATCGCTCCCGCCATGAACGGAAAGATGTGGCTCCACCCGGCCACTCAGCAAAACCTCGCCACCCTCAAGGCCCGGGGGGTGCATTTCATCGGTCCGGAGGAGGGAATGCTCTCCTGCGGCTATGAGGGCGTGGGACGATTGTGGCCGGTGGCTGAAGTGGCCAAGCGCGCCATGGAATTGCTGCCGGTATGAAACTCGAACCGTGGTTGGGGTTCACCGGCAGGCGCCGGCCCAGGGAGCCCGGGGAGCGGTACATCGACCGTTTCCTTGAGACCTGGCGCATCCCTCCCCCGGAAGCGGAGCAAATGCTGCGCCGCATCGCCACCATGGAGCGCGACATCATCCTGCCCCTCAAAGCCGCTGGGATTGCGATGTTGCTCTACTCATTTTATTTCCGGCCTTGGCTCGGCAAGGTGCTGGGCACGCTCGACATCGCCGTCGAATCCACGCAGTACTTTCTTTGGATTTACCTCGCCGTGAACCTCGTGATCGCCGGCCTGTTGCTGTCTATGCGCCGGCTGCCGCTGGGGTTCCTCCAGTGGGTGGTGTTCGTCAGCGGCTTGCTCGATGGGCTCTTTCTTTCGGCGTTAATCGTCGTAACGGGTGGCTACCAGAGCTTTCTCTATTGGTTATTTCTCGGATTGATCGTCCGCACTGCCGTTAGTGTGCCGCAGACCACATCGCAACTGGCGCTTAACTTCACCCTCATCGTCTGTTACGTGCTGGCCGGAATAATTAACATTTCCGTCGCCCACAGCCTCGAGGAAGAAGCGCAGGCCATCGCCAGGGCCGTCCACGCCGGTTCTTTGAGCAACAGCGTGGCCTACGCCTCCACGAACTTGCAAAGGCCCGGCCTGCCGCCCTTTCGCACGTGGACTCACAGCAACCGCGTGGCGAATACGTCCGCGCCGGCGATTTCCCTCTCGCCCGCTACGTCCGCCGCCACCGGCGCCCCGCCCACGACTCCCGCCGCAGACCGCCCCGTCTTCCTCCCGCGCCCGGTGATGGCCGCCAACCTCGATGAAGCATCGCGCGAAAATCTGGCTCTTTACGGCTCGCCCGATAACCCGGTCGAACACCTCTCCCTGCGGCTGCTGCTGCTGCTGCTGCTGACGGTGTGCTGCTATGGCGTGCAACTGCTGCTCGAAAAGCAGCGCCAAGCCGCGGAGGAGGCGCAGGAGTTTGCTTTGCGCGAAGGCCAACTCCGCTCGGCCGGCCGTTTGGCCGCCGAGTTCGCGCACCAGATCAAGAATCCACTCGCGATTATCAACAATGCCGCCTTCTCGCTTCAACGCGCGTTGAAGGACAGCAAACCCTCGGCTACCGAGCAAATTCGCATCATCCAGGAGGAGGTGGACAAGTCCGACCGCATCATCACGCAAGTCATGGGTTACGCCCAGTTAACCGAAGGCCGGGTCGAGAAGCTGAGTGTGACCGAGGAGTTGGATCGCGCGATCGCGGCGGTCTTCCCCCCGGGAGTTCAATACCCGGTGCGCGTTCATCGCGATTACTCATCGAGTTTTCCTCCCCTGCTCATGCAGCGCCGGCATGTCTCAGAGGCCTTCGTGAACCTGCTTCAAAACGGGCGGGAAGCCCTCGATGGCCAGGGCGGGAATATCTTCGTGCAAGCACGCTGCCGCCCGGACTTCGCGATCGAGGTGTCCATTGGCGATGACGGCCCCGGCATTCCGCCCGACAAACACGAACAGGTGTTCGAACCTTATTATACCACCAAGGAAAAGGGCACCGGCCTGGGTCTGGCCACGGTCAAACACAACATGGAACTCTACGGCGGCACCGTCCGCTTGGAATCGGAGCTTGGAAAGGGCGCCCGTTTTACCCTAGTATTCCCCGCACGAACGCAGATCAAGTTATGAGCTTAGCCCTGCCACCGGTGCTCGTTGTCGATGACGAAAAAAATCTGCGAAGATCGCTCGAAACCGTCCTCGACGATGAGGGCTATACCGCCCGCCTGGTGGAATCGGCTGAAGCTGCACTCGACCTGCTGGCACGGGAGGAGTTTTTGATGGTGATCACGGATGCCCGGCTCGGCGGAATGAGCGGGTACGAGTTTTTGAGAAAGGCCCACGCCCAATGGCCGGAGTTGCCGCTCCTGATGATTACCGCCTACGCCACTCCCAAGCTGGCCGTTGAGGCAATCAAAGCCGGCGCCCTCGATTACCTGGACAAGCCCTTCGCTCCCGAGGAACTCTTGCACGCCGTGGCGCGCTGTGCCGAGCGCTACCGCCTCCTGCAGGAAAATGCCCGGCTGCGCGACCGCGCCGGGGAATCCTTCGGGCTCGAACACATTGTCGGCGACTGCTCCAAAATGCGCGAACTGCGCCAGCAAATCCAAACCTTCGCCGTCACCGATGCCCGCGTGCTCATCCTCGGTGAAAGCGGCACCGGCAAAGAGTTGGTTGCCGGCGCCCTCCACAATTTGAGCCACCGCAACCGCGCCAGCTATGTGCGCATTAATTGCGCCGCTATTCCCGAGACCCTTCTCGAGAGCGAGATGTTTGGCCACGAAAAGGGCTCCTTCACCGGCGCCACCCGGCAAAAGCCCGGCCGCGTCGAGGAGGCCGACGGGGGGACGATTTTCCTGGACGAGATTGCGGACATGAGCCGCCCGCTGCAAGCCAAGCTCCTGCGGTTTTTGGAGGATGGCACCTTCACGCGCGTGGGCGGCACGCAGGAACTGCGCGTCAACGTCCGCCTCCTCGCCGCCACTAATCGCGACATCATTCAGGCCATCCGCCAGGACCTCTTCCGCGAGGACCTCTTTCACCGCCTGAACGTAGTGCAACTCCGGCTGCCACCCTTGCGTGAGCGGGAAGATGACGTCGTTCTGCTGGCGGAATACTTCCTGAAAACCTTCGGCATCTCGATGAACAAGAATACGCGTCGGATTTCTCACGCCGCCCGCCAAAAACTGCGCGCCCATCATTGGCCGGGCAACGTTCGCGAGCTGCGCAACGTCATCGAGCGGGCCCTCATTCTCGAATCCAACCCCGAAATCCAGCCTGACAGCCTGCCTGATTTCGAACTCGAGGGCCGGCTGCATAAAGCCGTCCCCCCCAAAGTCATTCCCACGGGCTCCCTCGACCACATCATGGCCAATTTCGAGCGTGAGCTCATCATTTCAACGCTGGAACAGAACCATTACAATCTCATCCGCGCAGCGGATCAATTGAAAATCAGCCGCCATGCGTTACGCTATCGCATGCAACGGTTCAACATTTCACTTGACAATGGAACGGACGAGGAACCGCCCGAGGCGCCGGACCAGGAGACGCCCGCATGAGCACAGCATTCCTTTGTTCGGCCGATGACCTGCAGGTTCAAGACGCAGTCAACGCCTTCCACCAGATGGGCGAAGGCACGCGTGATTTCTTCATTATCTCCGGCGCGCTGGCCGCGGTGATCATTCTCATCCTGATTTGGGCGATCTTCATTCGCAAACCGCGCCGCCGCCGCCTTAAGCACCATATCCCTCACTGGCGCCAGCACGACTCCCCTGCTGCTGCCCCGGCAGACTCCCAGGATCCGCCCGCTTATCACCATCAGCATCACCGCCGCCGACGGCACCGGCGCCCTCATCGGCCACGCAATCCCACCCGCGCCCAAACCGGAGGGTTGCCACCCCCGCGGCCCGAGGAACAGGGACCGGCCGAATCGCCCTCGTGAACCATGGAAGCGAGCCGGATGATCACCCGGAGGAGCGCCTCCAACCTGGCGCTGGCTTTCGTGCTCTTGCCCAAAGCCAAACGCGACGCCATGGCCGCCCTCTATGCCTTCTGCCGCGAGGTGGATGACGTGGCCGATGAGGAAGCCCGGCTGGTCGAAGAACGCCGCCGCCAACTCGAGGCCTGGCGCGCCGACGTGCAGCGGGCTTGCGGAACACAGTCCCCGCAATTTGCCGTCAATCGCGAGTTACAGCCCGTCATCCACCACTACCGCTTGCCGTTCGCGCATTTCGACGCCCTCCTCCAGGGGGTTGAAATGGATCTTGATATCAAGCGTTATCAAACCTACGAGCAACTGGAGCTCTATTGCTACCGGGTCGCCTCTGTGGTGGGCTTGCTGAGCATTGAGATCTTCGGCTACCAAAATCCCGCCTGCCGCGATTATGCCGTTTACCTGGGCAAGGCCCTCCAATTGACGAATATCCTGCGGGACGTGCGCGCCGACGCCGAGCGCGGACGCGTCTATCTGCCGGCTTGCGAATTGGAGCGCTGCCGGGTTTCAGTCGAGGAGATTCTGCGCTCCCAGTACTCGGAGCGTTTCGCCCAAGCGGCGACGGCGGTGGCCGAGCGCGCCCGGAATTTTTACCGCTTGGCCGGCGAGACCTTGCCCGCGACCGATCGTCGTTCCATGATCGCAGCCGAATTGATGCGGTCGGTCTATTGGCGGTTGCTGCGCAAACTCGAACGCCGATCCTTTAGTGTCTTCGGCCCCAAACTTACGCGCGTGAGCAAAGGGCAGAAAATGCTCTTAATTCTCCGTGCCTGCACCGGTGCGCTGCTCGAGCGCCCAAACGGCTAAACCGCTTTGAAACCCCTGGAGCACCCAGTGATGGAGCACCGCGATCAGCGGCCACTCCGCCGCGGCCGCCGCCTCATCGTGAATGCGGACGACTTTGGCCTCTCCTCGAGCGTCAACCGGGCCGTGGTCCGCGCCCATCGCGAGGGAATTTTGACCACCACCAGCCTGATGGTGAACGAGCCGGGATTTGCCGAAGCCGTGGACCTGGCCAAACAAAACCCCCAGCTAGGCGTGGGCCTGCACCTGACCTTGGCTTGCGGCCATAGTGCTCTGCCGCACCAGGCAATTCCCGGCCTCGTCAGCGAGCAGGACCAATTCACCAGTAACCCGGCGCAGGCTGGTTTCCGCTATTTTTTCCACCGCGGTTTGCGGGAACAATTGCGCCGGGAAATTCACGCGCAATTTGAGAAATTCCGCGCCACTGGCCTGCACCTCGATCATCTCAATGGCCACCTTCATCTGCACCTGCACCCTGCGGTGTTTGGCCTGTTGATGGAAGATGCCGGACAACTAGGCTTCGACTGTGTGCGACTCACTCGGGACCCGCTGCCGTTAAACTTGCGCCTGGCCTCGGGGCACCTGGGCTACCGCCTGCTCCACGCGTTCATCTTCAAGTGGCTGTCCGCCCGCGCGCGGCCGATTCTCGACCGGCTCTCCATCCGGCACACGCGCGCGGTCTTTGGCCTGCTCCAGAACGCGCACGTGGATGAGCCATATGTGAGCGGCTTGCTGGCGCATTTGCCCGACGGTGATTCCGAGCTTTACTCCCATCCCTCGCTGGATGAGTTTAAGCATGAGTTTGACGCCTTGGTCAGCCCGAGCGTGCAGGCGCGAATCGCGGCACTGGGCATAAAGCTCATTCGTTACCAGGATTTGTGACATGGCCAAATTGCTTGCAATTCTCTTCATCGGGCTGGTGTTTGAAAGCACCGGTGTCGTGCTGCTGAAAAAAGGTATGACCCAAATCGGGAATGTCCAAACTTTCAACGCTGCCGAAATCGCCCGCGTCACCAAACTGGGTCTGACTAATCCACAAATCCTGTTGGGCGTCTTCTTCGAAGCTCTCTTCTTCGGTTGCTTGCTGCTGCTGATGTCCAGGAGCGATATCAGCTTTCTCTGGCCTCTGACCTCTCTCAGCTTTGTCTTCGCAACTCTCGCCGCCATCCTTTTCCTCCATGAGCAAGTTTCGCCCGTGCGCTGGGCGGGCGTGGTGCTCATCGTCATTGGAGCGGCGCTCATTAGCTACAGCGAGCAAAAGACCGAACAGCCCAAGCAGACCGCAGCCGCGCCTGGGGTTCTGCGTTAAAACCGCTATCAGCGAACGCGAACTAGCGTCTTCACGGCCTGGTTGCCGGCCGCCATGGAGCGGAACAAATCGGGCAACTCGTCCAGAGCGCACTCGCCGTTAACAAAGTCGGCCGCTCGAACCACCCCGGTCTCGATCAGTTCGAGCGCACGACGCACCGTTCGCGGCGTATGGTGGAAGCTCGCCTGCAAGGTCAGGTTCGAATAATGGATGAGCGTGGCATCGAGCGTGACCGAACTGCCGGTGGGGCAGCCGCCAAAAAAATTTACGACGCCTCCTTTGCGCACCAATTGCACGCTAACCTCCCAGGTTTCCGGCTTTCCTACGGCCTCGATCACGGCATCAAATGGTTTTCCGCCTGCCTGGCGCACTCGGGCGACGAGGTCCCGCCCCGTACCAATGTCGATGACCTGGCGCGCGCCCAAGGCCCTGGCGGCGGCCAGGCGTGCCAAACGCCGTCCGGCCACCGTCACCTCGCACCCCAGGTGCCTCGCCAGCGCACAGAACATCAGGCCGATGGGGCCGGCGCCCAGTACCAGCACGCGCTGCCCCGCGCGCAACTGAATGTCCTCGACCCCCTGCACCACACAGGCCAGCGGTTCCGTCAGCGCCGCGTCCTTGAACTCGGTTTGCGCTTTGAGCCGCAATAGGTTCTTCTGCGCCAGGCGCGCGGGGATCACGATGGATTGGGCGTACGCTCCATTCAGGAACAGCAAATCATCGCACAAATTCTCCTGTCCGTTGGAACAAAAGAAACACTTGCCGCAAGGCGCAGAGTTGGCCGCCACCACACGCTCGCCGACGCGCCAGGGCTTCCCCGAATCTTCGCTGCTCGCTTGATTGACTTCCGTGATCACTCCGGCTAACTCGTGCCCGAACACCGCCGGTGGCACGATCATCTTGGCGTGGTAACCCCGCTTGAACACCTTGAGGTCGGTGCCGCAGGTCAGCGCCGCCTCGATGCGAATGCGCACTTCGCCCTTTTCCAAAGGGCGTGGCGCCAGGTCTTCGAGACGAATCTCTTCTTTGCCATAGAGAACGGCAGCTTTCACAGCGCACCTTTATGCCGCCAAAAGTCGCCGGACGGAAGCAAATTCTACGAGCGCGTTCTCACCGGGCGGGTGGTCGGGAGACACCCAGGACGCGCGGCGGTGGCGCCTTGACAAACCTGGTCTCCCGCAAATAGATCGGCTCCAGCTTTTCGGCCGGAACGAAATCGGTTCGCGCCCTGGCCAATTGAGCCAGCGTCGCGGCGCGGGGGAACATCACTCGGCCGGCGGGAAACCATTTGGTGACCTCCGGGCCGATGAGCAGCGCGCCCGCAGCCTCGCATGCGCGCGCCTGCGCCAGCGTTGCCAGGCGCAATGGCTCCGTTTCCCGCCGGCTGCTCTCACTGAGTTCAAACACGCCCAAATGAAATTCCTGGCGTTGCGCATCAATGACGACCCCCACCCTGCCGGTGAGTCCTTCGGCTTGGGCCTGGGCCGCCAGGCACTCGGCGCTGCTCACGCCAACCACTTTGACCCGGTTCACACCCAAGGCCAGTTGCCAGCCTTGCGCCAGCGCGATGGCCGCTCGAATGCCGGTGTAAGAGCCCGGCCCAAGCCCAACGGCCAGACACTCTATTTGCTCGCGTTCGAGCTGGGCTTGGCACAGGGCCTCTTCCACCATGCCCAAGGCTGGAGCGGCGCGCCCGCCGGTTTCGAGGACCTCGCCTTCGGCAACCAACGCCCCAGCCGCGCTGCCACTCGCCACGGCAACGCTGCGTTGGGCCGAGGAAAACTCAAGCGCCAAAATCTTCATAGGTAATCGACCGCTCGGTTTCCCCGAGCAAATCAATGCGGACTTGGCGATACTTGTCGAGCGCAATCGTCCCTTGCGATAGGGAGGCCGAACCGCTGCCCAGCCATCGTTCCGCCCATTCAATCACGGTCACACCCTCCGGCCGCAAATACTCTTCAAGCCCCGCGGCGGAGATCTGCTCAACGGTCTCAAGACGGTACAGGTCCAAATGGAACAAAACCAGCCTCCCACCGGCATAGATGTTTACCAGGGTGAACGTGGGAGAATGGACGCGCGCTGGAGTCGCCAAGCCGCGCGCCAGGCCTTTCACCAATTGCGTCTTGCCGGCACCCAAATCGCCCGAAAGTCCAATGACCAGCCCGCGATGCGCGGCGCGTCCCCAATCTTCTCCCAGCGCCTCAGTCTCGGCCGGGCTATGTGAAATGCACGTAGCCATGAGCGGTCAAAGGCCGGCAGCCTTGCTTGTCTCGTATGGTCAAACCCTCGGTGGAAGTAATCTTGCCGATGCAACTCAGGGCCAGTTTGGGGAATCCTTTTTTCCACGCATCCAGCAGCGGCACTGCGTCGCGGCTGGCCACCGTGAAGAGCAGTTCAAAATCCTCGCCATCGCTCAGCGCGGCCGCTAAGGGCGGTTTGGAGGAAGTCTGCGCCTTGGCGGACCGGCGGGCCGCGCGGCTGATGGGAATCGCCGAAGCCAGCAACTCGGCTCCCACCCGGCTGGCCTGCAACAAGTGCCGCAAATCGCCCGCCAGACCATCGCTTAAATCGATCATGGCATGCACCGCAAAATGCTCAGCCAGCCAGCGAGCCTCTGCCAGGCGCGGCTCGAACTCGAGGTGTTTGCGGGCCAACGATCCCCCTAGCTCACCCGTCACAAAGAGTGCGTCGCCAGCCTGGGCGCCGGAGCGCAACACCATCTGGCCGCGCGCCACCCAGCCGAGCATCGCTACCGATAAAAGCGTGCGCTCGGGATTGGTGGTGGTTTCGCCGCCCACGAGCGCCACCCCATGCCGCTGAGCCAGCTCGCGTATGCCGGCGTAAATGCCCAGCACAAAATCAGGCTTGAAGTCTCTCGGCAGAGCCAGCGTGACCAGTGCGGCGCTCGGCGTGCCCGCCATAGCCGCAATATCGCTCAAACATCGGGCCAGGGCCTTATGGCCGATCTGCTCCGGCTTTGTCCCCGGCTGAAAATGAATTCCTTCGACTACGGCATCGGTCTTGAAGAGCAGCAGTCGCCCCGGTGCGCCCTCGTCCAGCACCGCGCAGTCATCTCCCGCTCCCACGATTACCGATTGGTTGAGCGGCAGAGATGGTATTAGGCGGCTGATGAGTTCGAACTCGTTCATCGGGTTAGGCCGATGCCTCAGCCAGCATACCTCTGCTCGAAGTACAATCTGGCGAAGTTCAGAGCATTGAACAGGGCGTGAGCCGTCATCGGCGCCAGCAGGTTATTCGTCTGCTCATAAAGCAATGTCAAAACCAAGGCCAAGACGAAGAGTGGAACGCCGATGGCCAGATTAAAGTGCACGACTGCAAAGAGGAGTGCTGTGCCCCAGAGAGCCAGCCGGGGAAAGCCCGCCTGCTTAATGGCTGGGTAGAGGATTCCGCGAAAGAGTATTTCTTCCGCGGCCGGAGCCAGCACGATCGCCACCAGTCCCAAAGCCACTCCATAGCTCCACCCGCCGGTGGTTCGCAACGCCCGGACCGCCTGCTGTTCCTCGGGCTTAATTCTCCAGTGCTCCATCACTTGGGCTGAGGCCCTCTGCAGGTACCAGCCCACCGGCAGGTAAAGGCAAGCCAGCACTGCACCCACCAGCAGCGCATGCCGCCAACGACGGTCAAAACCGAACGCTTCCGCCCAGCTTATTCCGTGTTCCCTTAGGAATTGGTTGATCAGGAGCAGTGCCGCTCCTTGAAAACTTATGCCGGCAATCAAGATCTGTCCGGCATTCATTCCAGCCGGCGGCTCCCCGGCTATCTTTTCCGCCCATAATCCCAGCAGAAATCCAGTGTAGAACGTGAATAGCAGGATCAGCACCCGCGGCATGAATTCGTCCACCGACCATGGCTTGCGCAGGAGCACCAGCGTCGCTCCCAGTGCTCCCAGCGCGCCCGCCACCAGTACATAAAACCAGGGGTTCGGCTTGGAACTGGCTCCCGTGTAGTAAAGCACGCTGCCGATCAGCGAGCCCGCGAATACGCAAAGGACCACGCTTAGAATTAAGCGCACGATTGCATCGAGCTTCCATGGCTTGGCCGAAACCATTCGCCTAACCTAGCGCAGCACCCCCAGAGTGACGATTAAAAACGCTGGGCGGGTCAGCGGGAACGCGAAGAGACGCCGACGCGGTGATTCAACCGGAACGTTCTCGGGGCGGGCGATTGGCCTTATCTCCAGCCCGCCCCGATCCACACAACACCTCTTCCATGGCGGCCCCAATGGCCACCCACCCAAACGGCCCCAGGGTACGGGCGCAAGACCCACGAGCCACCCACCCACACCCAAACGCCTCCGCGCCAACTCCAGTAGCCAGGCACCCAATAATAACTTGGGCCGGGAGATACCGGCACTACCTCTACCTGTGCGGCGGGCGGAGCCTGCCCCGCCACCGGGGCGGCGGGCGCAACCGGGGCCGGAGGCACCGTCGGCGCGGGTGCGATGGTCGCCGCGGGCGCCGTTATGGGCGGAGGGACCGCCGCTGCTTCGGGCGTCTGCGTTGGAGTATAAAGCTTTTGGTTCGAGGTCGTTACCGGCGGTGGCAGGGGCAGCGTCTGCGCCGCCTGGTCGCGCAGGGCTGCATCGTGATTCAGCATCGCCGTCATCACTGGCGTGGAAATCCCCGCGTCTTTGAGCGCTAGGATGTCGTTGGCCCCTAGGTTGAATGGTGTAGGAGAGTTTTTCACGAAGGCCAGCAGCACGTCATCGCTGGTGCCCGCCTTAGCGAGCTTGACCACCTCATCCACGTTCGGCGGGAAATGTGCGGTGGCCGAAGCGGGTGGGGTCGCCGCCTCGGGAGCGGACTCCGCACGGCCATTAGCTGGCCACAGGCAGAACGTTGTTAGAGCCAATAGTCCAAAACAGGCTTCCAGTCGCGTCTTCATAAGTCTCAAATTCGTCTCACCATTAGACTTTCCCCGGCCCCGAGTATTCAACTCCACTCCCCCCTCGCAATCTCAAATTGCGCCGTTGGCGTAGGAGGCGTTATGGAGGATGGTTAGGTATGGAGATACGTTCGGAGATTGCGACACATGCGGAAACCTTGAACCCGAGGACGAGCTGAATGCCGCGTTCTACGAGAACACCGGTCATCATCATCGGCGGGGGCATTGCGGGCCTGGCGGCTGCGGCCCGCTTGGCAGCCCAGGGAATCCCGGCGACCCTTTTGGAGGCGAAGGCACGTTTGGGTGGCCGCGTTCATACGATTTATCAGGGTTCCACTCCCATCGAGCTCGGCGCAGAGTTCATTCATGGCCAGAACAAGGCGCTTATGAAAACCATCCACGAGGCGCGCCTCTCCGTTAGAGAGGTCTGCCTTCGCCACTTGCTTTTTTCCGAAGGGACCCTCAAAAAACAAACCCTGTTTCAAGCCATCGAGGAGGTTTTCGACGCCATAGACTTGCGCAAGCCGGACCAAAGTTTTCGAAGCTTTCTCGACGCCCACGTGTTCGATGAACAAGCCCGGCAAATCGCGCTCCATTACGTCGAAGGCTTTAACGCCGCCCACGCCGATCGCATCAGTGTCCACGCGCTGCTCCACGCCGAGCAAGCGGCCGACCGCATAAATGGTTCGTGGCAAGGGCGGCTCACCCGAGGTTACGCCGGGCTGGTAAGATTTCTGGAAAGGAGGATCAATAATGCCGGAGGTCGCATCCTCCCCGAGGCGGTGGTGAAACGGGTCACTTGGAAAGAGGGGTCGGCGGAAGTTGTCTATTCCCATCGAGGAAAGCCCAAAACGGAAACCGGCTCCGCCGTCATCGTGACGCTGCCAATTGGGATTTGGAAATCCGACAAAGTAGTTTTCCAACCCGCCTTTACTGAAAAGCGACACGCGGCTCACGAGCTTGAATTTGGAAACGTTTCAAAGATCATTCTCCAATTCCGCCGTCAATGGTGGCCCAAATCGCTCGACGGTTTCATCCATGCACCCGCCGAACCGCTGCCCACTTGGTGGACCTCCGGCGCCCTCCTGACCGGCTGGGCCGGAGGTCCCCACGCCGATGTCCTGCTGCGTCTTTCTCCCGCGCGACTCAAAGCCTTGTGTCTCGATGTCCTTTCCAGGATTTTTTCCGAACCTAGGTCGCGGCTGGAGTCTCGACTGCTCCAGGTGCATACCTACGATTGGCTCCGCGATCCCGACGTTCGCGGAGCCTACAGCTACATCCCCGTCAACGGCCTCGAACTGCCCAAAATCCTCGCCGCCCCGCTCTGCGATACCCTGTTCTTCGCTGGCGAGGCCATGGTCTTTGACGCGCAGACCGGCACGGTTTTCGGCGCCCTGGAGAGCGGCCTGCGCGCGGCCGACGAAGTAATCAAGCACTGGCGCGAAACAAGGTAACTGCCTTTCGAACCGGGTTCCGACTGGCTTTAGGGACTTGTCCACAACTCCGCAAGCTCCTGAACCTTGTGGATTTGCCTTGTCGGAGCAGGTTGAGACGGGTTCCCTTGCCACGTGAAAAACGGCCGGGCCACGTTCGTCAAAGCCCTCGCCCTCTGGCTGATCTTCGCCACTTCGGCAGTGACGGTGGTGACCTGGCATAATCCCAAGATGCGCGCCGTGCTAGGTATGGCGTGGGGCGTCATTTTGCTCTGGATTGGCATTGGTGGCCCACTCATGTATCGCTTCCGGGAGCCCATTCGTTCGGTGATATTGCCAGTCCGCTTGGATTGGAGGCTGAAATTCATTCTCTTCGCAACCCTTCTCGCTCTGATCGAAGAAGCCATCACCACCACCATGACAAATCTGGCTCCACTCTTCGGCGTCCGGGTCGGAGAAGCCTATATCACCGCTTCGACCAACTACCTGGACGTGGTCGCTCTCCATAGTGTTGTTGTATTTGTGCCGTTGTTCGTGGGATGGGCGCTGATTCTCTGGCGCTATGCCTTCAGTCCCTTCGCGGTGTTCCTCCTGTTCGGACTGACGGGAACCGTAATGGAAACCAACTTCGGAACGAAAAACCCGCTCGAGTTTGGGTTCTGGATTTTTGTTTATGGGCTCATGGTTTTCCTGCCCGCGTTTTGCGTGCCAGCCGAGAGAGAGACTCGTCCGTTACGCTGGTGGCACTATCCTTTGGCAGTCTTCGTCCCCTTTCTGTTTATCCCAATTGTCCCCTTGCCTTTGCTGGCCGCCCTCCTCTTTCCACACCACCCAAAAATACATTTCCCGCCCATTGGCAACTGAGTCTCAGTTTCCTGATTACTCCAAGCGGTCGCTCCCTCCTCGATCAGGTTGCGCCAAAACCTGTTTGCAGATCTCGTCCCGCAAGTAGTTGAGCAACTCTCGGGCAGTCATGCCGCGCCTCTTGGTCTCCACCCTCGCCCAGTTCAAGAGTGGCCACAGCTCCGACAGCGGCATGCCTTCCGAGGTCAGTGCCATCGTGGTCCCGCAGCGGCAGTTGGCGTAAGTGGCCGTCCCGATTGGGTTCAGGGGGTTCCAATTCCCCACTTCTGCGTCGTGGGGCATCGCCGGGCCAAGATGCTCGGTGTTCTGTAGAAACTCCTGGAGATTGGGAAAGTGGCGAGCGCAGTTGGGGCAGACCTTCGGGAAAAGCCCTTCCAGGTGTGCGCGCATCTTCCTGACAACTTCAGCCTCAGTCATCCTGGAACATCCTCCCAGACCGCAACCATGTGGTCACGGGCCGGCAAAGAGTTTGCCTCTCGAAGACCCATTCCGGCCGACTCAATTTGGGATAAAGCGGTTGAGGATTTCCTGTCGCGGCACAGCTTGCTTCTTGAGCGCTTGGTGGCGCTCGCTCACGCCTTGGCCGTAGGTGGGAGGCGGCTTGGGGTTGCGGTAAAGAATCCCCGTGTACAGCTTGGTCCCATAGTCGCGCGCCAGTTCGGTCGCGCGAGCGCGGTCGGCAGGATCGTGGTGGAGCGATTCCAGGCTCTGCATCTTTGCCTTTTGGGCTTTGAGTTGCTGTTCCTCCAGACCAAAGGTCACGCAGGGTGACTGGACATTGATGAAAGCGAAGCCTGGGAAACGGATGCCGGCTTCGATGATCTCAGCCAGGCCAGCCATATCCGCCGGAGACCCTTGCGCGACGAACGACGCGCCGTAACCCATCACGTAGAGCAGCGGGTTTACCGGCTCCTCCAGGCTGCCGAAGTTCGAGCTGGGCGTTTTGCGCCCACGCTGTGAGGTCGGGGACAACTGCCCTTTGGTCAACCCATAGATCTGGTTGTCCATCACGATGTAAGTCAGGTCAATGTTGCGCCGGATCACGTGCGCCACGTGCCCTCCGCCGATGGAAAATCCGTCCCCATCACCGCTGGCGACCAGAACCAGCAGCTCTGGATTGGCGAGCTTGATGCCCTGCGCGATCGGCAAGGCGCGTCCATGCACGGTGTTGAATCCGTACGCAGTGGTGTAACCCGGGATACGGCTCGAGCACCCGATGCCGGAAACGAACGCGATCTCGTGTGAGGGCCGCCCAATTGCCGCCAAGGCTCGCGTGATGGCCGTCACCACGCCAAAATCGCCGCAACCCGGGCACCAGATGGGTTTGAGGTCGCTTTTGAAATCTCCGGCCTGGAACCTGGGCGCCTGAATGGATTCGGTAATACTCATAATTGTTTCTTCTTTTGAACCGGTCTCGTGCTCAGTCTGCGACTGCTTCGCGTTGATGAGAGTTGGCATGGTTTTGCAGCGCGACGGCCAATTCCCGCAGTCTCTCTAGCACCTCCGCGGGTTGAATCGGGTTGGAACCGCTTTTGGCGAAAGCTTTGACTTGGGGAGGCAGGTCCACGTACATCCTGACCAAGCGATAAAGCTGGCCCTGAAAAGACTGCTCGATGAATAAACCCCGCCTCACGGACGCAAAGAAGTCCTGGTAAACCTGTTCCGCAACGGGATAAAGAAGTTTGGGAACCAGCAGTTTTGCGTGCAGGCCTTCGGCTTGCGCCAGCCGAAGCGCTTCTAGTGCCGCCCCCGCTACGCTGCCCCAACTCACCAACCCGATCGGCGCGTTCGGGTCGCCTTCGACGACGAACAAATCGCGGCGGTTCTTGAGGGAGTTAAACTTCCGAAATCGCTTCTCGTTCATCTGGGCGTGCATCTCGCCGCTCGCCGTTGGCCGGCCTAGCTCATTATGCTCGATGCCCGAGGCCAGATAATTGCCGCCGGCCATGCCTGGATGGCTGATCGGGCTGATACCTGATTCGCTAAGCTTGAACCGTGCGAAGTTTGCCAGCTCGGTCTCCGTGGGCCGCCGCCGTTCGACTAGTTGGCACTTGGCCGTGTCAATCGGGTCGATGGTCTCCTTGCGCTGCGCGATGTCCTGGTCTGAGAGCACGATGACCGGCGTCTGATAATACTCCGCGAGGTTAAACGCTTCGACGGTGATGCCGAACGTATCGGCGACACTCGTGGGCGCGAGCACCGGACGCAGGCAATCGCCATGGGCCGAGAAGGCCGCTTGGAAGAGGTCCGCCTGTTCCGCTTTGGTCGGCATGCCGGTCGAAGGTCCTCCCCGCTGCACGTTAATGCACACCAACGGCAACTCCGCGATGCTCGCCAGTCCCAGCATTTCCGTTTTAAGCGACATCCCCGGACCGGACGTGGCGGTCATGGCCTTTTTGCCCGCGAAGGACGCCCCGACCGCTGCTCCCACGCCTGCAATCTCATCCTCCGCCTGCAGGACTGTGCCGCCATATTTCCAGATTTCTCGGTCGAGGAATTGCATGATCTCGGTTGAGGGCGTGATCGGGTAGCCCCCGAAGAAAGTGCATCCGGCAAAGAGGGCCGCCGCGGCGCACATATCGTTGCCGTCCGTCAGGAGCTTCATCTTTTGCCCCGGCTGCGGGGCCTTCATCTTGCGCTCCTCCTTCACCGGGTGCAGCTCTGCAAATTCCAACCCGGCCTGAAACGCGCGCACGTTGCCCTCGACCACCGTTGCCCCCTTCTTTCCAAATTTCTTGCGAATCCCCGCCACCACGCTTTCCCGGCCAATCCCGAACCACCCCGCCAGCAACCCCAGCGCTACGATATTCTTCGCCTTGTCGGTGCCGGCATGGGTTTGGGCCAGTTGGGTGATCGGCACGCTGAAGGTCACCACGGGCGTCACTCCCTCCAAAGGCAGCTTATCGGGGAGCACGCCGGTGTTGCTCTCATAAATGACCATGGTGGCTGGCTGCACCGGGAGTTCCCCGCCAAAGCGCCGGAAATCGTCCCAGTTCAACACCACCGCCACATCCAGCGGTCCGGTCGGGCTCAACACGGGGCGGGTCGAGAGCCGCAGGCGGCAGGAGGCCTCACCGCCGCGAATCTGAGACCCGAAGCTCTTAGTCAAGATTGCGTGATAACCCTCCAGGGCCGCCGCCGTGATCAACGATTCACCGGCGGAAACCACGCCGTCGCCGCCTGAGCCGGCGATGCCGATAATCAAATCTTCTCTCATGCATCATCCATTCTCGTGTTTTTTCACCTTGGGGCTCACCTTCCGTTGCCAAAACCTTGCCTTTTTTTATCTCGGCCCCGCCTAATGCAGGCGTGCCGGCCGTTTGCCAGGGTTGAAAACCCGGTTTTTATTTTAGGTGTTAATAGGTGTGATTAGGTGTTAGTGAGTGTTAGTAGGTGTTAGTAGGTGTGATTAGGTGTGATTGGGTGTGATTGGGTGTGATTGGGTGTGATTGGGTGTGACCCGGGGGAATGACCCTCCTTCGCCGAGGCTATGGAGGGCAGGCCTCCTTCGCCGAGGCTATGGAGGGCAGGCCTTCCTTCGCCAAGGT
>Ga0209517_10004069_pt1 | contig 19432 bp, 28 predicted proteins | sample PeaSoiMetSII2010_FD_187695 | JGI IMG/M metagenome (GOLD analysis project Ga0209517, IMG submission 187695) | Peat soil microbial communities from Weissenstadt, Germany - SII-2010 (SPAdes) (version 2) | ecosystem: Environmental > Terrestrial > Soil > Wetlands > Peat | place: Germany...
AAAAAGACAAGTATCAAAAAAGAAACTGCAAAAATACAGAAACTATCCCAGACAAATCTACAAGAGGGCGATGTTGTTTTTATTCCAAAAAATATTCTTCATTGGCATGGCGCTCTAAAAGGCAAAAACTTTGCCCATGTGGCACTCAACATATTTACAGATAATGCAAAAGAGGCCCAGACAATCTGGTATGAATCTGACTTTGTATCTTATGCTAAAAAAATCAAATGATGTTTTAATCATTAAACCCTGATGCAATTAGTATAGTCCAAGGGAATATCAACTTGCCATTTTTCTCATATGTTGAGGCATTATTCTTTGCATCTTGTTTTATTTTATTCATGATTTTTGTACCATGGCTTTCTAACTTGGCTCTGATTGAATTTGCAGTAGAATGCATATAGTCTTTCCAATATTCTTCAAAGGTTCCTGGCTTGTAGACAAATTCATGTCTTGCAACTGTGACATTTACAAAGCCTGCCTTTGCCAACTCTGACTCTAAATCTTTGGGGTTGCCAAACCTGTGCACTGTAGGTGTTCCCCCAGGTCTGATATCTGGAATATGTTCTAGGATGGGCTTCATTATTGTACTAAAATATGGTACGTCTTCTGCTAGCCCGTGCACTGCAACTACTACCATGCCTTTGTGGTTTAGAATTTTTTTAATTGATTTTAAGACTTTATGCGAGTCTGGAAAAAACATTACTCCATACTGGCATGTGACTTTATCAAACTTGAAATTAAATCCAATATTTTCTGCATCCATTTCTAGAAAATTTGTGTTAGGAAAAGTAATTGTCCCCTTTGCTATTTTCAGTGCGGTTCTAGACAGATCAATTCCAACCAAGAGGCCTTTTGGACCTAGCAATTGTGAAATCTCTTTTGAAACAACACCTGTTCCACATGCAACATCTAGTACCTTGTCATCAGGTACGATATCTGCTATTTTTACAAGTTCTGTAGTAGACTTGAATGGTCCTACTTTTTGGTCTGCCCAGTTGTAATGATAGTCTGGAGCTACTGTATTCCAGTTTGCCTTGGTAGTAATTTTATATTGGATTGGATCAAAAATTGGTTTCATCTTCGCAGACTTCTCAAAGCTTAAATTGATTATAGATAAACGCATTTTATGCCTTCCTTTAAAGTCAATATAATAATTGAAAACAAGCCTGAAATTGTAGACCCGGAGGGTGATACTATCTTTAACGACTTGATTCTAAAGGACAAAAAAACAGCGATCAAAAAGGTCCGTTCTGCCAAGATGCTCCGATTTATCATTGATGCAAAAAGCAAGGAATCTGCAGAAAAATCTGTCTTGGATGCATGCAATGAATTTAGAATTTACAATCCCCTTGTAAGCAAGGTCTCAGTTGAGACTCTAAAAGTCTAACCGGTTTTTACTACTTTTCTGTTAAGAGCAGTGACATCATCTACTGCCCCATCTATTAGCAGCTTACTCCGCAAGTATTTTGCAAGGTCAGTCTCTGTTATGATTCCTACTAGCTTGTCGTTTTCTAATACTAGTAATCTGCGGACATTCTTGTTTAGCATCTTTTGAACGGCGTCCTCGATTGGAGTCATTGGTTCTACCCACCTATAGTTGGCTGACATGATCTCTGATAGTGGAACTTCGGCACTTTTTCTGTCTGTTGTTGAGACTTTGCGGGCAAGGTCTCTTTCAGTTACAAGTCCAATTGGCTTGTCGTCCTTTACTACGACAAGGGAGCTAATTCCCTTTTCTGCAAAAAGCAATGCAACGTCTTTTGCAGTCTTGTCATGTTCTATAGTTATTACAGAGCGAATCATTATATCGCGAACTAGACCCATAGCTAGTAGCTCCAAATATTGGCATAAAAACGATTCTACTTTTCTAAAATAAAACCTAGTCAAAGTATTTTTTCCAAGCTTTATATTTTTTTAATTTTATTCTACAATTTGACACAAAACTAGAAAATTAAATAAATCAAATTCTATACAAGTTTCTCTTGCGGCGTTCAAGGTCGATGAGTAGTTTTGTCAGTACAAGTCCTGTGATAAATCCTCCAACATGGGCTGCAAATGCTATGGTAATTGATGTGACAGAACCGATGAATACGTAGAGCACTTGGATTGCAAGCCAATAGTACCCTCTGATATCTCCCATCGCTGCCGAGATTCCAAGAACGCCAGAGATTGCCCCTGATGCCCCAATCAGTACAGAGTCTCCGTTTCCAAGTATGTATGACGCAATGATTCCATGAAATAGTGCTCCGCCAAGTCCTGCCATTATGTAAATTGCGATAAACTTTCGTTTGCCGATTGATCTCTCTCCATATCCTCCCATGTATGCCAGTGCAAACAGATTGAATGCAATATGGGCAATACTTGCGTGGATGAACATTGATGTAAACATTCTCAAAATACCATCCAGAAGATAGCCATCCTTGAACAGGCCATTTGGAACAAACCCGTAATTGGAAATTATTGCATTCTGGGTGTTACTTAGAATTCCATATGCAAAAATTACAGTGTTTATAACAACTAGGGTTGTGGTAACAGGAGGCGGAGTTCCTAACTTTAACATCTGTTCTTGGGAATTATTGCTGTAATAAAACGATAAGGACACAAATACGGCAAATATATGATCGCTATACCAAATATGCGATCAACATGTCTGTATAGTATGGTGTAATCATAAATTAGTTTTAAAAAATTATTGCCGATTCAATTTAATATCTCCAAAAAATAATGTAAGATGTGAAGGTTGCAGTAATCGTCTTCCCAGGTAGTAATTGCGATCGAGACATGCACCATGTTCTAACTGATGTTTTTCATCTTGACTCACAACTTGTGTGGCATACTGATGAATTGCCAAAGAATATTGATGCTATTGTGTTGCCAGGTGGATTCTCATATGGCGACAGACTCAGAGCAGGTGTAATTGCAGCTCATAGCCCTGTCATAAAAGATATTAAAAAGATGGCAGAGAAAGGCATGCCTGTTCTTGGGGTGTGTAACGGTTTTCAGATACTAGTAGAATCAGGTCTTTTGCCAGGTGCTCTGCTCAAAAACACGTCGCTGAATTTTATGTGCAAGTGGACTGAGATAATTGTAAAAAACAACACGACTCCATTTACAAACAAACTCAAACTAAATCAGAGAATCCCCATTGCTATAGCAAATGGGGAAGGGAGATACTATGCAGATGATGCTACGCTAAAATCTTTAAAGAAAAATAATCAAATTGTCTTTACTTATGTCGAAGAAGTTAACGGTGCATCTCTTGGCATAGCTGGAATATGCAACAAGGCAGGAAATGTTGTTGGAATGATGCCCCATCCTGAAAGGTCTGCTGAGCAAATTATAAATCCAAAAAATGCAAAACCGGCATCATTAATCTTTGAATCACTTCTAAACACCTTGGGCGTAATAGCATGAGTCTGACTCCGCAAGAGTCCAAATATCTTGAAAAAAAGATAGGCCGAAAGCCAAATCCTTTGGAGTTTCAGATTGTAGCAGCTGAATGGTCAGAACACTGTTCCTACAAGTCTTCAAAAAAATATCTCAAGATTTTACCAAAGGAAGGAAAACGTGTGATATCTGGTCCAGGATATGATTCGGGTGTTCTTGATGTAGGAGATGGATATGTTGTCACTGTACACATTGAAAGTCATAATCATCCATCTGCAGTGGAACCATATGGGGGAGCTGCAACGGGTGTTGGTGGAGTAATTCGCGATATATTGTCTGCAGGAACTAGACCTATTGCAATTTTAGATGGACTGCGATTTGGAAATATAGAAAAAGATCATCATGCAAGATGGCTATTCAAAAATGCCATAAGGGGGATTGCAGACTATGGTAACTGTCTTGGCATTCCAACAGTGGGTGGCGAAATTGAGTTTGACAAGTGTTTTACAAATTATGCGTTAGTAGATGTGGCCGCAATTGGGTTTGGCAAAAAAGAAAATCTCATACGAAATAGGGCTCAAAAGGGAGACTATGTTGTTCTAATTGGAGGCTCTACTGGAAGAGATGGGATTGGTGGCTCACAGTTTGCCTCTGACAATCTAGATGCAGATAATCGCTCAGCTGTACAGATACCAGATCCGTTTATTGAAAAACTAGTAATTGAAGTGATTCTGGAGGCAAGGAATCAAAAATGCATCAAGGCAATGAAAGACCTCGGAGGTGGAGGGTTGTCATGTGCAATATCGGAGACTGCAGATGCACTTGGTATAGGAATTGAACTTGACTTGTCACTTGTTCACAAGAGGGAGCAAAACATGTCGCCATCTGAACTGATGGTATCTGAATCCCAGGAAAGAATGCTTGTTATTACTGATCTTGCAAAACTTACAACGCTTAAAAAAATATGTGAAAAATTCAGAGTTCCATATTCTGTTATTGGTAGAGTTCATGAAGATAAAATGATGGAGGTAAAACTAGACAAAAATACGATTGCAAAACTTCCAAGTCAAATTGTTGCAAATGCCCCTCTTCTTGATAGGCCATCATCTAAACCCAAATATCTGAGTGCACTTGAACAAGTCAAAAAACCTACAATGCCTACTGATATCTCAAAAACGTTTTTGAAGATGCTTTCAAATCCTAACATTGCAAGCAAACACTGGGTCTATTCTCAATATGACCATGAGGTAGGTATCAGAACGGTTGTAAAACCTGGGGGCGATGGTGCCTCTCTCAGACTAGACAACGGTAAGTTCCTATCTGTAAAAATTGATGGAAATTCAAAGCATTGCTACATAAACCCACGGGAGGGCGTGATTGGATGCTTTGATGAGGCCTGTAGAAATGTAATTTGCACTGGAGCAAAACCAATTGGAATGGTTGATCATCTCCAGTTTGGAAATCCAGAAGATCCAGAAATATTTTGGACGTTCAAGGAATCGGTTCAAGCTATAACTGACTATGCAAAATATTTTGAAATTCCATGTGTTGGAGGCAAAGTTAGTCTTTACAATGAGACTGATGAGGGACCAATCAAGCCAACTCCGCTTATTGGAGTCCTTGGTCTAAATGAAGGAAAACCTCTGATTCCAAAGAAAATCGAAAATGGTGATCTGTTGATAATTGTAGGTATAACAAAAGATGAACTTGGTGGTTCTGAATACTATGAATACATCCATGGAGTGATTGGAGGAAAGTGTCCAATTGTTGATATGAAGTCGTCCAAAAAAATTCAGGACGCTGTCTTGGAACTCATACATCAAGATGTTATAAAAATTGCACATGATTGTTCCAAGGGAGGACTCGGTGTAGGAATATCAAAGCTATGCATCTCAAATGAAATCGGATGTATGATATTTGTTGAAAAAATTCCATCAGATAAATTGCGATTAGACGAACTATTATTTTCTGAAACACACTCTAGGTTTTTACTTGTAATATCTCAACAAGACGAAAAGAAAGTAATGTCACTTCTTGAAAAAAAAGGCATAACACATGCAAGTATTGGTGATTTTTCTGGTAAAAACATGACATTCAAAGAAAAATCAAAAATTGTTGCTTGTATAAGGATTGATAAAGCACAAGAAAAATGGTTAAACTCGTTGGAGGCGCTTGTAACACATGGTTAAAGAAAACTGCGGCGTAGTTGGAATTTTTAGCTTGGACGGTGCAAACGTAATTCCCATGATAATTGATTCCCTGAGGGCACTTCAGCATAGAGGTCAAGAAGCATGGGGGGTTGCAGTACCAAAGAAACAGCCATACAAACAACTGGGGCTGGTATCTTCCGCCATAACTGAATTTGATAAACTTACACGTGATTACATATCTCCTGCAGCAATAGGGCATGTCCGATATTCTACCATGGGTAAAAGTAATCTCGAAAACGCACAGCCTCTCAAAGTCAAGGATCTGTGTATAGCTCATAATGGTACAATATCAAATGTAGAGGAGCTGACTGGAATGGTTGGCGGTTGTACATTTACTCCTCAAAATGTAAGTGACACTCTGATTGCTGCCCAGAGGCTTGTTGCATTGATGGCAGATAATGGAAAACTTGGAAATGCATTATCTATTTTGAAAAATGAAATGGTTGGCTCGTTTTGCTTTACATTTGTATCTGACGATAATGCGATTTATGCAGCGCGTGATCCAAAAGGTTTTCGACCAATGGTACTTGGTTATAGAAAAGACAATAACACTTACATTGTTGCTTCCGAGTCTGCCGCACTCTCAGCTGTAGGTGCTCAGCTAGTACGCGATGTAAAACCTGGAGAACTAATCAAGATTAGTAATGCTGGAATAGAATCCGAAATGTTTTCAGAAGTAAAACAGCCAGCTCACTGCTCGTTTGAATTTACTTATTTTGCACACCCCTCAAGTGTGATGGAGGGCTCTAACATTTACTTGGCAAGAAAAAGAATTGGACAATTTCTTGCCCGCAAGTTTGCAATAAAGGATGCAGACATTGTAATTCCGGTTCCAGATTCTGCAAGACCTGCTGCTTTGGGATATGCTCAAGAACTGGGTGTACCATTTGAAGAAGGGCTACTCAAGGATAGATATAGTAGAAAAGGCCCACTGCGCAGCTTCATAGAACCACATCAAGCAGATAGAGTAGAGATAAATCGCTGGATAATTCCAATCACTCAAGTAATTTCTGGAAAACATGTCGTTGTAGTAGATGATAGTCTTGTTAGAGGTACTAGTTCCAAGGCAATCATCAAGGCACTAAGAAGATCTGGCGCAAAAAAGATAAGCATGGTAATAACATTTCCACAAATTCAATTCCCATGTTATGCCGGAATAGACTTTCCATCACAAGATGAACTTGTTACATACATGGGAGATGGTAAGAAATACACAGAAGATGAGATTACAGAAAAAGTAAGACAGATCATTGGGGCTGACTTTCTTGGATATAATGATGCAAAGAACTTGGCAGCTGCTGTTGGAATGGAGCATGACTCGATGTGCTTTACATGTTCAAGCGGTGATTATTCTTCACTGGGAATAAAGCCTATGTTTAAAACTCGGGCAGAAATCAAAGGGGAATGATATGGAACTGTCATTTGTCTTGGTAAAAAGCAAAATGGGACATGAGATGGATGTCATGAACGATATTCTCAAAATTGATGGTGTAAAGGAAGCGACTGGGACATTTGGTCAGTATGATATATTTGTAAAAGTTCAGGCTCCGACAAGAGCAGAACTTGATAAAATAGTTACAAAAAAAATCCGTCTAGTGTCAAACGTTCTCTCAACTACTACTCTACCTGCACTTGCTGGCAAGCCCACAAAATGAATAATTTTCCTATCCTGACTCTAAACGGTATATCAGTTTAAATCCAAGTCTGCTCAATGACCGCCTGTTTGAAGTTTTTACGCTCAGGCAAGGTAAAAGACATTTACGAGCTTCCGGATGGAAATATCTTATTTCATTTCTCCGATAGGGTATCTGCATTTGATGTTAAATTTTTAACTCCAATTCCTAAAAAAGGCGAGGTGCTATGCAGGTTTGCCGAATTCTGGTTCAAAAAACTACCAATCAAAAACCACTATGTCAGAACCGAGGGCAAGGACAAGATTGTCGTAAAAAAAATGCAAATGATTCCAATTGAATGCGTGGTACGGGGATACTTCTATGGAAGTCTTGTACAAAGATGGAAAGATGGCAAGGTCAAGTTGCCAGATGGTTCAGTTCCACAACTTGCAGCAAAACTCCAGATGCCAATCTTTGATCCTACAACAAAATCTGAAACCCATGATATACCAATATCAAAACAAGATGCAATTGACAAAAGTCTTGTAACCCAAACTGAATTTGAATGGCTTGAAAAGACATCTCTTGAGATTTATCAACAAATGTTCCAGACTGCAGATGCTGCAGGATTTGTACTTGCTGACTTGAAATTAGAGTTTGGAAAGATAGGAAATGATATAGTGCTTGGTGACTCTATTGGACCTGATGAGTATCGCCTCTGGCCAAAAGAGTCTTACCAGGTTGGAAAGATTCAGGAAAGCTTTGACAAGCAACTGTTGCGTGACTGGCTTGCGGCAAACGGATATCAAAAAAAGTTTGAAGATGATAGAAACGAAGGAAAAGAACCTGTTGCACCACAACTGTCAGATACTTTGTGCAACGAATTGTCGTCAAGATACATCATTGCATATGAAAAGATAACTGGAATCAAGTTTTAACTCGAATTTCAAATTCAAACCCTTCTGTATTTTTTCTCACTACTGACCATTTGACCCATCAGGTCGACAGGTTTTTCTAAATTTTTTATTTTTTTAAAATTTTTAGTATTTTTTGTACCGATACAATAACACTAGTAGTGGTATGATATTGATACAACCGTTGTTAATTTGATACTAGTATTATGATATACATCAGTATGTGTTATTGTATGTTACATTGTGACTAGAAGCATTCAGACGGATTGATCAAATATAGAGCATAAAAAAAAATTACGTATTGGACAAAAAAATATGATCTCTTGATCTTTTAGGATTACTACAAAAGATGAGTCAGAATATGTCAACACTACTACAAAAAGAACTGAAAATAAACAAGATACTTACAACTAATGCAGACCAAGCAAAAGCCCTTGATGATACTGCACGAATTAAAATTCTCCAAATTCTATATCATAAGCAACTTCCAACAGAACGGATTGTAGAAGAGTTAAACAAAATGGGATACAAAAAAGCAACCACTACAATAAGGCATCACATCGATGTTTTAAAAAATGCAGGATTAGTTGAAATTGTAAAAATGGAAGAAGTCCGAGGGGCTGTTTTGAAATATTATGGAACATCAGTTAGACTGATGGGCAACAAACTTCCAGCCAACTTTGAAACTGAATTCTCAAAGATGATTGCAGAAACATCTGTAAAATTAGAGAAAGTAATGAAGAACATCTCTGAAAATGTAGGTTCTAAAATAAAGAAAAAAAATCCAAAAAATGTTTCTCTAGAATCAAATTACGAAGAACATGTTGTGATGGAAATAGTAAACCGCGCAATGACTAAAGTGTTTGAAAGCAACTCTTCACCACATATTCCGAAATAAATTTTTTATTTTATTTCTATTCTGAAAATTCCTACAGTCTCCGGATTTTGTAAAGCATCTACTATTTGTCGTGGAATTGAATCTGATGCAGTATCACATCCAATTGACAAAGTTCTTGGACATGTGAAATTGCTTTTTCTAATTACAATGTCATGAGGGTTTGTCAAAGCAAGCTTCGCACTGCCTCTGCCTTTTACTTTGAATGAATGGTTTCCAACTAGTATTGTACATGTGATCTCTGATTGAGGTTTTTGCAACAATGTTTTCATTTCATCTGGAATTCCAAGACATCCACATGATGCATTTACACCTACTATGCAATCTCCATTTACTGTAAGATCTGATTCAGTTGTTATCTCAATTGATTTTGGATGAAGTGATCTTACATTTTTGTGACCGCGAAATGAGATCTCAAAACGCATGTTCTCAAGTTGTATAAACTTAAATTAAACCTTCAAAGGAAGAATTTTGAAATGCTTCCAGCAGCTGCAGGTTATGATAGAGCAATTACTGTCTTTTCGCCTGATGGCAGACTTTACCAAGTTGAATATGCAATAGAGACAGTACGAAGAGGTACTCTTGCAATAGGTGTCAAGAGCAAGGATGGAATCATACTTGCAGTAGAAGAAAAACCACGAAAATTACAAAATTCTGATATTACTCAAAAAATATTCCAAGTAGATGATCACATTGGAGTTGCAGCAGCAGGCTACATCCCAGATGCAAGATCACAAGTAGACAATGCTAGATTCTTTTCACAAAGTAACAGAATGATATACGATGAACCAATAGAGGTAGAAGCAGTTGCAAAACACTTGGCAGATCAAGCCCAGCAATATACTCAATATGCAGGTGTAAGACCATTTGGTGTCGCACTCATAATTGCAGGAATTGACAAGAGTGGAAGCACCATATATCTTACTGATCCAAGTGGTACATACATCTCATACGATGCAGTTGCAATTGGTGCCGGTGCAGATCAAGTTACTGAATTTCTAGAAAAAAATTACAAGCATGACATGTCAGTTGAGGAAGCAGCAGCCATGGCAATTGAATCAATCTATCTTGTAAGTGAAGAAAAAGAAGGTGTAAAACACATCAAGATGGCTCAAATTCCTACCGCTACTAAACTGCTGACAAGAACATCTGAGAAAGATATTGAACACTTTGCTTCCAAAGCAAAAGAAAATATCGCCAAGAGACCAAAGTAGCACCTAATATTTTATAACGCAACAATCTAGAGCATACATTGAAAATTTCAATAGCAATCCCTGATTCGTCATTATCTGAAGAGCCAACTCCTCTTGACAAGGCAATGAAGATATCTCAGATTGCAAGGGCTTGTTCGATATTTCATGTAAATGAAATTTACATCTACAAAGAATCTAGCGGCTCTGACAGGGATAGATCATTGCTTCGAACTATTCTTCGTTATCTTGAAACACCACAATATCTTCGCAGAATGCTTTATCCTATGAGTAGCGACTTGCAATTTGCTGGCAGTCTTAGTCCGCTCAAGATTCCATCACATGTGCAAACAACTGATCCAAAAAAAGTCAAAGCACGAGATATCAGAGATGGCGTTGTTGTATATTCTAGAGGAGGTAAATTTGTCAACGTTGGTTTTGAAGAATTAATTCCTTATTATGGCAAAGATGAAGAAGGAAAGAGAGTCATAGTTCAATTCAAGGAAGGATATCCAAAATTTTCAATAAAACAGATTGGAAAAGAAGAGATCTCACAGTATTGGGGATATGATGTTAAAGAGATATCTAATCTTACTAATTTTCTTAGCACTTGGGGCTCACCTGTGATACTTACATCAAGAAAAGGCAAAACTATACATAAAACTCAAAAATATTTTGATGAAATCTCACACGAAAATGTCTTGATTGTTTTTGGCTCTCCAAAAAAAGGGGTCCATGAAATCGTGGGAAAAAATATTGGTAATATTCCAAGATCGCAAGTATTGAATTTCTTTCCAGATCAAGCAACAGAGACTGTTAGACTAGAAGAGGCCATTCTTGGAACTCTTGCTGTGTTGAATACTCTGACTCGTAACTAGTTTTAATATGGATCTGGATTGGTAAGAAAATATTGGAGAAAAAAAAATTTTTACTTTTTGGAATTATTGCAGGTGTTGCAGGAATTATAATTGGAAGTATTGTCATGATTTCAAGTATAATGCACTTTTGGCACTAAGATCTCAATTTAAAAATCGAATTTTACTCTTTTTTACTTATAGACTTATAATGGGGTTTTCGACAATTGCAATTTATCTATGGGTCATAGGAAGCATAGTCAACCTAGGAGGGGAAGCCTTGCATATTTGCCAAGGGGTAGAGCGAAGAGCATGGAAGCCAGAATTAGAACCTGGCCAGATGTGAAAGCAGATCAGCCAAAACTTCTGGGCTATGCCGGTTTCAAAGCAGCATGTATGCGTATTGCAAGTATTGATGATCGTGAAAAGACTCCTAATTTTGGAAAACAACTTGTCGGACTTGGCACTGTAGTTGTTACACCGCCAATGTCCATAATTGGAATAAGAGGTTATTCAAGAGACAGATATGGTGTTGATTCAACTTTTGATGTTTACGCAAAAGATTTACCAAAAGAACTTTCAAGACTTTTCAAAACAAAACCAGATGAAAAAGGAATTGAGAGAGCAGAAAAATCACTTAGTCATATTGATGAACTCTTTGCAATTGCAGCTATTCTTCCACGTAAAGCAGGACTTGAACAAAAGAAGCCATACGTTTTTGAAGTTTCAGTTAAAGGCGGCGACATTCCAAAACAATTTGCATTCATAAAAGATCTTCTGGGAAAAGAAGTCAAAATTGATCAAGTGTTCCAAAAGGGAGTGGAAGTTGACGTTGCAGCTATTACAAAAGGAAAAGGTATCGAAGGTCCAATTACAAGATGGGGTGTCAAGAAGAAACAACACAAATCACGAAAGAGTGTAAGAGCTCTTGGTACGCTAGGTCCAATTAGTCCTTCAACTATCATGTACACAGTTCCAAGAGCTGGTCAACGAGGTTTCCATCAGAGAACTCAGTATAACAACAGAATCATGATAATCAGTAACACTGCAAATGAAGAATTAAAAATAAACCCAGCTGGCGGTTACAAACACTTTGGAGTAGTCCAAGGTGATTATGTTGTAATACGTGGCTCAATTCCAGGAACTTATCGAAGGCTTGTAAAACTTCGTGCTCCTGTTAGACCAAAGTTGACAAAGGTTACACCACCAAAAATATTAGAGGTCATGATTAACAAATGAAAGTTCCAGTATTTTCAACAACAGGTTCAAGCGATGGCGACATTGAATTGCCACTAGTATTTTCAACTCCAATTAGAAATGAACTAATCCACAAAGCATACCTACATTTGGAATCTCATGCATTTCAAAGACAAGGCAGATATCCAAACGCTGGAATGGACGTGGTTGCAGAATCAAACAGTCCTCCTACAGGTCATCACCAAGCAAGAGTTGCAAGAATGGCAGGTGGTGGAGGTGGAAGACAAGGCCAAGCCGGTGGTGTTGCAATGACACGTAAAGGAAGACAAGCTCATCCTCCAACTTCAGAAAAAATAGTACACAAAATGCTAAACAAGAAGGAAAATAGACTTGCACTATGTACTGCATTGGCCGCAACAACTTCATCTACTCTCGTAAAGCTTAGAGGTCACAAGGTGGATAAAATAAATTCATTTCCAATAGTTGTATCTGATCAAATTGAATCAGTATTCAAATCAAAAGAATTAGCAAAGATTTTTGATGCCTTACATCTGTCGCAAGATATTGATAGGCTAAAAGAGAGAAAAGCTCGCACAGGAAAACCTCGTCTTAGGGGTAGACAAGCAAAGATAGGAAAAAGTGTATTACTTGTAGTAAAAGATTCTAAGAACCTTACTAAAGCTGCAGGCTCTATTTTGGGAGTAGATGTAGTAAACGTAAAAAATATCAGCGTACTTGACTTGGCTCCTGGTGCAAGACCAATCCGATTAACCGTATTCACAAAGGGTGCTATTGAAGAAATTTCCAAAATAAAATCTCCTCATCTTGAAATCATGGTGACTACAAAATGAATATTGAAGAAGCAAATCACATCATTTTGAAACCATACATTACAGAAAAGACATTTGCACTAGTTGAAAATCAAAGCAGAATCTGTTTCTTGGTAAAAGAAGAAGCAACCAAACCAAAAATTGTAGAGGCGATAACTCTTCTTTACAAAGAGGATCCAGTTGGAGTAAATATCTGCAGAACCATATATGGTAAGAAAGCATTTGTAAAATTCCAGACAGTTGAAAAGGCAAGAGACTTGGCCACAAAGATAGGAATGCTATAATATGGTTAGTCTTGAATCAACTAAAGTAATGGTGAGAATAAATGGTTAAAGAGTACAAGTATAGAGGTCTACAGATCGAAGAATTAAAGGCCATGTCATTAGAGAATCTCTTTAAACTTTTGCCATCTAGAGCCAGAAGATCACTTACAAGAGGGATTACAGATGGTAAGCGCAAACTTCTCGAAGAAGTCAAAGCTGCAAATGCTGGAAAGACTAACACACAAATCAAAACCCATCTTAGAGATGTTATAGTTTTGCCATATTTTACAGGTATTACAATTCATGTTTATTCAGGAAAAGAATTCAAACCAGTAGTAATCAGACCAGAGATGGTTGGACATTACCTTGGAGAATTTGTATTAACCAACAAGAGAGTTGTTCATGGAGCACCTGGTGTGGGAGCATCAAGATCTAGCTTGTATGTACCATTAAAGTGATATCTATGCATTTTGACTACGCTTTCCAAAATTATGATAAGACAAGACACGTGCGTTCTGCATTAAGAGAAAAAACTATTTCTCACAAACATGCAAGAGAAATTGCACATCACATAAAAGGCATGTCTATAGAATCTGCAAGAGGTTTTCTCCAGTCTGTTACAAGATTGGAACGTGCGGTGCCGTTTAAGAGATACAATAACGAAGTTGGTCACAAATCAGATACTGGTGTGATGTCTGGAAGATACCCAGAAAAATCAGCAAATGAATTTCTCAAACTACTTGATAATTTAGAATCAAACGCAGAATACCGTGGTATGGATCTTGATAGATTGAAAATAGTTAATGCAACTGTCCACAAAGGCAGAAAACTTAAAAGATCTACTCCACGTGCAATGGGACGTTCATCACCTAAAGTAGACATTCTTACTCATGTTGAGCTGGTAGCTCAGGAATTGTAGAAATGTCCTCAGTCAAAAATGTAATCAATGATAGTTACAAATTAATGCTCTTGAAAGATTATCTAAGAGAGGCAATCAAAGAAGCAGGTTTTTCAGAAGTTGATATTCAAAAAACTCCAACTGGAACCAGAGTTGGATTACACGTTACAAGGCCTGGAATTGTAATTGGAAGAAAAGGAAGTGGAATAAGAGATCTTACTGCAGTTTTAGAAAAAGACTTTGGTCTTAAAAATCCGCAGATATCTGTAATTGAAATTGTAAAACCAGAACTTGAACCTAGTGTGATGTGTAATAGAATGTCCCAGCACCTTGCAAGAGGTACCGCATTTAGACGAGCTGTGATGTGGACAATGCAGACTATAATGGAAGCAGGTGCAATGGGTGTACAAATAACAACTTCGGGTAAATTAAGAGGTGATCGTTCTAGCTTTGAAAAACATAGCAAAGGCATACTTCCACGTGCTGGTCATGCAGCTGAGGTAATAGTTTCAGAAGATATTGCACATGTTCAGACAAAAATGGGTCTTATTGGAGTTAGAATCAGAATTGCAAGAAAAGAAAGATTCATTCCAGAATTTGAATTAAAGGCAATCAAGAAAGAAGCAAAACCAATAGTTGAGGAAGTGCCATTAGAGATTGAAATTGTAGAGGAGGCACAAATTGATCCAACAAAGCCACGTACAGAAAGTGAGGTAATCGAGTTGGAAGAAAAATTGATTGAAAAAGTGGAAACCTTTGAAGAGGTAGAAGAGGAGCTCAAGTAATGGCCAGAATAAAGATGAAGACTGTTCGAGAATTTAACGAGACTGATCTTAAGGATAGACTAGGTCAACTACGTTCCGAGTTGACTAAATTAAAAATTGAGGCATCCAAGGGAACATTACGAAAAGATAGTGGAAAAGTAAAACCACTTCGAAGAGATATCGCAAGAGTATTAACTAGATTAAATGAGATGAAAACCAAATGATTACAGCTGAAAATATTACACGTCATGAATTAATTGGACTTGAAACCTCTATTGTGGAATCTAGCAATTCGCAAGTGATAGGATTGCATGGAAAAATACTTGATGAAACTAAATCTATGTTTACTCTTGAAACTTCAACTGGCATAAAACACATGTCAAAAGTAGATTCAATGTGGAAATTTAATCTAAATGGCGTAACTTCTATTGTAGATGGAAAATCAATCGCAAAAAGATCATTTGAAAGAATGGGAGTAAAAGCATGACAAAAAATATAGGCATACAAGTCAAAGCACCCAAATCAGAATGCAATGATGATCTATGTCCATTTCATGGAGTCCTAAGTGTTAGGGGTAAACTGGTTCAAGGAAAAGTAGTTAGTGCTAAAGCTCCCAAGACTGTTGTAGTACAGCAAGAATTTCCAAGATTTGATATCAAGTTAAAGCGATATGCTAGAAGTCAAAGCAAGTTACACGCACACAGACCTCAATGTATTGATGTAAAAGAAGGTGACATTGTTCTTACAGCTGAATGCAGACCAATTTCAAAAAGTGTATCTTTTGTTGTAGTTGAGGTAGTATCATAATGGGCGCAACAAAAAGTCGTGCAGTATCCGCAAAAGGAGTTCAAGAATTCAGACCATATGTTACTAGAGCACTTCCATTAGGAGCTCAAGTAGTCTGTGCTGATAATACTGGTGCAAAGATTTTAGAAATTGTAATGGTTCAAAAAACAAAGACCAGAGTTGCTCGTTATCCTGCAGCAGCTGTTGGTGACTTTTGTAACGTTGTAGTTAAGAAAGGTCCTGGTGAACTTAGAGGACAAATATTTGGTGCGGTTATTGTCAGACAAAAATACGCAGTAAGAAGATTGAACGGAACACGAGTGACATTTGAAGATAATGCGGCAGTACTTGTAACCCCAGAGGGTGAAATCAAAGGTACTGAAATCAAGGGACCAGTAGCAGTCGAGGCAGCTGAAAAGTATCCGAGAATTGCAAACTTGGCATCTATGGTGGTATAATATGAAGCCGACAACAATCCGAAAAAGAATGCTTTACACTGCATCAAAACATTTACTTAGCAAACAACTTGGCTCACACCTTGCCAAAGATCTTAAAGAAAAATATCATTGTACAAGCATACGCGTTACCGAAGGCGATAGTGTTAAAGTATTACGTGGTGAATTCAAAGGAATTGAAGGTAAAGTTACTCGAGTTTCTACAGAGAAAAGAGGAATTGCTATAGAGGGAATAAAACGTGAAAAACTCAAAGGTGGAAATGTCGACATTTACATTCACCCATCAAATGTAGTTATTACTTCATTAAATCTTGAAGACAAATGGAGACAAAATAGACTTGCTGGACAAAAAACAAAGACTCCAAAGCCCGTAATTACACCTGAACCAAAAGTTGTAAAACCAAAAGAGGCAAAACCACAAGAGGTAAAACCAAAAGAACAAAAAGAGGCTACTAAAGAAAAGACAAAGGATACTAAAATGACTGATAAAAAGGATAAATCACAAACCGAAAAACCAAAGGGGAATAAGTAATGGTTAGCATCTCTGGAAGTAAAAAACTAAAAAGACAAATGGCTCCACTTTTCTGGGGCATTACAAGAAAAGACAAACGATTTGTCGTTACAGTCAAACCTGGTGGTCATAAAAAAGACGTATCAATTCCAACTGCGGTATTTCTCCGTGATACCCTAAAACTTGCTACCTCATTAAGAGAAGCAAAATCTGTCATATATAGTGGAAAAGTCAAGATAGATGGCGTTGTAAGAAAATCACTTCATCACGGAATTGGTTTGATGGATGTTGTTGAGTTGGATGGAGTCTCTGACATTTACAGACTTGTTCCAAAAGATTTGACTGTCTTGAAGCCAATCAAGATTAACTCATCTGATAAAACAAAGAAATTGCTCAAAGTCATTTCAAAGGTAACTATAAGGGGTAAAAAAACTCAATTAGGATTTCATGATGGCCGAACTCTAATTTCTGACGCAAAGGTAAACGTGGGAGATACATGTGTAGTTGAAACGCCAAAAACCAAGATTCTCGATATTATACCGCTCCAAAAAGGAGTCCAAGTAATGATTACAAGTGGAGTAAATGCAGGACGTACAGGCAAACTTACAGATGTAAAACTTGGAACATTTGTCTTACCAAAAAGAGCTGATGTTGATCTTGGTGACAGACAGATTGAAATTCAATCTGATTTGGTAATGGCGATAGGTACAGATAAACCTGTGATACAAATTCAGTGATAGATATGGCACAACAAACAGAACCTCCAATGAAGAAAATTTCAATTGCTAAAGTAGTTTTGAATATGGGTGTAGGAAAATCTGGTGACCCAATTGAAAAAGCAAAGGTTGCTCTACAGCATATTTCTGGACAAAAACCATCTACAAGATCTGCTAAAGCCACATATCGTGATTGGGGAGTACGAAAAGGTGAACCAATTGGAGTTGCAGTAACAATACGTGATGAACCCGCAATTGTACTTATCAAGAGATTATTTGCAGCAAAGGGTAATCAAATACAAGGCTCATCATTTGATAATTTTGGTAATCTTTCATTTGGTATTAAGGAACACATCGACATTCCAGGAGTAAAATATGATCCACAAGTCGGAATCTTGGGTATGGATATTTCAATTTCACTTACAAGACCAGGTTTTAATATTAGATTTAGAAGCAAACACAAAGCAAGTGTTGGACGTACACATATCATCACTGCAGAAGATGCAAAGGCATTTCTAACCCGTGAGTTTGGAATTCAGGTAGTATAACATGAAGAATCGTGATTACAAAGTAACCGGCAGAACAGTCCATACATTTGGAAAAGGTTCCAGATGGTGTAAGAGATGCGGTGATTACAATGCTGTAATTCAAAAATACGATCTAGATCTTTGCAGACGATGCTTTAGAGAAGTCGCAAACTCTTTAGGGTTTAGGAAATTTAAGTGATAGAAAATGCCAGCAACTAATATTCTAGCAAACATGTTTGTGACCTTGTATAATACAGAGGCAAGAAGAAAAGGAGAATGCCTAGTTTTACCTACATCCAAACTTGCAACTGATGTACTAAAGACACTTCAACATCATAACTATATTGGAGAATTTGAACACGTAGATGATAGAAAAGGTGGCAAGTTTAAGATACAATTGTTGGCAAAAATTACGAAATGCGGTGCAATTACACCAAGATTCAAAGTAAAGAAGGGTGACTATGCAAAGTGGGAACAACAATATCTACCATCGTACTCACGTGGTATGTTGATTGTAACTACTAATCAGGGAGTAATGTCTCATCATGATGCAGCAAAGAGTGGCTTGGGAGGGCTATTGATAGGATTTGTCTACTAAACAAGTTGAGGAGATACACGAAGTAACTATTCCAGTTCCAGATGCAGTAAAAGTATCTTTAAGTCACAAAATATTGCATGTACAGGGACCACTGGGAAAAACAAGAAAAACCTTCAAAAAAATACCAGTTGACTTGACGGTTGACGGGAAAAATATTGTCCTAAAATCACTAGGTGACAGAAAACGAGATTATGCTATATTCAAAACTGCAGAATCTATTGTAAATACGCTGATCAAAGGAGTTCAGACTGGATATACTTTTAAAATGAAAATTGTATATGCACACTTTCCAATTACAGTAAAAGTAAAAGATGGTCATATTCACGTAGAAAACTTTCAAGGTGAACGTGCGGCCCGAGTATCAAGAATATTTGGTGATAGTAAAGTAGTTCCAAAAGGTGATGATGTTATAATCACTGGTCCAGTCCTGACAGATGTCTCTCAGACTGCTGGAGCATTACAACAAAACACCAAAGTCAAAAATAAAGATCATCGCGTCTTTCTTGACGGACTTTATCTTTTCGAGAAACTCGACAAGATCGAAAAATAGATTTCAGCAAAGAATAAATCCGCTTATCCTACGAACAACTCTATTGCCGCCCTAGCTCAGCGTGGTAGAGCAGCTGGCTGTTAACCAGCGGGTCACCAGTTCAAGTCTGGTGGGCGGCGCTTAATATTTCTAAATTCGAGTTTTGAAATATTACTTTTTGATTACTATAGTTCTTGGACTGGAAATTTATGGTTTCATTATAGTATATTTCTAAATTCGAGTTGTGAAATATTGTATTGCGATCACATTTTGGTTTATTCTATTAGACTGT
>Ga0209517_10004070_pt1 | contig 19431 bp, 22 predicted proteins | sample PeaSoiMetSII2010_FD_187695 | JGI IMG/M metagenome (GOLD analysis project Ga0209517, IMG submission 187695) | Peat soil microbial communities from Weissenstadt, Germany - SII-2010 (SPAdes) (version 2) | ecosystem: Environmental > Terrestrial > Soil > Wetlands > Peat | place: Germany...
GAACTGACCCCTGCTGTCGAGAGCCAGGTACTCCGCGACCGGCTGCAGGCAGGCGCGGGCGAAGAAGCGATGCGTCGGGTCAGCGTGCTCGTCGTCCGGCTGCGAGTCCAGCAGAGCGCGCCACTGGCCGGGGGTCTGCTGGCGCAGCTCCCGCGCCGCTTTCGCCAGGCCCGGAGGACCTTTCTTCTCCACCAGCTCGACGAAAGCCGGGAACCGGTTCGTCAACACCGATACAACAAGCTGCTCGCGGAGCGGCCGCGTAGGATCGGCGTGCAGGTCGTCGGACGCGGCAGCCTCGAAGATATGCTTCTGAAAGACGGCGATGTCACCGTAGAAGCCCAGCACCTGGGCCGCGGCTGGATATTGAGCGGCCAACTCGCGCGCTCGCCGGATACGCTTCTCCCAATCGGGCCGGGTCATGATGGCCGCCATTATTCATCGCCGCACGATCAGGGCGCAATGGTTGCCCGCTTTTGAGTTGGTCTCCGGCGGAATACCCACGCCGCCAGTTCAGTCCCGCGTCCCTTCAACCGCGTGCGCACCAGCGACAGCAGCACCATGGCAACGAAGATCGCCGCCAGGCCGAGCGAAGCTCCGCCTATGCCCATCGCGCGCTTGGGCAGAATGGAAAAACAGCCATACACGAACTCGATGTGCACCCAATAGACCAGCAGCGAGGTCTGCCCAAGCTGGATCATGGGACTGAATCCCCAGTTCGCGGCGCCCCAGCGGCACCACGCAGAGACGCCGAGCAGAATCAACAACAGCAGCCCAACACGAATCAGGAAGAAATTCGGACTCGTGTGCCAGAAGTCGTAGGCCGCATAAATCTGCCGTGGATGGTGATCGAACCAGTGCGCAACGGCGATGATCGCAACTCCTGCTCCGCCCAGCAGCGCGAACGCCTGAACTTCCCGCTGTCGCACCCAATCGCTCACCAGCAAGAAACCAACCGCCAGTCCGGCAAAGGCAAATCCCGTCCATGGAAAGACCGGGAAGAGCCACGCCTGCGGCTGCTTGAACGTGTGCACGCCATTGATATAAGACTCGAGCGGCCAGGGCAGCCCGCGCATCCGCCAGGTAGTCCATACCAGCGGCGTGGCCAGCGAGATGGCGAGCGCAACGCCGACAGCTACGACCGCCGAGCGTCTTCGACCGCCGCCAGCCAGCCGACACATCACGCCCATCAGCATCATGGAAAAGCCGATGGTGTTCAAAATGTCCACCCGCAGCAGGTCTGTCCACGGCGCCCAGGGCAATCCCAGCAGGTACTCCTGCAGCCGGAACAGCAGCCCCAGGCCGAAGATCTCGGCGCCGCGAAGGATGGTGGTCCGCGCCACCTGATTGGGATCAGCGCCGCGCTGCCGCAGCTTGTCGGTGACCAGCGCGAAGGAAATCCCGGCGAGAAAAAGAAACAGCGGCGCCGGAAGCGTGCCGCCCAGTTGCGACCACATGAAGAAGGTGCTCTTGCGCGCGGCGCCGCCCAGCCAGGAGTCGTAGCAGTGCGTCTGGAACATGAGCACGCAGGCCAGGCCGCGCATCCAGTCGATATAAGCCAAGCGTGGCTTGGCAGGTGCTGTCATGCGGTCATGAGCCTCTCCAGCGCAGAATCAATCACTTACAGGACGGCGTCAAGGGCCGAATTCTGCCTTGACAATGCGTCTATATTTCTGCAAATATAGAAATATGCCGACCATTCAAAGCAAGAGACCTGCCGAGCAGGTCGCCAAATATGCCGACATGTTTTCCGCCATGGGGACAGAAGCGCGCCTGCGCATCATGCAGTTGCTGCTGTCGGCGCATCCGGACGGCCTGGTGGTGGGTGAAATCCAGGAAGCGCTGGACATCCCGAATTCCACACTCTCCCACCATCTGGAGAAGCTCAAGAACGAAGACCTGGTGCGGGTGCGCCGGGAGAGCACGTTCTTGCATTACACCGCGAACACGGAAGTCCTGCAGGAGCTCTTGCGGTTCCTGTATGCGGAGTGCTGCAGCCGGAACAAAGCGGTCGAACCGAAAGCCATCATTCAAGTCTGCCGATAGGAGGCAACGTGGAAAGCCCAGACATCAAGCAAGTAGTCAAAGAAAAGTACGGCCAGGCGGCCTTGCGCGTAACCGGCGGCGGCAGCAGTTGCTGCGGAGCTGCGCCGGCGCGCGGCTCGGGTTGCGATCCCATCACTTCCAATCTCTACGACAGCTCCCAGGCCGGGCAGATTCCCGAAGAAGCCTTGCTGGCTTCGCTCGGATGCGGCAATCCCACTGCCTTGGCCACGCTGAATCCGGGGGAAGTGGTGCTCGATCTGGGCTCGGGCGGAGGCATCGATGTTCTGCTCTCGGCCAGGCGCGTCGGGCCAACCGGCAAAGCCTACGGCCTCGACATGACGGACGAAATGCTGGCCTTGGCGAACGAAAACAAGCGCAAGGCGGGCGCAACGAATGTGGAGTTCCTGAAGGGAGAGATCGAGCACATTCCGCTGCCCGACAACTCGGTGGACGTGATCATCTCCAACTGCGTCATCAATCTTTCCGCCGACAAGGATCGCGTGTTGCGCGAGGCTTTCCGCGTCCTCAAACCGGATGGCCGATTTGCCGTCTCCGACGTCGTGACCCGAGGCGAGATTGTGCCGGAGATCCGCCAGAACGTGCTTCTCTGGGTGGGATGCGTGGCCGGAGCGCTCGACGAGGACGAATACCGCAGCAAGCTGGCCGGCGCAGGTTTCGAGCAGATCGAGATTCAACCGACGCGCATTTACCGCGCCGAAGATGCACGCGAACTCCTTAAAGCCAAAGGCATGGACCCTGACAGAATCGCAGCCGAGGTCGACGGGAAATTCATGAGCGCCTTCGTCAAGGCGGTAAAGCCATCCGGCGCCGGACAGAAGGCCTGCTGCGGACCGGCATGCTGCAACTGATGCATCCGGCCTTTCTCTGGGAAACGAAAGTGGAGATGCGGCTATGCAGGGGCGTTACAACGTTCTGTTCCTATGCACGGGGAATTCAGCACGCTCCATCATGGCGGAGGCGATCCTCAATTACAAAGGCAGACCAACTCTTACTGCCTACAGTGCGGGAAGCTATCCCGCGGGAACCGTTCGGCAGGAGGCGCTGCGCCAACTCGAAACCGCCCACATACCCGCCAACGGTCTGCGGAGCAAGAGCTGGGACGAATTCGCGCAGCCGGGCGCGCCCCAGCTCGATTTCGTCTTTACGGTTTGTGACAACGCGGCGAAGGAAGTTTGTCCAGTGTGGCCCGGGCAGCCCATGACTGCCCATTGGGGTGTTCCCGATCCCGCCGCGGTAGAGGGCACTGCGGAGGAAGTTCAGGTGGCGTTTCGGAATGCATTTCTGATGCTGGACCGCCGCATCAGTCTGTTTCTTTGCCTGCCGGTTGCGAGCCTCGACCGACTGGCTATCAAACGGGAGATCGACAAGATCGGCCAACAATAAGATCCAACCGGCGAGCGGGCGTGAGGCGGTCCTATTCCATCTGCGTTCGCAGGCGCCTCATGGTTTCCCGCAGTTCTTCCTTGGTTGGGAAGCTGATGGCCTGCACCGGGCACACGTTGATGCACGCCTGACAGCCGACCACGCAGTTATAGGGATTCGCGACGACAGGGTGGTTGTTGTCTTCATCCCAGGTGAAGACTTCGTTCTTGCAGAACTTGAAACACTCCTGGTCGCCGGTGCAGATACCGTAGTCCACCGTGGGAAACCACGGTATCTTTTCGCGTGGGATTGCCGCCGATTGCATTGTTCCCCCTCCCTGGCTCATTCTCCGGTCTTTAGCTGCTGTTGCGCCTGACCAAAGGCGTCCTTCACTTTGACAATTGCCGCTTCCGTGGACATGGATCGTAGATCCAGAGGAACCACCTGCCGGTCGAAGTCGGTCCCCGACTTTTCAAATGCGTCGCGGAACATCTTCTTCTGCATCCGCGGGTCGCAGGCGCCGATAATGTACAAAGTGTCGGGTTTGAGGATTTCAAGCAGGAAACGCTCGCCGTCATCGACACATAACTGGGGGTGCAGGACAGCGTATTCCGCATCCAGTTCATTGCGCACGAAGTTCAGCAACTGCCAGAAATTCATGTCCTTGAATCCAGGGCACTCGCCCGTGCAGTTGCACATGACGAAACGCGGTTTGCCAATCATAAGGCCGCTCCTTTAGTATATGCGTCTATATACATACACTATTACACGGTTAGTGGGTCGGTGACTCCGCTCACATACGGTTGTGACGCAACGGGACTCGGCCGTTCGGTGACCAGTGCTACAATGCGTCTATGCGCGTAGGCGCATGAGGTCTCCCTCAAGGAAAAACCCGTGAATGAACTGGAACGTTGGTTCAAGGCCTTGGCGGACATCAGCCGTCTGCGAATCATCAACCTGCTACTGCATGGGGAGCTGTGCGGATGCGACGTTCAGCACGTGCTGGATGCGTCGCAGCCGAACGTGTCACGTCACCTCACGTATCTGAAGAACGCCGGCTTGGTGCTGGACCGGCGCGATGGCTACCGCATCTTCTATCGCCTGGCCGAACCTTCCAAGGGCGCCAGGCGGCCGCTTTTCGAATTCGTGTCGTTGATGTTCAAACATGACGAATCGTTTCAGCAGGACGTGCAGCGGTTGAAACACGCCATCAGTGACGGCGCCTGCACTGTCGGTGAATGGCGGCCTTACGCGGCGCTCACCAAGCTCAAGACCGCATCAACTCGTGGATAAAAGGACAAGGCAAAGATGAGTACGGCAGTCGAAACAGCCGGTGTGATTGCACCGAAGCGGCTTAACCTGTTCGAGCGGTACCTGACGCTCTGGGTCGGACTGTGCATGGTGGCCGGGCTCGCTCTCGGCAAAGGGACGCCCAACCTGGTGCAGTGGTTGCGCGGCATGGAATTCGGACGCGGCAGCCAGGTCAACGCGCCCATTGCGGTGCTGATCTGGCTGATGATCGTCCCCATGATGATGAAGGTGGACTTTGGCGCGATCCTCAATGTCCGCGCGAAGCCTCGCGGGTTGATGGTCACCCTGTTCGTGAACTGGCTGGTCAAGCCATTCTCCATGGCGTTGATCGCCTGGGTGTTCTTCCGGCACGTCTTCGCCGCCTGGATCAGTCCTGCCGATGCCGACCAGTACATCGCCGGGGTGATCATCCTTGCCGCCGCGCCCTGCACCGCCATGGTGTTCGTGTGGAGCTACCTGACCGACGGAGACCCGGCTTACACGCTGGTGCAGGTGTCGGTCAACGACCTGATCATGCTGTTGCTCTTCGCTCCCACGGTGCGCTTCCTGGTGAGCGGCGCTTCCTCGTTGCGGGTGCCGTTCATGGTGTTGCTGTACTCGGTCGCCATCTTCATCGTGATTCCGCTGGTGGTGGGAGTGGCGCTGCGGGCCTGGCTGACCCGCACACGCGGCAAAGCGTGGTTCGAGCAGGAGTTCCTTCCGAAGTTCAGCCCGGTGACTGTTCTGGCATTGCTCGCGACCCTCGTCTTCATCTTCGCCTTCCAGGCGGAGAACATCACCGGGCGTTACTTCCACGTGGTGCTGATCGCCATACCGATTCTGATCCAGGTCTACTTCAATTCGACTTTGGCGTACGGGCTGATGAAGTTGCTGAAGGTCGAGCACTCGGTAGCGGCGCCGGGCGCGCTGATCGGCGCCAGCAACTTCTTCGAGCTGGCGGTGGCTACCGCTATCGCCCTGTTTGGTCCAGGATCGGGCGCAGCGCTCGCGACTGTGGTCGGAGTGCTGGTAGAAGTCCCGGTGATGCTATCTGTGTGCAAGGTGTGCAACCGAACCCGGCACTGGTTTCCAGCCACGGGACGAGTGCCGGCAGCACGATGAGTCGCGCGGCCCTTGCCGGCTAGTTCTGCGGCATCATTGCAGCTTGGCGTACTCCGCTTTGGCTTGCTTAAGGATGGGAACGTCGGGGTCGGCGTCTTTCCAGAGCGCGAAGAAATCCTGGTACGAGGTGCGGGCCTTGGCGGCATCACCCTGAAGAGCGTAAGAGCGGGCCAAGCCAAGATGGGCCAGCGACCCGATCTTTTGTGTGCGCCTGCACGGCTCGGATGAACGGGATTAAAATGCCGGTAGCCGAAGCGACGTTGGGGCCGGAACCCAGTTATATATCCGACACTACCAACCCAACTCCTTATCAGGTGCAGAACTGATGCGGGACATGGAAAGCGCACTCGGTCTGGTGATGACGGGCGGGGGCGCCCGCGGTGCTTATCAAGCGGGTGTTCTTAAACGCATTGGCGAGATAAAACGGGTTCGGGCGCGCGGCAATCCCTTTCCTATCATAGGAGCCGCTTCCGCCGGAGCAATTAATGGTACCGCCCTGGCCGCTGGCAGCGATGATTTTGCGTCGGCAACCACGGTTATCGCACGGCTCTGGTCGGATCTCCAGCCTTCGGATGTCTTTCGCTGCGATATTGTCTCCCAGGCCGCCAACTCCTTTGCCTGGATTCTGGATCTTTCTTTTGGGGGCGTTCTGGGAGGAGGTCACGCCCATTCCCTAATCGACGCGACGCCGTTGCGGCACTTCCTCAATACTCACCTGCATTGCGACCGAATCGACGCCAATATCAAGCAAGGGCATCTTTACGCCCTCGCGGTTTCCGCGACGAACTATACCTCGGGGAAGTCTTATCTCTTCATTCAAGGCAGAAAAGGTCACCCGATGTGGAGCCGAAGCCGGCGAGTGACCCTGGCGACAGCGATTACCGTCAACCATGTGTGTGCGTCCGCTGCTATTCCGCTGGTGTTTCAGCCGGTAAAGCTTCAGACGGCGCAAGGGACGGCTTTCTTCGGCGATGGGTGCGTGCGACTTCAACAACCGCTCAGCCCGGTCATCCGCCTGGGGGCAACTAGGGTTATGGCGATCGGTGTCCGCTGCGAAAATCTCGAACACCAGAAAGAAACCGGGGATCGCGGAGATCCTTCGATTGCGCAGGTCATGGGCGTTCTCTTGAATGCGATTTTCTTGGATCATCTGGCCACCGATATCGAGCACCTGGAGCGGTTGAATCAACTGCTCGCCGATGGCGATATCAGCCAGTCCGGGATTGAAGGATGTGAAAGGATGCGCCCTCTGAAATCGCTCCTCATCACGCCGTCGGTCGATTTATCGCAAGTGGCTCAACAGCATCAAAGGGACATGCCTTATCTTATCGAGTACTTCGTAAGTAGCTTGGGACGAGATGCGGCTTCGTGTTCCGATTTGATGAGTTATCTGCTGTTTACATCGAAGTACACAAACGCTCTCATTGAGATTGGCCACAGTGACGCCAGCAAACGCATCGATGAGATCGAGCAGTTCCTCTATTCCACCGATGAGAGAAGCAAAACCGCGGCGAGAGCTTGGTAACGCGCAAACCGCCAAACCTTCAGGACTTTGGCCAGTCCGAAGTCCAGTATCTTCACCTGCCCGCGCTTGGTTACGAAGATATTCGCCGGCTTGATGTCGCGGTGGAGAATGCCTTCCGTGTGGGCGACATCCAATGCATCGGCGATCTGGACGCCGGCGTCGAGCAGAGTCTCGGTGTCCAGCGGCCTGCCCGTGATGTGGTGCTTGAGCGTTTCGCCATCCAGGAATTGCATGGCGATAAAGGGCTGGCCCGCGTGTTGTCCGATCTCATAGATGGTGCAGATGTTTGGGGTGGTCGAGCGCGGAGGCGGATTGGGCTTCGCGCCGAAAGCGTTCCAGCGTCTGCTGGTCCTGGGCCACGCCTTCGGGGAGGAACTTCAGGGCGACAAAACGGTGAAGGGCCGTGTCCTCAGCCTTGTACACCACGCCCATGCCACCGCCGCCAAGCTTTTCGACGATGCGGTAATGCGAGATGGTCTGGCCGATCATGAGTCGAGCGGGGAAACGAGAATGGTGATGGTATGGCCGCAGCGGAGGCTAAGTCAATGAAGGCGTGGGGAGATGCCCTAAAACAAGAGCCCCGCACGGGGCGGGGCTTCCAAACCTCTCGCTCAAGCGTCTTCCGGCGCGATCCTCAGTTCCAGAAGGGATTGCTCAGGCCGGTGGGCGGATGCTCAGTGCCCTTGTGTTTGTCGGGCGCCGGCACCAGGGTGAACTTCTCCGGATGCGCGGCCATCGATTTCGGCTGGCAGAAGCACGGATGTTCCGCAGTGTACTCGGTATCGCAATAGGGGCAAATCATGGCACTCACCTCCGAAATAAAAGCCGCCATCTGCATTAGACCGCGCACACCAGGGAAGCAAAAAACGCAAAATTTGGATGGCCTGAATCGGAAAAACAGGGGCCGGAGCCCGGAGTTGTAACGCCGGCCCGGCGGCGCTACCCCTGGGATTTTCAACGCATATTTACATGTCTGTAACCCTCGCTTAACAAGCCGCCGCTACCCTTGCAGACGAGGAAGGTTCTATGCACGGCACATTGCTTTACCCACATCCTGGACAGCCCCGGGTGGCCGGTTCGAAGGGACGGTTCCAGGGCATTCCGCGGAATCCCAAGCTCCCGCCCGATCTTCGCAAGCGGATCTCGATCTGGAAGCGGATCGTGCTGGCGGAGCTTCTGCGCCGGGCAGGAGTCCGGACCCGGTGAGGCCGGCCATGGCAGCCACTCCGCAGATCGTCGCCGGCCCGGGCTCAGAGCATGAGCAGATCGTGGCCCTGACCCTGAAGGCCATCCAACTGGCCAAGTCGGCGGTGGCCCACGCCATCGACGGGCTGGCCCAGAAGTCCGCGGCACCGTTCCAGGCCGTCAACAAGTGCGAGCAGGAACTGGACCGGCTCGACCGCGAGGTGGATGACCGGGTGACCCACGCCGTCATCCGCGCCTCGGCGCCGGAAGCGGGCGAGCTGCTGGCCTGCATGAAGTTCATGATCGACCTGGAGCGGATCGGCGACCTGATCTCCAGCTTCGGCGGCTGCGCCCAAGCCATCGGCGCCCGCATCGAGATGGACGATGTGAAGGACCTGATCCACATGGCCACGGTGCTGGAGCAGATGCTGGCGGACATCCACGACGCCTTCTCCACTCGCAACCTGGACCGCGTGATCAGCGTGCTGCGGGCCGACGCGGTGATCGACCGCATCCGCAATCTGGTGTTCATCCGCCACGTGGAGAACCAGGAAGGCATGGCCGGCCCCGAGGGCATCCACGTGCTGTTCATGGCGCAGGCGCTGGAGCGCGCCGGCGACCACACCAAGAACCTGGCCGAAGAAGTCTGCCACCTGGCCACCGGGCAGACCATGCGCCACGTGCTACGTTCCAAGAGCAAGTCCGAAGAGCAGATGTTCCTCGAGTGGCTGCGCGACCGGCAGCGCGCCGACTAGGGCGTATAGAAAGGTAGCAAGCTGCGTCTCGACGCCACCAACGCCTCAATTTTTACCCGATTTTCACCTTTCTGTAACCGGGTTGTAACACGCAGAACTTACTAATCATTCGCGATTTACTTGCGAACAGGGAGGACTCAACATTGAGAAGATTCTTCGCGCCACTCATGCTTTGCCTGGCCGTGATGGTGACCAGCGGCTGGGCGCAGGCCCTGAACGGAGCCGGTGCGACTTTTCCCTACCCGATGTATTCAAAGTGGTTCGATGAGTACCACAAGCTGCACTCCAACGTGCAAATCAACTACCAGTCCATTGGTTCGGGTGGCGGCATTCGTCAGGTAACGGAGGGCACGGTCGATTTCGGGGCCACCGACGGCCCGATGAATAACGATCAGATCACCGCTTTCAAACAGAAACGCGGAACAACGGTTCTCCACTTTCCCACGGTTCTCGGCGCGGATGTCCCTGCGTACACCATTCCAGGCGTCACCGCGGAGCTGAACTTTACGCCGGAGGCGCTGGCTGGCATTTTTCTGGGGACCATCAGAAAGTGGAGTGACCCCGCCCTAGCGAAGGCCAATCCCAATGTCAAGCTTCCGGACACTGACATCATCGTGATTCACCGCTCCGACGGCAGCGGCACGACCTACGTCTGGACGGACTACCTCTCCAAAATCAGCCCGGAATGGAACAGCCGGGTGGGGAAAGGTACTTCCGTTAGCTGGCCGGTGGGACTGGGAGGCAAAGGCAATGAAGGAGTCGCCGGCATGGTGCGGCAGATGGCAGGCTCGATCGGCTATGTCGAATTGATCTACGCCGTCCAGAACCACATGCCCTACGGGAAGGTGCGGAACAGCGCTGGAAATTTTGTGAAAGCAGACTTGGCCTCGGTGACGGCAGCGGCTGCCGGAGCCAAGGTGCCCGACGACTTCCGAGTCTCCATCACCAACGCACCCGGTAAGGACGCTTACCCTGTGTCCAGTTTTACCTGGTTGCTGATTCCCCAGAACATCAAAGACGCAACCAAGCGCGAAATCATCAAGGGTTTTCTGAGCTGGATGCTAACGGATGGACAGAACCTGACCTCTGCCCTTGCTTACGCTCCGCTGCCAAAAGAGGTTATTGCCAGAGAGCAGAGAGCGGTCGCGACAATTCAGTAAGTGGCTGGTTCCAGAAAACACCGGGCTCTAGAAATCAACGCCATCATGTGGAGAGAAAAACGAATGAACGCCAAGCGCATCGTCTCCGTGTTGCTTCTGCTGTCCATCAGCCTGCTGGCGCAATCCGCCGCGCCCGAGCCACAAACCAAGAGCAAGCCCAAGAAGAAAGCTGCGGCCGCGTCTGCGCCCTCGCCGACGGCGGAGCTTGCCCATGAGGTGCACCAGTTGCGCCAGATGATGGAAACCCAGCAGCAGCAGATCCAGCAACTGCAGCACGCGGTGCAGAGCCGCGACCAGCAAATCACCGACCTGCAGAACGCCGCCAGCCAGGCGCGCAGCAGCGCGGAGAGCGCTGTCTCCAGCAGCTCGCGGAATGCGCAGACGGTGAGCGCGCTCGAGAGCACCGTCGCCGATATCAAGCTCAATACCACCAACATGGCGGCCACCATGCAAGAGGAGCAGAAGCACGTCAGCGAGATGATCGAAAGCCCGCTGGCCCTGCATTACAAGGGAGTCACCATCACGCCGGGCGGATTCCTGGCGGCAGAATCGGCGTGGCGCCAGCACGCCACGGCCTCCGACGTGAACACCCCGTTCAGTTCCATCCCGTTCCCGGGTAACGATGCTAATCACCTGTCGGAGTTTTTCGGGTCCGGCCGCCAGTCCCGCATCACGATGCTGGTGGAGGGCAAAATCAAGACCGCGAAGCTCCGCGGCTACTACGAGACGGACTGGCTCTCCGCCGGCGTAACCTCCAACAACAACCAGAGCAACAGCTACACCAATCGCATGCGCCAGCTCTTTGGGCAAGTAGCGCTCGATAGCGGATGGTCATTCACTGGCGGACAAATGTGGAGCCTGGTGACGGAGACCAAGAAGGGTTTGGATAACCGCAGCGAGGCGTTACCAATGACCATTGATGCTCAGTACCACGTCGGCTTCAGTTGGTTGCGCCAGTATGGCTTCCGGGTGGTGAAGAACTTCAATAACAAGGTCTGGCTCGGCGCTTCGATCGAGAACGCGCAGACGACTAATCTCGGAGGGGGCAATTTCCCCAACAACTTCGTGATCGGCGCGCCGGGAACGGGCGGTGGGCTTTACAACAGCGGAGAGACCCTGACGAGCAGTGGAGGGCTGTCCCCGGCTGCTAATTACTCCTATAACTACACGCCGGATTTCGTCGTGAAGGCCGCGTTCGAACCGGGGTTCGGACACTATGAGGTGTTTGGGGTCCTCAGCAACTTCCGCGACCGCATCTATCCGGCAGCTCTGCTGACGACACCGACCCCAACTCCGCAATGCGGCGTCGCCGTTCCCACAGCGAGCACACCACCCTGCACCAGTGTGCGCACGGGCGGCGGCGGCGGGGTCAATGCCCGCTGGTCGTTTTTCCAGAAACACGTGGATTTCGGCCTCCACTTTCTGGGCGGCGACGGCGTGGGCCGCTACGGCACGTCCCAGTTAGCGGAAGTAACCGTGCACCCCAACGGAAGTCTGGCCCTGATCCGCAGCTACCAGGCATTGGAGACGCTGGAGTGGCATTCCAAGCATTGGGATGTTTACACCAACGCTGGTACCGAATACGCGCAGCGCACAGCCTACCTGAACGCGAACGGCACCGCCTTGGTGGGTTACGGCCGTACCGACCAAACCGGCACCGGACTCTGCCTGGTGGAACCCAATCCTGCTGCGGCCACCAACGGAACCAAGCCGGGATTTCAGCCCGCCTCGAACGGTTGTAATGACCCGCGCAACCTGATCGAGGGCACCTTCGGATTCTGGTACAAGGCTTATAGCGGACCCAAGGGCAGGATACAGTTTGGTCCACAATATTCTTACCTGGTCCTCAACACCTGGAGGGATGCCGGGCGCGTGGGCAACGTTGCAACCAATCCTTTTGCGCCTACTCCTCACACGGTGGAGAGCATGTTCTTCACTTCCTTCCGGTATTACCTGCCGTAGGGACTCATACGCAGTGTTCGAATCCGGCGCTGGCCAACCAGCCGGCGCCGGTATCCCCTGTAACAGTGCTGTAACAATCGCCTGCTAGCCTGAGGCCGGGATGCGCAACTTGGTCGAAGCTGCTCGTTTTCCGCAGAAGCCCCAGCCCGAGCCTGAAACCACGGCTCCGGCCGGGCGCACCATCCCGCTGATTCCGGCCAAGACCAGCAAAATCCCCGACCGCGTCTTCTCCGCCGCCATGCTCTTCTGCGGCTTGTCGCTGCTGACCATCGTGGTGCTGATCGTCATCGAATTGGTGCTGCAGTCCAGGCTGTCGATCCACGCGTTCGGCTGGCGTTTCTTCACCACCCACAACTGGGACCCGGTGGCGGGCGACTTCGGAGCGCTGCCTTTTATCTACGGCACCCTTGTGTCGTCGCTCCTGGCCTTGGTGATTGCCATCCCCCTTTCGGTGGGCGTGGCGGTGTTCACCACCGAGATGTGCCCAAAGCCGCTGCGTGGGACCATCTCCTTCCTGACCGAGCTGCTGGCCGCGATCCCCAGCGTGGTGTTCGGGCTGTGGGCGATCTTCGTGCTGGCGCCGCTCTTGCGCGAGCACGTGCAGCCCTGGCTGGCGAAATACTTTGGCTGGACCAGCCTGTTTTCGGGACCGCCGTTTGGCATCGGCATGCTGGCCGCCGGGATAATCCTGGCCATCATGATCGTCCCCATCATCGCCTCGATCACGCGCGAAGTCCTCACTGCGGTGCCGCAGCAGCAGCGGGAAGCGGTGCTAGCGCTGGGGGCAACGCGCTGGGAAATGATCCGGGTGGGCGTCTTGCGCAATGCCCGCACCGGCATCGTCGGCGCCATTATCCTTGGACTGGGCCGCGCCCTGGGAGAAACCATGGCCGTGACCATGGTGATCGGCAACACCCCCCAGATCGCCCGATCGCTGTTCGCGCCCGGCTACACCATGGCCAGCGTGATCGCCAACGAATTCACCGAGGCCACCGGCGATCTGTATTTGAGCGCCCTGATCGAGATCGGGCTGGGACTGTTTCTTGTGACGATTGTGGTCAACATACTGGCCGGTCTGCTGGTTTGGTCGGTCACACGCGGCATGCCTGCGAGGGTCCGTGCCTAACGGCCCCATCACGCCAAAAGCGGACGCGCCGGAGCGCAGCCCATCGCAGCAACGCCTTCTGGACTTGAGGCGCAAGGTCACCGACCGCCTTGCCACCGGATTCGCCGTGTTGATGGCGGTGCTGGTAGTGGCTCCATTGCTGGCCGTGTTCGGCTACCTGGTAGTGCGCGGCATTGGCTCGCTGAACCTGGCCTTCTTCACTCACCTCCCGGTCCCGGTGGGCGAGAAGGGCGGAGGCGTAGCCAACGCAATAGTGGGATCGGTGATGATCCTTGGCATCGCCAGCATCATCGGCGTGCCCTGGGGGATCGGCGCCGGCATCTACCTGGCCGAATACGGCCGCGGAAGCTTCGCCACGCTGCTGCGCTTCACCGCCGACGTGCTGAATGGCGTGCCTTCCATCGTGATCGGCATTGTGGCCTACGCGCTGGTGGTGCTGAGCCAGAAGCACTTCTCCGCGCTCTCTGGCGGCGTGGCGCTGGGGATCATGATGATCCCCACCATCACCCGCGCCACTGAAGAAGTGCTGCTGCTGGTGCCGCTAACGGTGCGGGAAGCAGCCTGGGGGCTGGGAGTGGCACGCTGGCGCGCCACCCTCTCCGTCACTCTGCGCACGGCCAGCGCCGGTGTGATCACCGCGGTGATGCTGGCCTTCGCCCGCATCGCGGGAGAAACCGCGCCGCTGCTGTTCACCGCTTTCGGCAATCAATTTTGGAACCTTAATCCCAACCAGCCCACGGCCGCGTTGCCGTTGCAGCTCTTCGTCTATGCCATCTCGCCCTTCGACGAGTGGCACCGGCTCGCTTGGGCGTGCGCTTTGGTGCTGATTGTGCTGATCGTGGGCGCGGTCGCCGCAGTGCGCCTCGTGGCGAGCCGGGGCATGTTCCAGGGAGCGAGTTAGCGATGGGTGTTGGCGTCCAAGTCGAGCAGCTCAATGCGTGGTTCGGCACCACCCAGGCGCTCTATGACATCGCCATGCAGGTCCCGGCCAATCACGCCACTGCCATCATCGGGCCTTCGGGGTGCGGAAAATCGACCTTCATCCGCTGCCTCAACCGCATGCACGAGACGGTGCGCGACGCCCGCCTGGAAGGCCGGGTGCGCATCGGTTCCATGGAGGTCTACGGCAACGGCACCTCGGCCGTGGAAGTGCGCCGGCGCGTGGGCATGGTGTTCCAGAAGCCCAACCCCTTCCCCAGCATGTCCATCTATGACAACGTGGCCGCCGGGCTGAAGCTGAACGGCTTCCACAACCGGCGGGTGCTGGATGAAGTGGTGGAGCGCTCGCTGCACATGGCCGCGCTGTGGGACGAGGTGAAGGATTCGCTGAAGAAGAAATCGGGGGCCAGCCTCTCTGGAGGCCAGCAGCAGCGGCTGTGCATCGCCCGCGCGCTGGCGGTGCAGCCGGAAGTGATGCTGATGGACGAACCCGCTTCCGCCCTCGACCCTATCTCCACCAGCAAGATCGAGGAGCTGATCTTCCAGCTCAAGGAGCAGTACACCATCGTGATCGTCACCCATAACATGCAGCAGGCGGCGCGGGTAGCGGAGTACACTGGCTTTTTTCTGATGGGGAAGCTGATCGAGTTCGATAAGACCGAGAAAATTTTCACCAATCCGTCCGACAAGCGGACGGAAGACTACATCACAGGCAGGTTTGGATAGTGCGTACGCGTTTCCATCAAGGTTTGGATCAGTTGCGGCAGAAGCTGCTCACCATGGGCGGCATGGCCGAGCAGGCCGTGGAGCGCGCCGTCGAGAGTTACCGGCGGCGGGACGGGGAGCTGTGCCGGCTGGTGCTCGAGGGCGAACCCGCCATCAACATCATGGAGCGCGAGATCGACGAGCTCGCCCTCGACCTGCTGGCCATGCAGCAGCCCATGGCCGTCGACCTGCGCTTCATCACCGCGGTCATGAAGATCAACGCCGACCTGGAGCGCGTCGGCGACCAGGCGGTGAACATCGTGCAGCGGGTCCAGCACTCGCTCGAATTGCCGGAGGCGGACCTGCCTGCCGATATCCCCCGCATGGCCGGCCTGTCCCGGGACATGGTGCGGCGCGCGCTGCAGTCGTTCATCGATGCCCGTCCGGAAGCGGCCGAGGAAGTGCTGAAGATGGACGACCTGGTGGACAACATGAACCGCGAGATCCACGCCGCCATGATCGACCACATGAAGCGAGCCCCGGAGGCGCTGCAGCAGGCGCTGGATGCGCTGCTGATATCGCGCAACCTGGAACGGGTGGCCGACCACGCCACCAATATCGCCGAGGACGTCATCTTCTGGATCAAGGGCGCCGACGTGCGCCACCATTTTGGGTTGAATACGGTCCAGCCGTAGCGCGGCGATCCCGCAACTTCATTCAAGAGGTTCCAGCCGGGTGGCGGGGTACCCGCCCCATTTTGGGATAAGTACCCTCCTGCCCTAGCCCTGCGGACACGTCCCCTTGTAATCCAGCTTTTTTGATGGAATGCATTAGAATTTTTGCAGATCGGAAGCCGGAATGACGCTATACTACTTCATCTCTATGCTTAAGTCCGGCCAGAGTGCGATCTTGCTGCGGCGGCTGGTTATGATGGTGACAGCCACAGCTATTCGTCTCTCTGGCAGGGGGACTTGAGCTAGCCGATCCAAAACAGCTCCTGAGCCCACCGCCAGATAAGGCGAGTGGGTTTTTGTTTTGTGGGGAATTTTGGAGGGCAAACTCAGATGCGTTTGGGACGGGCGGTGCGGCCATGATCGTGATGAAATTCGGAGGCACTTCGGTCGAGGATGCGCCGGCCATTGAGCGTGTGGCCGAGATCGTCCACAGCCGCTCGGCGGAGGGTCCCGTAGTCGTGGTCAGCGCCCTGGCCCGCGTGACCGACCAGTTGCTGGCGGCGGGCCAGGCGGCCGCGGCCGGCGACCGCGACCGCGCGCTGGAGCTGGCCTCGGCCCTCCGACAGCGACACCTGCGAACCGCTTCCGAACTGCTCCCCGGCAATCACTTCTCCAAGGTTCAGCCCGCGCTGCAATCCAATTTCAAACTGCTGCAAGAGCTGTTGACCGGCGTTGCCACCGTCCAGGAACTCTCACCCCGCAGCACCGATTGCCTGCTTTCGTTTGGCGAGCTGCTCTCGAGCGAGATCGTGAGCGCGGCCATGGCGGCGCGCGGTCTGGCTGCCGGGCGAGTGGACGCGCGCGAATGCCTCATCACCGACAACTCCCACACCAAAGCGGCGCCGCTTTTCGATGAGACCCGGGCGCGGCTCGAGGCCCGCGTGCGGCCGCTGCTCGAGCGGTACGTGATCCCGGTCATGGGAGGATTCATCGGCGCCACCCTCGACGGCGTCCCGACCACCATCGGCCGTGGTGGCTCCGATTACTCGGCATCGATCGTGGGCGCGGCCATGCAAGCGGAGCGCATTGAGATCTGGACCGACGTCCCCGGCATGATGACCACCGACCCCAATCTCTGCCCGGAAGCGCGGCTGATTGAGGAGATCAGCTTCGAAGAAGCCGCGGAACTGGCCTCCTTCGGCGCCAAGGTGCTGCACCCGGCCACGCTGCTACCGGCCATCGAGAAGAACATCCCGGTCTTGGTGCTGAACTCGCGCGACCCGGCGGGCGCGGGCACCTGCATACGGGCACACGTGCCGGGCAACCACCATCCCGTACGCGCCATCGCCGCCAAGCGCCACAGCACCATCGTCAACGTCGCCGGCGAACGCGGCGAAATCCCGCGCGGATTCCTGCGGGAAGTGCTGGCGGTGTTCGACCGGCACCAGTGCCAGGTGGACATCGTCGCCAGCTCGCAGGTGCGCATCACGCTGGCGGTGGAGTCCGACTCGGCCGGGCCGGAACTGCTGGCCGATCTGGAACGCTTCGCGCAGGTGAGTTGCGAGCCGCGGCAAGCCATCGTGAGCGTGGTGGGCGAGAACCTGCGCGGCCGGCAAGGCATCGCGGCCAGCGTGTTCTCGAGCGTCGCGGCCGCCGGCGTCAACGTGCGGATGATTTCGCAGGGCGCTTCCGAGATCAACATCAGCTTCGTCATCCACGAGGAGGATGTGCCGGCAGCGGTGCGCCGCCTGCACAGCGATCTCTTCGCCGAAGCCGATACCGAGGAGAGCCGGCGGCCCTCCGGCAGCGTTGTCCACCGGGAAGCGAACGTGAGCGAGCATCTGCGGCTGCGGGCGGAGGTAGCTCAGGATGTTCGCACACCGAAGAGTTTGAAGTAAAACTGACTGCAACACAGAGGTATGTCATGGGTCCGAAATCTGATTTCGTCTGGATGAACGGCAAGCTGGTCCGCTTCCAGGACGCCACCCTGCACTTCATGACCCCCGGCCTGCACTACGGCATTGGGGCATTCGAAGGCATCCGCTGCTACGCCGCGTCGAATGGCTCCGCCATCTTCCGCCTGCACGATCACATGCAGCGGTTGGTGGACTCGGCGCGGGTGCTGGGCTTTCTGGAGCTTCCCTACACGCTGCGCGAGCTGACCGATGCGGTCAAAGCCACGGTGGCCGCCAACGCCTTCCCCGATTGCTACATCCGGCCGCTGATCTATCTCGCCGAGGGCGGCTGGAACCTGGTGCTCGATAACGGCGTGCCGCACGTGGGGATCGCGGTGTGGAAGTGGGAGAAGTTCCTGGGCGACGAAGCGCTGGAAACCGGCATCCGCGCCAACACCGCGTCGTTCACCCGGCATCACGTCAACGCCAGCATGACCAAGGCGAAGATCTGCGGCAACTATGTAAACTCGGTGCTGGCGCGGACGGAATCGCTGCGCCTGGGCTTCGACGAGGCCATCATGCTCGACCCTCAGGGCTACGTCGCCGAGTGCACCGGCGAAAACCTGTTCATGGTGCGCCGCGGCGTGCTATACACCTCGCCGGCCGCGGCCATCCTCGAAGGCATCACCCGCGACACCATCCTGACCCTGGCTCGCGACCTCGGCCTCAAGGTCATCGAGGAGCCCATCTCGCGCGACCAGCTCTACCTGGCCGATGAAGTGTTCGTCTGCGGCACGGCGGCAGAGGTCGCCGGCTTGCGGGAGATCGATTTCCGGCGCATCGGCAGCGGCAAGACCGGACCCATCACCCGCCGGCTGCAGCAGGCCTTCCAGCAGGTGACGCGCGGCAGCCACCCGCTCTCCGCCAATTGGCTGGAATACGTCCCTTTGGTTGAGGTGGGCTATGGGCATGGAGTGTGAGCAAATGGCAGTGATGAGCGAAAAGGCGCAGCTCCCTTCGGCAACTCCTGAAGCGCGCCCGGTAAATGTTGCCCTTATTGGTTTTGGGACCGTGGGCAGTTCGGTGGCGCGCATTCTGTCGAGCGCGCCCTCACACCTTCGCCTGACTCACGTCGTCAATCGCAACGTGGAACGCAAGCGGGTGGACTGGCTGCCCGGCAACATACGCTGGACCGACAATTTCGAAGACGCGCTCACCGATTCCGTGGACATCGTGGTGGAACTGGTGGGCGGGTTGGAACCGGCGCGCGAGTGGGTGCGGCGGGCGCTGGCGGCGGGCAAGTCCGTGGTCACTGCCAACAAGCAGTTGATCGCTCACCACGGGCCGGAACTGCTGGAGCTGGCGCGGCGCCAGGGACGCCAACTCGCCTTCGGCGCCTCGGTCGCGGGCGGCGTGCCGGTGGTCTCCGGACTGCAGGAGGGTTTGGCGGGCGACCGCCTCTACCGAGTCTGCGGCATCCTGAACGGCACCTGCAATTACATCCTCAGCAAGATCGAAGAAGGTGGCGGCGGTTTTGCCGACGCGCTGCGCGAGGCGCAGCAACTGGGCTTCGCGGAGAGCGATCCCACCGACGACGTTGAGGGCTTCGATGCCCGGGCCAAGCTGGCGATCCTGGTGCGCGTCGGGCTGAACTGCGAAGTTGCGCC
>Ga0209517_10004074_pt1 | contig 19422 bp, 15 predicted proteins | sample PeaSoiMetSII2010_FD_187695 | JGI IMG/M metagenome (GOLD analysis project Ga0209517, IMG submission 187695) | Peat soil microbial communities from Weissenstadt, Germany - SII-2010 (SPAdes) (version 2) | ecosystem: Environmental > Terrestrial > Soil > Wetlands > Peat | place: Germany...
GAGCCAAAAACCGTGCCCAGCCAGTCGGAGTAGAAGGCCAACCGCTTAATCAGATCGCCATGCTGCGGGATAAACCCGCCCGGAAACATGAATGCCAATTGAAGGTCTGGCCTGCTCCCTTTGGCCTGCACTGCGATGTTGACGAGAGCAAAGGAGAATTGCTCGGCCGCCACCATGGGTTCTTCGACCTCAACCACCAGCCCGCGCACCTTGGCATTGGCCAGAGGCAGACGGCCGAGAAACTCGGCGACGCGGCCAGTGAGGGCCTTTTCCGACTCCTGGCCGGTAAGACTACCGGCACGAACTCGCAGCCGAAGATATACTTCGGTTCCCTCGGGCAACACCTGCAGAAGCTTGCCCTGGTTGTCGCCGCCCTGGCCTGCATCGTTATCGCCCGCCAGGTTCAATTGCCAAGGAGGAAGCAGCACCACCTTGTCCTTAGTTCCGCACTTTTCGGAGGCTTGGATAATTTGGCCGGGGTCGGAGCCGGCGGGCATGCTGTACCCATATTTAGGCAGCGCGGCTGCGCCCGCAACTGGCGGCGCCGCGAGTACCAAAAGAAGAACGTAGGAGATAAACCCTGGGTCCCTCATAGCAAGAAGACACCTCAATCTCGGCGCCCAGCTATCCATCCGGAGGGGGCCACAAGCAGAGTACCGGGCCTCTAGTTGGGTAGGGCTCATGCCTGGGTCGCCAAGCTTTCGGCCCGGCGGTCCCGCATTTGCAAGCGCGTCGTCTCTTCTTCGACGCGAAATCTGGGTCCCGCGTTGTAACAGCAGAAGGGGAGCACTTCGCTGTTGGTGGTCACGTATTGAATGATGCAGCGCCCCAGCCGTCTGAAGTTGTAACTGCGAGAATCCATGAAGTGCATGCCGGCGACGAACATCCCGTTGAAGCCCCGGCGGAACCATCCGGGGCCCCTTCCAACGGACTTGTCCTCCCAGTTGTCCAGACTGCGAAGCAGGCGTTGAAACGTGAGTTCCCTGGGGGCATTCTTCCGATCGAAGCAATCCGAAAACCGGTGCAGATCCTTGAGCCGTGAGACTTGCTGGCGCAGAATGCCCTGGGTCTCCCTGCCGGGGAGATCGTGAATCCCACGGAAAAACCGCTCCAGATCAAAAAAGTGAGTCAGGCAGTGCGGCTTGTTGTCGTCGTCAATGTAAAAGAAGGTCCCGAGTGAGCAATGGGCGTCACAACCCGGATTGGTCTCTTGGTCGTGACGGATCCGGCCCATGGCGCGGGTGATGGTCGAAACCGCATTCAGGGGGAACCAGTCGTGGGGGAAACGCGTCAGGCCAGTCTGCTCTCCGAATTCGGTCGCCATGGTGGCCAGATTGAAGGACTCGGTCTGGTCCGGGAGGTCGATGCGTCCGACCAGAGCCGCGGGCTGGATGCTGATGCCTGTAATGTGTTTGCTGTGCTCGAGCGCGAACCGGAATATGGGGCCGATCTGGTCAACATTCACGGACGACGCAATCACCGGCACCAGTACGATGCGCATGTTGCTCTTGGCGATGTTCTCGACGATCTTTATCTTCTTGTCGAGAAGTCGCTGCCCGCGCAACTTCAGATACACGTCGTCGCTCATCCCGTCGAACTGAAGGTACAGGGTGTGCAGGCCCGAATCCTCGCACAGGTGGACATAATCCAGGTCGGCAAAGCGGCTCCCGTTGGTAGCGACCTGGATGTGCTTGAAACCGAGGTCGCGAGCCTTGCGCACGATCTCGGGAAACTGCGGGTGCAAGGTCGGCTCACCGCCGGAGAATTGGATATTACGGCACGGGGTGGGCCGGGCTAACAGCGACTGGAGCATCTTGCTGATCTGATCAAGATCAAGGGAGTAGTGGTCGCCTTCGTTAATCTCCGCGAAACAAACTGGACACTTGTAGTTGCAGCGATTCGTGATGTCCATTACCGCGAGAGTCGGGCCGTTGACACTCAGAAAACCGCCGCAGCCACCCGCTCCCTCGCACGATTCTGGCTCCGGAGGCTCTGTGGATGACGGGAAGATGCGTTGGTTCCACTCGTCCAGTTTGCGATAAAAAGCTGCGTCGGAAAAAATTAGGGATTCCTGGTCGGGATGCTTGCTGCAATTGGGGCGTTGATACACCTTGCCGTCGCGTTCGAAAATGACAGCATTCACATTTTCCCCGCACGCGGGGCAAAGCGAACGGACCTGATCGAGAAGGGTGCCTCTGTCGGGATGCATTCTCTCTTACGTATTAAATAGGTATTAACAGGACCCCCATCATACTACAGACACCCAACAGACTCGCCGCCAAATTCGAGGGTGCGCGGTGATCTTGCCCTTGACTGTCAAGTGCCCGGCCATGGCAGAAACCCTAACCGTTCCCGGCCTCGACAGATTAGATTAACGCCAGCAGTGAAACAGCCTGCGAGGGCCGGCTGCCAAGCAAAGGTGTCTATACACCGGGTCAGCTTCGGCTGACATAGGACTATGAATTGAGGATCTTGCTTGTCAAACCGCGCCCGACTGCCGTCCAATTCGGGTTAGCGCCATTCTTTCAGACTGAACCCCTGGGACTCGAATACATAGCAACCGCTTTGCAGGCGCATGGTCACTCGGTGCGCGTTGTTGACATGCGATTCGAGCGCAGGCGGGTGACTGCAATCCTTGGCGCATTTCGGCCCGAGGTGGTTGGTATCGCCTGCCTGCACATCCTGGACGTGCCCGCAACCCTCGAACTGGCGCAGCAGATCAAAGCCTTTGACAAAGCTATCTTTGTCGCCGTCGGCGGACATGCGGCTTCGGCCTACCCCACGGCCCTCGACCACAACGTAGCCTTAGACGCCATCTGCATCGGTGAGGGCGAGAACGTTATGGCTTCGCTCTGTGATGCCATTGAAAAGCGCAAGCCGTTGGACGATGTCCCCTCCTTGTTGCTGCCGGACGGCAACGATGGACTTCGCGCCAGCAGCGCGAACGAGTGGCTGAACCTTCCCGACGTAAAGCCTCCGGACCGCTCGACCGTTGCTCGCTACCAGAAGCATTACTGCTGCCTCAACTACATGCCCGTATGGACGCTGGAAACCGCTCGCGGATGCCCGCACCGGTGTAAGTTCTGTTCCGTCTGGCAGTTCTACAGACGCACTTACCGTTGCCACGCGGCGGCGAATGTGCGGCAGGACTTCGAAGCGGCGGGACAGCATGTTTTTGTCATTGACGATCTTTTTTGGGCAGACAAGGAACAGAGCCGGGACTTGGCTCACGCATTGCTGGCTTCACCGGAGAGGAAACGCTGGATACTGGTGCAATCCCGGCCAGACCTGGTCAGTGAGAGCGCTGACCTGCTGGAACTGTGGCGCCCTCTGGCGAAAAACTTTGATATTTTCTTCGGTTTCGAATCTCCGACCGGGTCGGGCCTCAATTCCTTACACAAGGAAAGCGATATTTCGAAGACTGTCGGCGCCATCAAACTCGCGCGCAAGCTCGGGTTCGGGGTCACGGGAAACTTCATCATCGATCCGGATTTTTCCGAAGATGATTTCGCCGCGCTGTGGCAGTTCCTGGACGAGCATCAACTGTACCGCGTCGGCTTCACCATCCTCACGCCACTACCCGGGACTTACTATTTTGAGCAGACTGTGGCCCGGCTCAAGGTCCTGGACTGGAACCAGTACGACTTACACCATCTTCTCTGGACACCGCGTCTGCCGGTGCAGCGCTTCTTTGAGTTGTACAGCCAGACCTGGCAGCGCACCGTGCTGAACACCGCCGGACGCAAGAAATGGTGGCGCTGGCTGAAGGATGTGGAGCCACGCCACCTTCCCCGCCTGGCGCGGATTCTGATGCGAACGAAACGGATGATGGATCCCAGCGCGTACCTGGCAGAAACGAGGATTTGCGACGGCGCGCCCGAACCCCAGGCGACGGAGGCAGCCCAGCCAGATGTAGTCGCTCAGGATCGAAAGTAGCCACGCCTAACGGGGAGCGGAGGCGGCGTAAGCTGTCACTGCTCAGCCGCCTTGTCAGTCATGCGCAGGTCCCCGCCTGTGCCTGGACGGAGTCCCAACACGAGGACGATCGCTGGCACGATCCAGACAGCAGCCGCCAGGGCCAGAGCCACGCCGATCGACGTCACTAGCCCCATTTCGGCCAGCGGTTCGAAACTCGACACCAGCAATGCTCCGAAGCCGATCAGCGTAGTCAGACTCGATTGAATCAGTGCTGGTCCAGAAGCCTTCGTGATGTCAAGGATCGAAGCCTGATCGCTCTCCAGATAGCGCTTGACTAAGTGGATGCCGTTGTCGATCCCGATGCCAACGATCAGGGGGAGCGCCGTGATGGCCATGAAGCTGAAACGGTGCCGGACCAGCACCAAGAGCCCGAATGTAACCACAATGGCAAAGACGATCGGCACCAGAACCAGCAGCGACACTCGGACACTGCGGAAACAGAGAAAGACGATCAAGACAATGCCGGCCGAGGTAAGCAACATCGCCCGGCTGCTGTCGCTGCGAATCTGCGCCTGAAGGTCGCGGTTAATCTTGTTGAAAGAGAATTGGGTGAAGGAGCCGAATTGCTGCTCCCAGGACTGCAGCGTCGATTCTGGGATCACGTCCGTCGCATCCGGGTCCTTCGGGTAGAAGGCGATGGCAGCTATGCATTGGCCGTCCCCGATTGTCCGGATGCTGTTGTCGAGCATCCCCTGGGGCAGGAAGTCACTCACCTTTTCGAGGTCCAAAGGTGGTGCTCCCTTTTCCCCCAGTTCGCGGAGCCGCTCGATGGCAGGCTTGAAGGACTCGGTGCGAAAACCGCTGGCTCGCAGTGACTCCTCGAGCACCTGGGCGGCATGGACAAAATCAATTTCTTTAAGCCCTTGCTCGCGGAGGCGCTGAGTCTCAAGCGATGGCAGGATGCTGGATGGCGTGAAAACTGACTTGACGGCGCTCTCTTTCTGCAGCGCGGAAGTGAGTCTCTCGGTCCTCCGCAGCACTTCTTCTTCGCCTCCCTGAACCAGGAACACTTCCGGGCTGCCCTCGATGCCGAACTTCTGTCCCAGCCTCTTCTGCCCAGCGATGGCCGGGTTATCTTCACCAAGAGTGATTTCTATCTTCCGGTTCATCCGGACGAAAGGGAGCGCAACAAGAGCAAGAAGAAACACCACCGCTGAAGTAACAAAAAACATGCGCGCGTGACGGCCCACAAAATCGACGGTGGAGCGAGCGATGGCGGGCAGGAATCGGAATGTCACCTTCTCCGGGGCGCTTGGCTTCGCCACTTTCCACCAGGCGCGCATCAGCGCGGGGACCGTGAAGATCGTGTGCACCAGAAGCATCACCAGCCCTACCGTGAGCACAAAGCCAAACTCCGCCAGCGCTTTGAATCGCGAAGTGGCCAATGCGGCCATCGCCGTTCCCATCGTCAGGATGCAGTAGAGGATGCTGTTTCCAGTCGTGCTGTAGGTGCGCCGCATGGCCTCATCCAGCGTGCCGCCCTTTGCCCACTCCTGCGGTACGCGGTTGAAGAAGTGCACGATCTGGTCGTCGCCCAATCCAGCAAGGATTGCGATGAACGACAGGCTGATCAGGTTCACTTCGCCGGGATAGTAGCTGGCGATACCCGTGGTCCATAGAATGCCCAGGCCGGTCGGCAATAACGACAACAACAGCAGCGGAATCCGCGGGTAGACGAGCAGGCAAAGTGTCAAATTGCCGATGATCGAAACCAGAGAAACGAGCTGGATATTCTTCTGAATGAAGCCGTGGTCCTCCTCGGCGTACACGTAGGGACCGGCGAGATTCACCGTGAGCGGCAGGCCTTTGAACTCTTCCGCGTTGCGCAGGGTGCGTATGTCTTGGCGGTACCATTGCAGAACCTGCTGGGCAAACTGGTAGTTCGCGGCCGGCCGATTGGGCTCGGCAATCACCAGCAGGGCCTTGTGGTCTTTGCTGAAGAAGTGGTTGCCGCTGCCCCATGCCAGGTCAAAGCTGGCGTACTCGCTGAAACCTCCTCCTCCCTTCGCGGCGACCTCGGTCAGTCCCAGCGGATCGGCCACGAAGTAGCTGGCGCCGAACGAGGAAAAAGGAGTGACCAACCCCGCGCTGGCGCGTTGAATGGTCGCCCGAATCTCCTTATCGTCAAGCCGCCGCTTGATTTCCGCCCACTGTTCGGGCTGCGCATAGGCGGGGAAATTCCAGGCAAAAAGATGAACCATCCCGATCAGTTCTTCTTCTTTCAAACTGCAGCGCGCGACCTTGAACATGCCGCTCTGGTTCATATCGGCGACCAGCCGCTCGGCCATCGCTTCCATCTGCTCGGGTGTCTCATCGCCGACCGACGGGGCTTCGATCAACGCGAAAAATTGGTTGCCGTATCCAAGCTTCTCCGTAAACTCATTGACCGCTCGCCACTGCGGATCGCGGTTGCCGAAGAGGTCGGTGAGATCCGTACCCAATCTCAGATGCCGTGCGCTCGAGTAGAGCACACCGGTCAGGATGACGACGGCGGCGATAACCAGCCAGGTGTGCTTGATGACCAGCCAGCTGACAAATCGTGTGATCCGGGAAGTCATCGTTCGTTCACCACCCGTTCGTTCACCGCCGCTTGGGGTTTTACCCCAACGAAGAGGAGATGCGCCAGTGGCAGCCGATTGCGAAACCGCCGCTGCGCGACCTGCAGGCCCGCCTTCTCAAGACTGGCGCTATATTCCTCTGCGGAGAGCACCACCGGTCTCGCCTGAGCACCCGTCAGAAGGAAGATCAGCCGGTCGAAAGCAACGCTCAGTCGTGAGAAAACGCCCGGTCCGCGATCTGGAACTCGGAAAATCAGCTTCCCGCCTGGAGCCAGGGCGGAGGAACAGCGTTGGAGCAGCGCAAGTTGCTCCGCCTCGGTCAGATACTGGAGAACGTCGAAGATGACGATCAGTCCGGCCTGCGGAAATTCGAAATCGCGCACATCGCCGACCGCGAGTTCCGCGTTCATGCCGCTGAATGCTTTGCGGGCGGCGGCGATCCGACGCGCATCCAGGTCGCACCCGATCAGACGCCGCTCTCGGTCGCGGAAGGCGGCAAATCCGAGCGCGATGCCGTACCCGCATCCCAGATCCACTATCGGCCCCGAACCTAGCTCTTCGGTGGAGAGAATATCGAAGATTCGGTCGAGACGCATCTTCCATCTCACAAATCCACGATCGAAAGAAGAGCAGCCCGCGAAGAGAGAATTTACGAACTTTGCGCACTCGCGCCGCGGCGCCCGGCGAGCTGCTCGCATCCGGAACAGCAGAAAAGTGGTGGCGGCCCCGACCGCACCCAGGAGCAGACCCATCATCAGGCTTCCAATCAGAAAAGCCACGAGATACGGCTTGAGATCCGACAGATGGCCGGTGTAATGAAAGCGCACAAGCCTGCCGGTCAGAGTAAAGTTCCCGACCTCAAGGGCGGAAACAACCAGGAAGGGTTGCAGAAACGGGTTGTTCACGAATGTTGCCGCCACGGCGAGCGGCTTGTTCAACTTGAGCAGCGCCGCCAGACCGATGATGGCCAGCGTCTGGAAGCCGTAGATCGGCACATTGGCGATGAAGACGCCCCAGAATACCGCCGCCGCGGCATGCCCGGGATCGAGGTGTTCGGTGAGCAGCGTGGCGGCGAGTTGCCGCAGGGGCTGGAACCAACGACTAGTCTTCAGGCTTGGCATTGCGGTCTTCGGCAGAAACCACGGACAATTCCCCTCTGGCCACGATCTCGTCGCCGGCATGAACGGTCCCCTCAATGTACGCCATCGCGCCAGCTTCCGTCAGCTTCCGGGTCTCTATGCGAAGTCTCGAGCCCGGCGCCACCCGCTTGAGAAACTTGAACCGGTTGACAGCAGCGAGCATCGGAATGCCCTCGGATTTGGCCAGCCCCGCCATCATCACGCCTGCGGTCTGCGCCACCATTTCGATCAGAAACACGCCGGGAACGATCGGCTCGCTGGGAAAATGGCCGGCAAAAAACGGTTCGCCCGGATCGATGAACTTCAGGGCAACACAGCGCACGCCGGGCTCCAGTTCCGCGATCTGATCGATCCACAGGAACGGAGGGCGATGCGGAATGAGGCTTTCGATCTGGCTTCGGTCCATCATTTTGGCTTGTACACGCTGAACATCTCGTCGTTCATCTTCGGGTTTACGTCGGTGATTTGGATGTCGAACACGCTGTTGACGCCGCTCCTGCCGTCCACTTCGAGAGTGCGCAGCAGGAAGCTATCTTTGAGGAGCTTGACGATAACGTAGTTGACTCTGCTGGAGAAACGGCCTGACCGCGGGACCAGTTTCATTTCGTAAACCTTGCTATCCTCTCGCAAAGTGATAGCGAAGTTGTGTTTCAGGTTCTGGATGGAATTGGCCTGGCTGAAATAAGCCTGGGTTCGGCGGACGTGCTGTCCTACCTGGAACACCTCGGTAGTGGTCTTGTCGCCGTGGCCGGTAGTCACGTTGAGGTAGTCCTCGTTGAAGCGAAGGCGAATCGGATCCGCTCCTGCGTATTCGAGGGAGAAGCGAGTCATGCCCTCGGCACAAAACTTGCCATGAAAGATCAGCGGCCGGGCCAGCAAAGGTGATGTCCGGGTTTCCGTAATCGTGCCGCAAGCCGAGGTGTACTTCTTCTGCGCGGCCTGGACACCGTTCCAAACCTGCGTCAGCAACGCGTCATCCTGGCCCGACGCCAAACCGGGAAGAAGCAGCGCGATCGCCAGCAGAATCTTGGCCACGGAATCCTCACACACCCAGGAAGCGAAACGCCAACGACCAGAAACAAATTCGCACCGTGTCGCGCACCGGCTTCATCTTGGACCGCGCCTGGCCGTGGTCGTAAACCGTGTGCACCGGAACATGCACGATGGAGCCGCCGGCCCGCGCAACTTTAATCAGGATCTCCATTTCGAGCTCGTACTTTTTTCCCCGGAGTTTCATGCGGCGAAGTGCGTCCAGACGAGCCAGACGGAAACCGCACTGGCTGTCCTTGATTTCCTGGCCGACCAGCCATGAGGCGACCTTGCTGCCCACTGTGTTCGAGTAGTAGCGGGGCCGCGGCATCCGGCCGGGATCGAAGGATCTGGTCCCAATCACCAGGTCGGCCCCGGTCTCAGCAGCAGTGCGGATCAACGAAGGGATGTCCTCCGAATCATGTTGCCCGTCGCCGTCGAAGAATAGCACGTGGGTAAATTCGCGCTCGCTGGCATAGGCAATGCCCATGCGCAATGCCGACGCCTTTCCCGAGTTCGCTTCTGAGCGAAGGCAGATCGCTCCGGCAGACTGGGCGATCTCGGCGGTTCCGTCGCACGACCCATCGTCGATCAGAACTACCTCGTGCACGTGTTTTGCCGCGCCCCGGACTACTTCATCAATGTGGGCGGCCTCATTGAAAGCGGGGATCAGCGCGCAGACTCTCATCAGCGATGCTAAGCGGGAACAGCCGCCGGCTGAAGCGCTCCGACGGGCACAAACTCAAATCCTCGCCCCTTTAATTCGTCAATCAGCCGGGGAAGAACGTCCAGCATTAGCCCTGCTCCGGCACTGGCGTTGTCGTGCAGCAGGATAATGTCGCCCGGCGCCACCCGCTTGAGGATCCGCTTCAGGATGACCTCTGGCTGCGGCACAAGTGTATCAAACGAGCGGATGGTCCAAGAGATGTACTCCAACTCGGCTTGCTCCAGGTACCAGTTGAGGAGCGGATGCCGCAATCCCACGGGGGAGCGAAAGTAACGAGCCCGTTGCCCGCAAGTTCTTTCGATGGCTTCCTGCCCTTTCTCGATTTCCCGGCGCAATCGCCAGGGAGTGAGAAAGCAGAAGAGAATCGGGTGGGAATAAGTGTGGTTCGCGATGAGATGTCCGTCCGCGGCGACACGATGGAGAAGCTCGGGGAACCGCTCGGCCTCTCTCCCGATGACGAAGAATGTGGCCTGAACATTCGCCTTCCTGAGAATCTCCAGCAGTTCGGAGGTGTGCGTCGGGCTCGGTCCATCATCGAAAGTCAGGGAGACGCAGCGTCTGCCGTTACATTCCACCCGCGAGCGATTGGTCACGAGCCATTGGCTGCGCGGGTGGAACAGGAGATACAGCATGACGAAAGTGCCTGCGCCATAGCACGCGACAAAAAGCAGAAACCGGGAAAGGCTGAGGGGGAAAAGAAGCAGCAACGAGGCGTGGGTCAACAGAAACAAACCCACGAAACCTACAGCCCGGATCACGCTAGCCACTCGCAATTGGATGGACGATGACACCGCCAAGTTGCTGCCGCCCGGTCTCCGGCGGCACGCGGGGTTTTCCTTTCCAAGGCTCCACCGTGCACCAGCATACACCACCTGCCTGCGCTCATGATGTTCTTCCAAGACTCGAGGACGATGGCGCGCTGTGGGGCGGCCTTGATCTCGTGGCCCGCGATTCTGCGGGCAGAGTCTGCCCGCTCTGGAAAACAAAAGAAAAGGCCGCCGGGGCTTGAGTCCCGGCGGCCAGGAGGAAAAACAGAGGAACTCCGGCCCTAGTTCCCCGTGCCGGTAAGCGTCAGCACCTGTGGGCTGCCGACACTGTTGTCGAACAGCTTGTAGGTAGCAGGCCGCGAACCCGTCTTGCTCGGAATAAAGTAAAACGTTATCTGGCACGTCTTGCCCGGCTGCAGCGGGTTAGTCGCGGTGTTGGCGCAAGGAGCGCTGTCCCCACTGCTGGCGCTCCAATCGGCGCTAGCCGTCCCCGAGATTTCCCCGCCGATGAAGGCCACCGGAGTACTCCCAACGTTCGTGATGGTCTCCACCTCGCTGGTTTGCGTGCCGACGGTCGTAGCCTCCGTAATTGGGGAGAACTTGATGCCCGTGCCGTAACCCTGGAGAGCCACAGTCTGCGATTGGGTGGTGTCGCTGTCGGAGACCGTGACCAAGCCCGAAGCATAGCCCGTTTTCACGGGATGGAACTGCACGCTGATGACGCACGTTCCGTTGTTTGCGATGGGCAGACTGGCGGTACAGGTGGTAGCTCCCGCGTTGTTCGCGAAGGGTGCGGTCACGGTAACGGGCGTCGTGCCCAGCGTGATGGTGCCTCCGGTCGCGTTGGTGAGAGTAATTTTGACGGCGGCGCTGTTCGAGCCGACAGGCGTCGTGGCAAACGATATGGAAAGTGGGTTGAGCGCCACGTTGCTGGTTCCAGTCCCGGTCAGACCGATCAGTTGCGGACTGGAAGGATCGTTGTTATTAATCACCACCGAGCCTCTTTTCGCCCCGGTGGACTGTGGGTCGAACTCTACGCTGATGGTGCAACTGGCACCCCCGGCCAAGGGGCTGCCCGAAGCCGGACAGGTATTGGCCGAGATTTTGTAATCCGTAGCTTCGGTCAGCGTGATCGTGCCCATGGTGACCGCTCCGGTTCCGTTGTTCTTGACAGTTACGACCTTGGCGGCGCTGGTGGTTTTAGCCAACTGGTTACCGAAGCTCAGCGGTGCTCCAGTCAGCGAGATGGCGCTTCCCAAGCCGCTCAGATTGACGGTGTTGATCGGATTGAAGTACCCGTTGCTGACGATGCTGATACTTCCGTTGGCGGTTCCCGATGCCGTAGGCGCGAAGTAGACGTACATCGAGCAGGTGCTGCCGTTGGTCATGGCGGAGGGGCAGTTGTCGGCCTCGCTGAAGGCGCCGGTGGTGGAAATGTTGCTGATGGTCACCGGCCCATAGGCGCTGACCCTGAGCGAAAGGGGAGAACTCGTCGAGTTAACGTTGGTCAGCCCGAAAGCCAGGCTGCCAACACTCGTGCTCACTGCGGGAAACGCCGTGATCTGCCGCACCCGGAAGTTGTTGTAGTCGGAGACCAGAATGTTGCCTGCCGAATCGAGAGCGATTCCTGCAGGTTCGTAGAGCAGGGCGGCCGTCGCGGGGCCGCCATCTCCGTTGTATCCGGCGCTACCTGTGCCCGCGATCGTCGTCATGATGCCGTTCGGGGCCACCCAGCGCACCCGGTTACTGTAATCACCAATGAACAGGTTGTCATTGGCGTCCACCGCTAACCCTTGCGGATACTCCACGCCGTTTTCGTTCGCAACGCCGTCTCCGGTAAAGCTGCAAGTGCCATTGCCAGCCACTGTGGTAATGATGCCGGTGGAAGCGTTAATCTCGCGCACCCGGCAGTTGTAGTAGTCCGCAATGAACACGTTGCCGGCGGGATCAACGGCTACAGCAACTGGGTCGTAGAGCAGCGCGTTCGTGGCCGGTCCCCCGTCACCGGAGTAGCCAGCCAGGGCGCCGATGCCTGCGATGGTGGTGATGGTTCCGCCGCTGACCTTGCGCACCGTATCATATTGATAGTCGGCGATGTAAACGTTGCTCTTGCTGTCTACCGCCACTCCATAGGGATAGTAGAGTTCCGCAGTGGTGGCTGGTCCACCGTCGCCGGAGAACCCGCAACGCGGGCTGTTGCTGATGACCAAGCCTGCAAAGAGATTGATGGTACCGCCGGTGCCTACTTCACGGACGACGCAATTGCTGGTGTCGCCAATGTAAACATTGCCTGCGCTGTCTTTGGCTACGCCGTAATCGTAGTTCAGCTCGGCGCTGCCGGCCGGCCCGCCGTCGCCTGTAAAGCCCTCGACTCCGGTTCCGGCAAAGAAGTTCACCAGCCCGGTTGATTTCACGTACTCGCGCACCATGAAGTTATGGCTGTCGGCGATGTAGACGTTGCCTGAGGAGTCTTCAGCAATTTCGTAGGGATAGTTTAAGACCACACCCGTTGCGGGGGCGCCACTGAACAGCGTCTCCGTGTTGTAAGTATGGTTGCCAGCTGCCAAGGTGAGGTTTCCGCCCACAGTGAAGGTATCCACCACATAGTTGTTGTTGTTGGCGACGTAAATAGTACTGCCATTAAGCGCCACGCCAATTGGGTTGTAGAACTTCGCGCTGGTCGCGGGTCCACCCTCCCCGCAAGTTCCAGAACACGCCGAGCTGGGGACTCCTGCGACGAAATTGATATTTCCTCCGACGGTGAACTGGCGGACGATTTGGTTGGCGTAATCGGCGAAGGTCACGACGGTGCCGGCGCCATTAACCGCGAGGCCATAGGGGTAGGTCATCTCGGCGCTCGTGGCTGTGCTCCCATCTCCGCTGTAGCCGTAAGTGTGATTTCCAGCGATCGTGTTGATGTTCCCGCTCGATTTCGTCACCTCGCGAATGACGTAATTGTTGGCGTCCCCGATGAACAGGTCGCCGGCCGTATCAACAGCAACGGCGTAGGGATAATAGAGTTGGGCGCTGGTCGCCGGCCCTTTGTCTCCGATGTAGCCGCAGGTGGCGCTGCCCGCATAAGTGCTGATCGTGTCCGAGGAAAGAACGACCTTGCGGATGCGGCAGTTGTAGTAGTCGGCGATGTAGAGATTTCCGGAGCCGTCGACCGCGACTCCCGTAGGGTTATTAAGCTGGGCGATGGTTCCCTTGCCGCCATCGCCGCCGAAGGTGCAGGAGTTGGGGGTGCCGGCGATGGTCGTGATGGTCTTGGTTGCGTCCACTTTACGCACAATACAGTTACCCTGATCGGCAATGTATACATTCTTAGAGGCGTCGACCGCCACGCCGACAGGGTGGTACAGGTCGGCATTGCCGGCTCCGCCAGTTAGTCCATCGCCGGTGTAACCCTGAGCGCCGCTGCCGGCAACCACCGTCAGCACCTTGGTCGTGGCGTTGACCATGAACACGCGATTCTGGTTGTAAGCCGCAATGTAATAGTTGCCGGAACTATCCACGGCAATGCCATACGGGTTGTACAGATTAGACTCAAGGGCGGGAATGCCGTTCGGCCCGCCGCCGATCACGGTGGTAATCACATCCTGGGCCAAGGCGGGCAGACTCACCAGCAGTGCGGCCAGGAAAAGTGCTGCGAAAATCGTTGAGCGACGCATGAAATTTTCTCCTCAAGAAATAGTGGTTCGTGGTTGGCGGGCATGGCTCCGCTATTGCGCGATCGGGACGAGAGGCCGGCGGCTGATTTGCGCGCCCTTTTGCCAACTCGCTCCCTTTGCGTCCTGATACAGGATCACCAGGTTGGGCTGAGCCGGCGCCCCCATCCATTCGCGAAACTCGCGCTGGGTCACCGTGAACTCCTGGCTCATTTCAATGAAGCGCTGGCTCTTCCATACCTTCACCGGTTGGAAGTTGCCGCGGAAGGTCATTGCTGGAGCGGAATCGACTAGCGTGACAATCACGCTCTTTACGTCGGCGTCGCTGTGATTAAAAAGCTTCAGATGCAGCGTGACTTGCACGAGGTCGCCCTGCTCTTTCACTCCGCTCACATCGAAGTAACCGGAAAACTCGTGTCCGCTGTTGGCCGCAGCTGCTGCGGTTACCAGCAACAGAGCGGCGAGCAGAGTGCAAACCAGCCATGCTGGGGTAGGCCTTGAGAACTTCATGATTTCCTCCTAGATCGTCTTGCCTGCAACACTTCCTAGCGAGGTGAACCGCGCACTGCGCAGTCCTTACCTCTGGGACGAACGTATCCTGGGATGATCCTGTTTGGGCCGAGTACTTTAGAGTTCAAGAACTGGATCACCGCGAGTCACTCTTGTTTTGACAGCTTTTCCGACTCGTCAGTCACCCTCGAATTATTTCTTGGGGGGATTCCACTGGAGAAACGGACCCACAGAGCACGTCTCTCCGAAGCGGGGTCATTGTGTGCTAAAGGCCAGGGGTTGTCAAGATGAAGAGTTTTTCACACAGCGTTTCTGCGACACGGAGCTTGAATGGCAACCTAGGGATGGTCCGGACTGATGGGATCATCCCCGCGACAAAGGGCCCAGCACCCAACTCCGACGATCACGCCCGCAGCGGGCCACAAGACGTACGGTGAACTCATGAGGGCGCCCCTGCCCGCTGCGAGGCCAGATTCCTTGAGAGTCGCTCCGCCGCATTTTTCCTCGCGCGACTTCTGCTCGCCTTCCCTGACGATGGCCCGGTCGGAGCGCGCGGATTGCTTCGCCGGTCCAGCGTTGACGGATCGGGATTCGATGTAGACATCGTTCTTCAGCGCCGCAACCGTAACCTTGCCGTTCACATCGCTGACGTCGTAGTGAGTCCATTCCAAGCTGACCGGTGTGACCGTGACGCAGCCCACACGCACCTTCAAACCGCGAGAGGTATTCACCGACAGGCTGCCGTGCTCGAGAATGAGTTCACCACTGTTGAACTGGACCACGGTCTCTGGATTCAGGTCCGCAGCCGAACCCGTAAGCTCAATCCGCGCCATGGCGTCGCTTTGCGTCTCAATCAGGTTCTCGGAGCGCAGAGCGCTGGTGGAGGGCGCAAGGTTCTTGTTGAGCAGGACACTGCCGCTGCTGTGCAAAATGGCTCCTCCGGTGTCTTCAGCCGGAAGAGACACGGGCAGAATTGCGATCATGAACATGCAAACGATATTTCGCCGGTTGAACACGTTTTCGCCGTAGGGCATTCACACTTCTGCCTACGGTGAGTTTAGCTTGCGCTGAGGGCAGCTACTATTGGCTCCGCTGGTGCCCCGGAGGGAGGGGACCTCGTCGCGCCTCTCGGTCAGAAGCCGGAGCTAGCCACGATGCAGGCGTGCGATGTCGGCGTTGGTATAGATGTGCGAGGCGTGGTTCTTATGAGTCTTCCAGAACGCTGCGGCTTCGCCTGGAGTCATTCCATATCCGCGATCGCGTAGAGTGTGCGCGTCGAGCATCTCCGTGACACCGACGTTGACGATGCTCGCAGGCAGAACGGAGGGTTGCTGTGAAGTCACCCCAATCTCGCTGGCAGCGCCAGCATTCTCGCTGGTGCTCGGTCCGCCCCAGTAAATGCGAGGAAGATCGGTCTGGCTCTGCACTCCGGCGGGTGTAGGAGCAGCCTGTGTCCCAGCACCAACTTCCGTTGCCGCGACGGGCACACTGGCGGGCGCCGGTGCGAAGGAGAGCGTAGGAGTGGCGATGGGCTGCAGCAAAAGCGGCGAACCGTAGTTCATGAGGTACTGCGGGCCAACGGGAAAGTTCGTGTCCTGGGCGACGCCGATTCCAGCGAGGCAGATTTCAGCAAGAAAGACCAGCAGGCAACAACCAATAGCTAGGCGCATCGGAACCTCCCGGCAGCAGATCTTACAGCGCTTATTATGACGCCAAGGCGTGCGAATTGCCAGCGTCAACACGTCCCAGTTCCGGCTACTGGTACGGGTTTCAGCCTCATCTCGCGGCGGAACGGGTCCGTCGCCGCTCGCGGCGGTTGGCCAGAATCACATAGAGCATGTAAGCGACCACTGCCAGATTGCCGATGAATAAAGCGCAGCGCAAAACCGTGACACCCCGCAGGAGTTCACGAACCTCAAAAGGCAGCAACAAGGTTCCGGACACGAACGCGACCCATTCGGCCCAGGTGCGTTCATGCCACAACCCGTAGGCTTCCGCAAAGCGCAGCGTCGCGTAGGCAAAAGCGATGCGAGCCGCGGCCCACAGACGGGCGTCCGTAATGCTGTCGGCAAAGTCGAGAAACGCCTGCGCGGCACGGCGGTCGGTATTGACGTGGAAGAGAGCGAGGAGGCTCTCTGCCATCAACCACACGTCTTTGTGCACCAGGGCAAGCGCACAGATCCCCATCAAAACCACGAAGACGCCTTTGACAAATTCAAAGGAGGCCACAGCCCGGAGTGCGCGCCTCTGGCGGCGGTGGTGATCAGGCTTGGTTCCAGGCGGGCGCATGAACACTGGCAATGCTCAAGGCAGAGTACCACGGACGCGGCAGATCGCCCATGCAGATTCCCCTTTGGATCGTGTCTTCACGGATGCCCTTACCTCCGTAACTGGAGCACCCACGGGAAGGGTGCAACGATGTAGACACGGAGACACTCATGCAAAAACTCGTCATCTCTCTGGCCATCGTAATCCTATGCGGCGCCGGCTTACAGGCGCAACCGGCCGCCTCCGTTCCGGCTTCCTCCGCTCCACAAACCGCACGGCAGGCGCTGATGGAAATGTTCTTCAGCAAGACGCCAGGAACTTTCGTGAAGCACTTGCCGCTGGCTACCCGAACTGCGCTGGAAAAATCGGGAGCGATGGCCAAGCTGGAGCAGTATTCGATGATGGCGACCCAGTTCCAGACCCAGGGTCAAAATGTTCAGACCTTCGAGACTGGGTCGGTGCTGCTGTCGGGGGAAGATCCGAAGACCGGCCAGAAGGTGGAGATTACGGTGGAGAACGACGCGCTGCGCGGCGACCAGGATGACATCGAGTTGTCATTCCAGGTCTACAAGAACGGTCAGGCGCAGCGGACTCCTTTCATGCCGCAGCTGACGTTCTCAATGAAGCAGGAAGAAAAGGCGTGGACCCTGAACGAAGTTTCGGTGACCATCCACCTGCCGCTCGCGGATCCGGACTTGCTGAAAGCTTTCACCGAGGGCATGAAAGCCGCTTCGACCACGAACACCACATTCACTCCCCACACCGATGCCCCCATGCAGCCTGCCGGCACGGACGCGATGGTGCTGGCTGCCCTGCGCACGATTCTGACCGCTGAGATTACTTATGCCAGCAGCTATCCGGCAGCGGGCTTCACCTGCTCACTCTCCAGCCTGGATGGCTTTGGCGGGGGCGAGCCCAATGAACGCCAAGCCATGCTGATCAACAGCGGATTGGCGAGCGGGAAGAAGTACGGTTTCGTCTTTACGCTTTCGGGATGCGCCGGAAGCCCCGCTACAGGCTTTCACCTCACGGCGGCTCCGAATGGATCTCTCTACGGACGAAAAGCATTTTGTACGGACCAATCGGGAGTGATCCGGTCGTCAGACGATGGCAATCCGGCGACGTGCACTGCAAGCGGGACGCCGATTCAGTAGAGGGCTTGTTTTTCCAAGAGGGTGCCCCACCCTTGTCGCGTTTCTTGCGACAGGGTGGGGATTTTGATTCTAAGACGGATGGGTAAGACCTGCTGATTCCTGTGAACGGAAGACGCTTGATCGAAAATCAAAGTCCCCACCCTGTCCCTGCAAAAGGCGCAGGGACAAGGATGGGGCACCCGCCTATTTCTGCCGAATGGCCGCGCGCAATTCGGCGACGATTTCCTGAGAAGCCTTGATGGCAGCGGCGTGCTGGTTCACGTTGAACGAAATCGCTCCCACCCGGGCGTGTCCGCCTCCGCCGTAACGCTCGCATATCCGCGCCAGGTTCACCTCGGGTTGCCGCGGCGCCCAGGGATTCGATCCTACCGACACCTTCACCCGAAAACTGCTCTTGCTGAGCCCTACGCTGTAGACCGACTCGGGGTGCAGGTAATAAGGAATGAACTTGTTGTAGCCTTCAAGATCGTGGTCCGTAATGTCGAAAAAAATCGTACTGTCTTTGCACTCGGTGCGCTCTTTGAGGATCCCGATCGAAATCTCGTGGCGCTTGAGCAAGGGGGGCAGCAACGGCGCAACGAAAGGCGCTTCGAGGATATCGCCCAGCGACTGGGTGGCGAGCAACGGAATCAGATGGGGGACGAACCCGTGGTCGGGCGCCGACTCGATCACCATGGTCAGCTTCATGGCGGGTGCTTCCATCTCGACGGCAGTCTTGGCATCAGGATACAGAGCGCCGTCGATAATGTCGGTCCAATGCACCAGATCGGCCACGGGCGCGGGATCGAAGCCGAAGTGCTGCTGCGCGATCATGGCGATGAAACTGGTGCAGGACTTGAACGCCGGATCATAGAACTTGCGGTTGCTCTGCTCCTGCTCGAAATGCTCCGCATCCGCAGCCGACAAAAAAGCGCTCTCGTGATGATCGAACCACCAGGTAATCTTGGGTGAACTAGAGTATTTGAAGTCAACAATAGCATTCTCGTCGCCGTCGAATTGCTTTTCGTCGAACAACGCTCCGGCGCGATGCACCAGGCCGCTGAACACAAAATCGGCGTCGCTGCGGATGCGCTCGCGATAGAAGCGCGAAAACAGCGCGGCAGAAGAGGCTCCGTCAAAGCACTTGTCGTGATAAAAAACCCGTACTCGCAAATGAATTCCTCGATGGCACTGTATATTCCCGCCGCCTGAAAGCCACACTCCCGGCGTGAATTTCCGGTGTAAGTAAAAGCTAATAGGATTGACAGCTTCGAGGAAGAAAGTCAAGTAGCAGAATCTTGCCAGAAATGGTCAACCGCCAGTCGAGCGAGTTCCCGCTCCGCAAGGGAACTCGCCAGACAGCAGCATTCCTGAAACCGCACGCGGCACGAGCACTCTAAACTGCGTTGGCTTGCTTCTCGGCCATATCGCCGATTACGGGCAGCTTGTACATCTGGCCGCCATTCGCCTTCAACAACAGAATGATCCAGATGATCAGACCGCCAAGGCCCACCAGCGGCCAAATTAGAATGGTCAGCCAACCGAGAAAAGGAATGTGCGCGACAATGCCGAGCGCGATCCACAAAACGATCCAGGCCACAGTAAAGAAGAGGCACTGGAATGCGTGAAATCGCACAAACCGGCT
>Ga0209517_10004075_pt1 | contig 19422 bp, 18 predicted proteins | sample PeaSoiMetSII2010_FD_187695 | JGI IMG/M metagenome (GOLD analysis project Ga0209517, IMG submission 187695) | Peat soil microbial communities from Weissenstadt, Germany - SII-2010 (SPAdes) (version 2) | ecosystem: Environmental > Terrestrial > Soil > Wetlands > Peat | place: Germany...
AATCGCCGGTATCTATTACAAGGGCGATGCCGAATACAAAGACGGCACCGCGTACACCGGTGGCGGCGGAGAGAGAAAGACCGGTGACGATGCCTACGGCGCGGTGCGCGCTCTCGAAGCAACGACTGGAAAACTTCGGTGGGAGTTTAAACTAATCACGCCGCCGTTGGCAGGCCTGCTGTCCACCGCGGGCGGGCTGGTTTTTGGCGGCGCGGAAGAAGGGAATTTCTTCGCGCTGGATGCCGAGGGCGGCAAGTTGCTTTGGGAGTTGCAACTGGGCGGGGCTATTCGCGCCAACCCGATGTCGTTTGCGATGGACGGCAAGCAACAGGTGGCGATCTCGGCCGGGTCGTCGTTGTTCGTCTTCGGTTTGCCCTAGGGTCGCGGCCCCGTAGCCAGATCGGCTTTGGACGCGGCTTCGTCCTTCGGTGGCGTTACTTTGTCGGGGTCCACGCGCACCATCAAATACGAGATGTGGTCGTCGATCTTGGTGAACCAATGCCCGACGCCGGCGGGAATGATCACAACGTCACCCGGCTTCAACTGATATGTTGCGCCGTTCCGAATGGACGCGCCGTTGCCGCCCGGACCGTTCAGCAGCCGGACAGCCCGGTCGTCCGCTGGACGCCGCTTCAAATCGGTGATGTCGGAGCCCAGAACCAGGGTCGCCGAACCATCGATGATGTGATAAACCTCGCTGACGAGATCGTGCTCCGCCACCGCGCCGCCCGCGGTCTGCTTGCCGCGATAGACCACGCCGATGTCGACGTTGCTTTTGCCAACATCCACGGCCCGCACCTGCTGATCGCTGACGGAGTCGGCGGGCGCTCGCTTGAGATAGGCTTGAACCTCTTCGCTAGCGATATAAGTGCCCGAGCATTTGTTGCAACTCGGGTGCGAATCCTGCCCGAGGAGCGGCAAGGCCAAGGCAATCACGAACAAAAGTTGCGATCTAATCATCTCGTTTCTCCTAATGCTTCGGCCACAAAACACCCTGGTCTTTGCTGGTAACCGGCGCCAGACCTTTGTACGCGAAGCGCTGCACCCGCTGGCCGCGATAGGTTTCGGTGGTGTAGATGTTGCCCTTCGAATCGGTGGCGATGCTATGCACGCCGTAGAATTCGCCGGGCTGGCGGCCGCCTTCGCCAAAAGTCGTCAGAACTTCGAGCGATGCGCGGTCCACAATGTGCACGCGGTCGTTTTCGCCATCCGCGACATACAAAAATTTCTGCTGCGGGTCGTGCGAGAAGGCGATGTCCCAGACCGAGCCGGAACCGAGCGTCTGCTTTTCGATGAACGCTTCTTTGACGAAAGTTCCGTCCGGATGGAAGACCTGAATACGGTCGTTCACGCGATCGCATACATACACCAGGCCATCGTTGGAGGGCATGGCGCAATGCACCGGGTTGCGAAATTGCTGCGCGGGCGGGTTGTTCGGTTTGTATGGGCCGGGATCGGCGTCGTCAGGCCTGTGGCCGTAAGCGCCCCAATGCCGCTTGTACTTGCCGGTGTCGGCGTCGAACACGATCACGCGGTGATTGCCGTAGCCATCGGCGACGTACAACTCGTTGGTCTTCGGATCGACGAAGGTCTTGGCTGCCAGGCGGACATTTTCGGTATCGTTGCTGCCCTTGCTGTGGGCGGGCTTGCCGATCTGCAGTAGAAATTTGCCGTCCTGGGTGAACTTGAGGATTTGGTTGTCGTGGAAGCTGTCGACCTTTTCGCCGGCTTTTATTTCTTCATCCTGGCCATTGATGGCGCCGCGCCCGCTTTGCGGTCCACGGCCGTTGCCGCCCAGCCAAACGTTGCCTTTGTAGTCGACCGTGATGCCGTGCGCCGAATCGGGCCAATCGTAACCGGCGCCCGGACCGCCCCAATGGCCGATCAGGTTGCCTTCCTGATCGAACTCCAGAACCGGCGGCGCAGGCGCGCAGCATTGCGAGATGGGCGGCGTGGCGGTGGCGTGCTGTTCGCCGGCTTCGAGCGAACCGACGCGATGAATGATCCAGATGTGATCCTGAGCGTCGGCGGAAACGCCAATGGATTGGCCGAGAATCCAGTGATTGGGCAGCGGCTTGGGCCAGTACGCGTCGACTTCGAAGCGCGGCGCCATCACAGCAGCGGCGTGAACCACGGAACGGTTGTGCAGCGGGCCAAAAAGTATCGCCAGAGCGAGGCACAGCAAGAAGTAGCGTTTCATACGTTAGTTCCCTCGAACAAAATCCATGGTGCAAGAAACTGAAATTGGGTTGCCATCTTTGGAGGCGGGAGTAAACTTCCATTTGCGAAGGGCGGCAGTGACGTTGCTGGCCCACTCTTCGTCCGACGCTTTGTCGGTCCGTAGGTTGACAGGTTCGCCTTTTTCATCGATATCAAATGTCAATGTGGCGCTGGCGTTACTCGCGTTACCTGCGACGTGGGGAGCGGAAACCTTTTCGACGATAGGCCGCGGCGCACCTTGCGGAAGGTGAAACTCCGCGCGTGCAAGATGCCACGTTACCTGCAGCATCCGGAAATTCACCTCGATCTGAGCAAAGACGGGTACCGGTTGACCGTCCTTAGCGCCAGGGTGAAATTGCCAGTTACTCACGGCCGCTATCGCTGTTTCATCCAGGCCCATCCCCAGGCTGCGAAGAACCTTGAGGTCCCGTGCCTGCCCATCCGTTCCAATAACAATCTGCAGAATCACGGCACCTTCAAGCGCCGCCTTCCGCGCCTCTTCGGAATACTCCGGCTCAACTTTTCGAAGAATACTTGGCGGGCTGACGCCGTTGCCAATCTTGTAAGCATCGGCAGGAGGCGCTTCTTGAGCGCCCAAAAGCATGACCCCTGCGCTCAATAATATGTAGAGCTTCATGCGCTTGAAGAAGTATACACCTCTGAGTCAGGCCGCTCAGGTAGACTAGCCCCATGCGATTCCTGCTCTGGCTGCTGCCTTCGCTTCTTGCCGCGCAGACCTACGACATCGTCCTGCAACGCGGCCGCGTGATGGACCCCGAGTCGCGCTTGGATGCTGTGCGCAGCGTCGGTATCACCGGCAATAAGATCGCCGCCATTTCCGAGCGCCCACTGCACGGCAAAGTGGAAATCGATGCCGGCGGCCTGGTGATCGCACCCGGTTTTATCGATCTGCACCAGCACGGCCAAACTCCCGAGGCGTACGGGTTCAAAGCGATGGACGGAGTGACCACCGCGCTCGAACTCGAAGTGGGCGTTTATCCGGTGAGCGAATGGTACGCCGCGCGCGAAGGCAAATCGCTTATCAATTTCGGAGCCAGCTCCGGGCACATTGGCGCCCGCATGGCGATCATGAAGGATACCGGCGATTTTCTCCCGCGCGATGCCGCCATGAACCGGCTGGCGACTCCCCAGGAGCAGAAAGCCATCGAATCCGCCGTCCAAAAAGGTCTGGATGAAGGCGCGCTTGGGCTGGGTATGGGAATTACCTACACGCCGACCGCCACGCCCGAGGAGATTCTGAATCTGTTCTATCTGGCCGCGAAGTTCAAACGGCCGGTGTTCGTTCACATGCGCGCCGGCAACGTGATCGCGTCACTACAGGAGGTGATCGCGGACGCCGCCGCATCGGGCGCGCCGCTGCACGTGGTGCACATCAACAGCATGGCTACATCCCAGACGGCCGAGGCGGTGCGCATGATCGAAGGCGTGCAGTCGCGCGGGCTGGATGTCACCACCGAGGCATACCCGTATATCGCCTCCGCCACGCGCATCGAATCCGCGGCGTTCTCCGATTGGGAAAGCCAGCCACCCGCTTATTTTGCGACCCTGCTGTGGCCGCCGACCGGCGAGCGGCTGACTCGCGAGTCCTTCATCCGCTACCGAAAGCAGGGCGGCACGGTGGTCCGGTTCGGGAACACCGAAGAAATGGTGCGCCTCACCGTGGCGAGTCCCTTTGTGATGGTTGCGAGCGACGGATCCTTGGATCATCCCCGCGGTCAGGGCACCTTCTCCCGGATCCTCGGGCACTACGTCCGCGAGGAGAAAGCCCTCACCCTGATGGACGCCATCCGCAAATCCTCGCTGATGCCTGCCCAGCGCCTGGAGGCCATGTCGCCGCAAATGCGTCTGAAGGGCCGCATCAAACCAGGCGCCGACGCCGACCTCGCGGTCTTTGACCCAGCCACGGTCATCGACAAAGCCACATTCGAGAAGCCGCGCCAATACTCGGCAGGTTTCCGCTACGTGCTGGTGGGCGGCGCGTTCGTGGTGCGCGACGGCAAGTTGCAGCCCGGTGTCTACCCCGGCCAGGGAATTCACGCCCGCTAGCTGAAACGCCTATGCTGGGAGAGCGTCCAAGGGGGGACGGCTACCAGTGCCCTGCTTATTCCTGATCGTTATCCTACTGTTCCCGCGCGTAGCCTTGGCGCTTCTGTACTTATTCACACACTACTTGGACCGAGCCTTCCACAGCTTCCTTTTGCTCATCCTGGGCTTCTTATTCCTGCCATTCACGACGCTGGTGTATGCGTGGATGGTCAACAGCCACTTGCCCGTGGCAGGGATTAACTTGCTATGGCTCTTGATCGCCGTAATGGCGGATTTGGGAACGGCTGGCCATGGGTACAGCCGCCGCCGAGCCTAGACCGTACCGGGACTGTCACGTCCCGCCTGGCGTGCTATACTGACGGAGTCGGAGATGGCCTTGTTATCTGCTAAGTGATTGATTCTAAACACCTAACCGCATAGAAATTACCTAACTCTTTCGTTATCAGAGATTTCCAAAAACCAAGCGCCTTCCGCTTGGAGCCAAGCATCAGGGAGGAAGATTTATGAAGGATGTTATTTTAGTTGCCGGGTTGTTGGCAGCACCGTACACGATTAGCGTTCAGCAGTACCGGGCGCAGCCGTATGTGGATCAGAGCGACCCGCGTCTTTCCAAGTTGACCAAGTTTTTCGCCGATCGCGATTGTCCGCTGCAATACTCAGCCGAGGATTTCCTGGTGGCTGCCGACCAGAACAAGTTGGATTGGAGGCTGTTGCCGAGCATCTCCTTCATTGAATCGAGCGGTGGCAAGGATTACAGGAATAACAACGTTTTCGGCTGGGATTCGTGCAGGGAGCGGTTCCCGTCGGTACGGGCCGGGATTCACTACGTAGCAGCTCAGCTAGGAAAATCAAACAGATACAAGGGTGACGTCGACCGTAAGCTACATCTCTACAATCCGCTGCCGGAATATCCACGGCGGGTAAAGGCTGTGATGCGCTCCATCGGATCTTCCGCGCGGCCCGCGAGCCGGGCGGTGAATTGACACACCGCAGACCGAGGATTTAGCTGGGATCACGTTCTGGCGCGAACAGGTGTGTTACGTGCGGCGTTAACCGCCCTGCATGATGTGAACGCCCCAGTAAAGGCCACCGAAGACGATCATTGCGATTGCGATGCCTAAAGCCCAGCGGACCGCCCGCTCGGTGTTGGACGAGGATTTGTGTTCGTCCAATTTAATTTGCTCGTCGAGGCTTTCAAACATAGATAACCTCCCCTATGAGTCCGGTATGTATACGAGCTTGCATCAGTATATTCCTCATCGGCAGGAATTGACAGGCCGTTAGTCGCTTTGTTTTGAACGAATTCCGCTTGCGCGCGGTTCAGACGGTCATGCGTTCGAGCTTGCGGTAAAGTGTTTTACGCTCGATACCCAGAATCTTTGCGGCCCGGCTCTTGTTGCCGCCGGTAGCCGCGAGCACGCGCCGGATCTGGTCGGCTTCGGTATCGGCCAAGCTCTCACTCGCGGTGTCTCGGGGTTCGGTCAGCTCGATGGCTTCACGCACCGCGGCGTCGTCGATGCGGCCTTGCGGAGTAACGATGACCAGCCGCTCGATCATGTGCTGCAGCTGACGGACATTTCCAGGCCAACTGTAGTTTTCAAGCGCACGCAGTGCGGACTCCGTGATTTTCGCCTGTTGGCCGTAGCGCTCGTTGTATTTCTTCAGAAAATAGTGCGCCAGCAGCGGAACATCGCCACGCCGTTCCACCAACGGTGGCAGGATGATGCGCACCACATTCAGGCGGTACCACAGGTCCTCGCGGAATTTTCCCTGGTCCACCATCTTTTGCAGATCGCGATTGGTGGCGGCAACCACGCGCACGTCCACCTTTTTCCCGCGCGGCGAGCCCAGGGGACGGATCTCTTTCTCTTGGAGAAAGCGCAGTAGGTTCAGTTGAAACCCGAGTTCGAGATCGCCGATCTCGTCCAGGAACACCGTGCCATTATTAGCCGCCTCAAAAACGCCCATGCGATCGCGATCGGCGCCCGTGTATGCGCCTTTCAGCGCGCCGAATAGTTCGCTCTCGAGCAACGAGGGCGCGATGGATCCGCAGTCCACAGGCACGAAGGGCTGATGCGCGCGAGAGCTGTTGTTGTGGATCATGCGCGCAATCATTTCCTTGCCGGTGCCGGTTTCGCCTTCCAGCAGCACGGTGGCGTTGGTGGGTGCGACCAGCGAGACGGTCTTATAGATGTCGACCATCTTGGGAGAGCTGCCGATCATTTCGCTTTCCGGCAGATCTTCGATTGCGGAATCCTGGTCGTCGGGCTGCTGGTTGACGCTGGCCTCGGCGCGCTTGACGGTGTCGAGCATGCGGTCCAGCTCGAACGGTTTGGCGATGTAATCGAACGCGCCGCCCTGCGTGGCTTTCATCACGGTTTCAATAGTTCCGCGGGCGGTCATCAGGATTACCGCGCATTTCGGGTTGTTTTTGCGCGCGCTTTCCAGCACATCCAAGCCGGTGCGCTCATCGATATAAATATCCGAGATGACGATGGGGTACGAATCGGCACGGAGACGTTCCAAGGCTTCCCGGGTGGATGAGACTGCATCCACGGTATAGCCTTCCAATTCTAGGAAGGTCCGGATTGTATTTCGGACGGAATTGTCGTCTTCAACCACCAGAAGTCGCTGCACTTGTACGCCACCTATATCTTTAGACTAGCAGGCTGCTGCGATTCCCAGCCGCGCGCGTCAGCAAGCGGTCCCCTTAAACTGACACAGCCGGAGGCTTGGCCGCTCGCGCGCCTGCCGCGAAGATCACCGTGAAGCAGGAACCCTGGCCCGGTTGACTGGCCACTTCCATCTTGCCACCGTGATGATGAACGATCTGCTCCACGATGGATAGTCCGATCCCGGTGCCCGCTTCGCCCGAGGCCTCGGCGCGCTTGGTCCTATAAAACTTCTGGAAGATCTGGCGCAGCTCCTTGGCGTCCATTCCGATGCCCTGGTCTTGGACGGACAGGCGCAGTTGAGCGCCTTCGGTGCGGCACGCGACGGTGATCACGGTATCGGCGGGCGAGTATTTCACGGCATTGGTGAGCAGGTTGTAGATGGCATATTCCATGAGCTCGCGATCGCCTTCCAGGCTCCCTTCCAGCGCGAGGGTGTGAATACGGATATTCTTGCGCTCCGCGAGCGGGAGGACGCGTTCGAGACACGCCCGGACAATCTCGCTGACCTGGAATGGTTCCTTCTTCAGCTCCATTTGGCCGTCACTCAAACGCTCTACATCTAAGAATGTTTGGATCATGCGCGCCAGCCGCTTGGATTCCTGGTTGATCATGTCGGTCATCTGCTTGCGTTTCTCTTCGCTCAGGTTGTAGCGGCCCATCAGCTCGCTGGAGCCCTGAATGGCGGTGAGCGGCGTGCGCATCTCATGCGTCACGAAATGGATGGCCTGCTGGTAGCGATGGCGCTCGGTTTCCGAGTACCGGAGGTCCCTGCGGACGATGAAGTACCGATAGCTTGCTGCGGCAATCGCGGTGAGCCAAGCCGAGGCTAGTGGCGCGAAGAACGGGAACACAATGCCCTGGCGGAAGAGCAGAAATGGCGTGGCGTGCGCCGCCACGAGCATGATTCCGGCGGCCGCGTAGGCCATCCAGCCGGAAAGCAGCGCGAAGATGAGTGCGGCCAGGATGCCCACCGCGATGCAGAAACCCAGGACCGCGAGATTCGAGGCGTCAGTCAGGAATTGGCCGCGTTCCAAGGTCTCGAAGAGCTGGGCGTGCACTTCGACGCCGGGGATGCGGCCGCGGCCGTTGGGCGTCGCCACGCGGTCATAGGTGGCCGAAATGGAAGTGACCCCCACGAACACAACCTGTCCATTGAATTGGGCCGCAAGTTCCGGTTTCTCCACCAATTCCTTCAGGGAAACACTGGGGATCGGCTCCGGCGTGTAGAGAACTCGCAGAGGCCGTCCGACGCTGCCGGCTCGCGGGGCCGGAATCACTTCGTCTCCAACCTGGAGATCAGTGGGGGACTCCAGGATTGGCGCGCCTCTTGCGATCCGAAATGCTTCCAGGGCCAGCGACCAGTGCCGCTCCGCCGCCGTCCGTTCCTCCAGAGGAATCTCGCGGGTGACGCCGTCGGTGGACAACTCGTCGGCACCGTCGTGGCCCACCGCCGCGGCATGTTGGCGGAAGACGGGTAGCGGATCTTCCCACCTGCCGCTATCCAGGTGCCCCGCCAAAACGAGGTTGCCGACGCCCTGCATGGCGCGGTCTAAGCGCTGGTCTTCCGCCGGATCTTTCCAGGCGTCTGACAGGACAACATCCAGCGCCACCGCCTTCGGATTTGCGCGTTTGACCACTTCAAACGCCTTGGCCCACATCGTCCGATAGGCGCCCACGCCGCCCATCGAGTTGAAGGTATCGTCGTCAATGGCCAGGATTACCGAATGGAACGGGGCGCTGGCCGGTGGATGCAAGCGAAACATCCAGTCGTATGCATAGTCGTCAATCTGGGCGGCGAGCGCGGTCCAGCCCAACAGAATCGCCAGGGCCAGTGTCGCGGCAAGGATGGCGACGTAGCCCAGGGAGAGTCTATTTTGAGGCGACGACGTCTTCACTTTCGTCCGGCCCGGGATCAAATGCCAATTCTCCCAAAAAACAGCGCTGGCGGCGTAGATTGGTTTCAAAAGGGCCGATACTACAGGTATGGACCTCGCCAAACATTGCATCGTCCGCCCGGGCAGCAACGTAAGCCTCAAGAAGTTCGATCCCGACGACACCTTCGGGACGAAACGCAACGACAAGGCACTGGAGAAGACCCTCAACCGGCTGCGTGAGCTGCAACTTCTGCTGTACGCCGACAAGCGCTATTCCCTGCTGATCGTATTGCAGGGGTTGGACGCGGCAGGGAAAGACGGGACTATCCGGCACGTGATGTCCGGGGTAAATCCGCAGGGCTGCGATGTCACGTCGTTCAAAGCCCCGTCCAACGAAGATCTGGCCCGGGACTACTTGTGGCGTATCCACAAGGCCGTTCCGCCCCGAGGCACCATCGGGATCTTCAACCGCTCACACTACGAGGATGTGCTGATTGTGCGGGTCCACAAGCTGGTCCCTAAATCGGAGTGGCGTCAGCGCTACCGGCAGATCAACGATTTCGAGCGGATGCTGACGGAAAACGGCGTAACTGTTCTGAAATTCTTTCTGCACATCAGTAAGGAGGCACAGAAGAAGCGGTTCGAGGCGCGAATTCAGGATACGTCGCGGAATTGGAAGCTTTCGCTGCCCGATTTTGAGGAACGCCAGCATTGGGACGACTACACCACCGCTTACGAGGACGCGCTGAGTAAGTGCAGCACCGAAGAGGCGCCCTGGTACGTGATTCCAGCCAACAAAAAGTGGTTCCGGAACTACCTGGTGGCGGAATTGGTGGCGAATGCATTGGACAATATGCGGTTAAAGTATCCCGCGCCGTCTGTCGATATTTCAAAAGTAGTACTAGAGTGATCGAAGACGCCACAACCTTCCGCTCCAAGGAACAGGTGTTGTTCGACCTGTCCAAGGCCCTAGAATTCTCACCCGAGTCGCTGGAGGCGAATCGCAAAGGACAGCTATCCAAGGACCAAGCCAAGAAGCTCTATTCCAACTGCTTTAAGCCCGTAATCCTTGCCCTGGTTTTTGCGGTGGCGCCCTTCATGGTGTGGACCCGCATTACATCCACCCGTGAGGATCTTTCTTTTCTGGCTGCATTTCCCGCGCTGATCAAAGAACTCACCCACGTGAAGGATCTTTTCGAGGCGCATGGAAAGTTGGGCGGCGCGCTAATGCTGGGGTCCATCGTGATCTCGCTCGCGATCGCGATATTATTCGCTTTCCGCATATCATCCGCGCTCTGCTTCGATCTTCTGGATCGCAAAGTGATCATGAAAGAGGGCCGGGTGGTGGCGCGGGAAGAGATAATCAATCGGCCCAATGGCCGTGATCCAATCGAGAAGTACTTTTTCTCGTTGCGGCACCTCAACATGCCGGTGAATCTGGCGGCTTATGGGGCGCTGGAAGCCGGATCTCTCTACCTGGTTTACCTGCTGCCTCGCAGTGAGCTGCTGGTTTCCATCGAGCCGAGGATGGAAGACACGCCGGAAATGCTGGCAGCACAGGCGTCGGTCTCGGCGTTTGAGCGCGGGCAGAGCTCGTCGACCCGTATTTGAACCAGTCGTACTTGAACCAGTCGTACTTGAACCAGTCGTAGCTCCCAAACCCCCTGCCCCTTCCTATTGCTAAAATAGGAACTCTCCCCGCGACAAATGCTCAAGCGCATCACCGTGCACGGCGCCCGCCAGCACAATCTCAAGAACATCGACGTCGAGATCCCTCGCAACACTTTTACGGTGATTACGGGCCTCAGCGGGTCTGGCAAATCTTCCCTCGCGTTTGACACCATTTACGCCGAAGGCCAGCGCCGCTACGTGGAAACGCTATCCCCTTATGCGCGGCAGTTCCTGGATCAAATGGAGCGGCCGGAAGTAGATTCCATCGACGGGCTCAGCCCGGCCATCTCCATCGAGCAGAAGACCACCAATCGCAGCCCGCGCTCCACGGTCGGCACCATCACCGAGATATACGACTACTTACGCGTGCTTTACTCCTCCATTGGCGTTCCGCATTGCCCCACGTGCGACATCGAAATCTCGCGGCAAAGCACCGAGCAGATTCTGCAACAAATCGTGGCGCTGCCGGAAGGCGAGCGCATCATGATCCTGGCGCCCATCGTGCGGGGCCGCAAGGGCGAATACAAAAAGGATCTCGAAAAGCTTTCGCGGCAAGGCTTTGTGCGGGCACGCGTGGATGGTGTCCTGCGCTCTCTCGATGAGGAAATCCCGCTCGACAAGCGCAAGAACCACACCATCGAAATCGTGGTCGATCGTCTTCCGCTCAAACCAGGGTCCGAAAAGCGCATCGAAGCCTCCATCGAAACGGCGGCCAAGCTCGCCAACGGCCTGGTTACCGTGTCGGTTGTCAACGGCGAAGAGAAGCTGTATTCGCAAAAGCTGGCTTGTCCCAATTGCGGCGCCAGCATCCCGCAGCTGGAACCGCGATCGTTTTCCTTCAACAGTCCGTTCGGGGCGTGCGAAACCTGCCACGGACTCGGCAGCACCTGGAGTTTCGATCCGGCGAAGGTCATCGTCGATTCCTCCAAGCCATTGCTGGATGGCGGACTAGGCCCCGGCGCCAGCGCTTCTTACATGCAGCAGCAGCTCAGTGATGGCGCGGCGCGTCTCCGCATCAAGATCAACAAGCCGTTCGAAGAGCTGCCCAAGAAGTCGCAGACGCTGTTGCTGGAAGGCGGCAACGGATTCGACGGCATCATCAAGATCCTCACCGATACTTACGAAGAGGCAGGCCCCGGCTATCGCGAATGGCTGATGGACTACATGTCCCCGGCGCTTTGCCCCGATTGCCGCGGTCGCCGCTTGCGCCCCAGCAGCCTGGCGGTGCGCGTCAAGGGCGCTGGCTTGGCCGAACTGACCGAAAGTTCCATCGATCGCGCACTGGTGACCGTCAAATCGTGGAAGCTCAATGAGCGCGAGCAACAGATTGCCGCGCGTGTCATCGAAGAGATCCGCAATCGCCTTGAGTTTCTCACCGCCGTGGGTCTCAACTACCTGAGCCTCGCCCGATCCGCGGCTACCCTGTCGGGCGGCGAAGCGCAGCGCATCCGTCTGGCCACGCAAATCGGTTCAAAGCTTCGTGGCGTGCTCTACGTGCTGGATGAGCCATCCATCGGACTGCATCCGCGCGACAACGATCGGCTGCTGAATACGCTGACGCGTTTGCGCGATCTTGGCAATACCGTTCTGGTAGTCGAGCACGATGCTGAAACCATTGAGCGCGCCGACTACGTCATCGATCTCGGTCCGGGCGCCGGGCGGCTGGGCGGGCAGTTAGTGGCTGCGGGAACGCCGCGCGAGATCCAAAAGAATCCAGCTTCCCTGACCGGCCAATATCTTTCCGGCGCGGTCCGGATCGAACCGCCCTCCGGACGCCGCCGCGGCAACGGAAAGAAGCTCACCGTGCACGGCGCGCGCGAACACAATCTCAAGGACGTCACCGTTGAATTTCCGCTGGGCTGCTTCATCGCCATCACCGGTGTTTCCGGCAGCGGGAAATCCACTCTCATCAACGACATTCTTTATCGCGCCCTGGCGAAAGAGATTTATGGATCGCACGACGCCCCGGGCGAGCATGCTTCCATCGAGGGACTTGCAAACATCGACAAGGTTGTCGAGATCGATCAATCACCCATCGGCCGCACTCCGCGCTCCAATCCCGCGACGTACACTGGCTTGTTCACGCCCATCCGCGAACTATATGCGATGCTTCCCGAATCGCGGGAGCGGGGCTACAAAGCCGGCCGATTCAGCTTCAACGTCAAGGGCGGGCGTTGCGAAGCGTGCCAGGGCGATGGGCTCAAGTGTATCGAGATGAATTTCCTGCCCGACGTCTACGTTACTTGCGACGTCTGCCGCGGCCGCCGCTACAACAGTGAAACGCTGCAGGTGAAGTACAAGGGTCTTTCCATCGCGGACCTGCTGGAATCCACCGTTGAGGACGCTGTCCCGATTCTCGAAAATATTCCGCAGATCAACGCTAAACTGCGCACCTTGCACGATGTCGGGCTCGGCTACATCCATCTCGGCCAGTCCTCTACGACGCTGTCTGGCGGTGAAGCGCAGCGCATCAAACTCGCGCGCGAATTGAGCAAGCGTCAAACCGGGCGCACGTTATATATCTTGGACGAACCAACCACTGGGCTGCATTTCGAGGACGTCAAGCGGCTTCTGGACGTGCTTCAACGCTTGGTCGATCTGGGCAATACTGTCATTGTGATCGAACATCAGCTGGACGTGATCAAATCGGCCGACTGGATCATCGACATGGGCCCGGAGGGCGGGGAACGCGGCGGCGGCATCGTGGCGTCGGGAACACCCGAGCAAATCCTGCGATTCAAGAAGAGCTACACCGCGCAGGCGCTTGAAAAGGTGCTGCGCTCGGGAAAGGTCGCATGAGCAAATACGCTCAGGAGCCGATGAGCTTCCAAGGCCTGAAGACCATCCCCATCCAGGCGCGTGGCGGCAAGGTCCGCATCGAGCATTTCGGTAAACCATACGCGAGTGGCGGCAATGTAGCCACGTGGCTTGATTCGCTTCCGCATATTCTCGCGGCCGATTCTTTGCGCTCGGTGGTGGACGCATTAGTCAGCGCCCGCTCTCGCAAGAAAATGATCATCTGGGGACTCGGCGGCCACGTCATCAAGTGCGGCCTAGCCCCGATTCTCATCGATCTCATGCACCGCGGCTACGCCACCGCCTTCGCATTGAACGGCGCCGCCGCCATTCACGACTTCGAAATCGCTATCGCCGGACACACCAGCGAGGACGTCGAAGCCGTGCTTCCCGATGGCAGTTTCGGCGCAGCGGAGGAAACCGGCCGCGAGTTTAATTTGGCGCTGAATGGACAACAGGGTTTCGGAGAGTCACTAGGGCATCATCTCGAGGGAATAGCCGATCCTCGTTTCGCCGCGTCGAGTCTGTTGTGCGAGACCTACCGCAACTCGACTCCCGTTACCGTTCACGTCGCCATCGGAACCGATACGCCACACACGCATCCAAGCGCTAATGGCGAAGCGCTGGGCCGCGCCACGCACCATGACTTCCGCTTGCTCTGCTCGCTGGTGAAGGACATTCACGATGGCGGCGTCTATCTCAACGTGGGATCGGCGGTCGTGTTGCCCGAAGTTTTCTTGAAAGCCGTCTCGGTGGTCCGAAATCTCGGCAATCCTCTCGCGAATTTCACCACGGTTAATTTCGATTTCTTGCAGCACTACCGGCCCAAGCTCAATGTGGTTGAACGCCCGCACGCGGGCGCGGGCGGCCACGGTTACTCCATCACCGGTCATCACGAGATCATGATCCCGCTGCTCGCCGCGGCGCTGATTGAGACCCCGGCATGAACCCGATCGAACCTACTCTTGAACCAACCAGAGAGCCGTTCTGGGACTACAGCGATTTCTTGCTTTTCGTTGTCCTGGCGTTTTCAAGCCTGGCAGTTTCCCTCGTAGTGGGTTTTGCATTCACCAAGCTCAGCCTTCCTCTCCGGCTGCTCCTGCCTCAGATTCTTTGGTACATTCTCGCTTTTGGATTGCTCAAGGCCCTGCTTCTGTTTCGCTATCAACGGCCTTTCTGGAGATCCCTTGGCTGGCTGCCGATTTCGTTTAGCGCAACTTCGGGCGCACTGATCATGGGGCCGGTACTGGCGATCTCTGTTGGACTGCTCGCGTTCTGGTTGCACACACCTGAAATTGATCTTCCGTTCCAGCAGATGCTCGGTTCAACCGCCACAACAATAACGCTTGGAATGGTCGTGGTGATTGTTGGTCCGGTGTGCGAAGAGCTGGCCTTTCGCGGGTTCCTGATGCCGCTGCTGATGCGCAGCCTGGGCGCGGCGGGCGGAATTGTGGTCACCGGCTTCATCTTCGGAAGTGTTCATGGGTATGAGTACGAATGGTCCTGGCAGTATATGCTGCTGATCTCTTTGGTGGGCTGCGTGCTGGGTTGGGCCAAGTACAAAACGCAATCCACGGCGGCCGCGGCCTTCATGCATTCCACCTACAATCTGACGCAATTCGCTGCGTTCCTATGGCACGCCAGGACTCTATGATTGAGACGATCCAGTGGAGCGACGCGGGCGTGGTCATGATCGATCAAACACGGCTTCCGCGCCAAGAGGTCTACGTCACCTGTAGGGACTACCAGCAAGTGGCAGCGGCAATTCGTTCCATGGTGATTCGGGGCGCGCCGGCTATCGGCGTCGCGGCGGCCATGGGAATTGCGCTGGGTATGCGGCACGCCAAGTCCAGCGATGAGTTTCAGAGCATTTGCGAAACCATTCGCAATACGCGCCCCACCGCCGTCAACCTGTTTTGGGCTATCGATCGCATGCGACGCGTGTTCGTTGAATCGAGCGCGCTCACCCTAGATGAAATCCGCGAGCGGCTGATCGCTGAAGCCATCCAGATTCGTCTGGAGGACATCGCCATCAACGAATGCATTGGAAAGAACGGCGCGCCCCTGATTCCCGACGGAAAGACGGTGCTCACGCACTGCAACGCGGGAGCGCTGGCCACCGCCGGCTATGGCACCGCGCTGGGCGTGATTCGCGCGGCCATCGCCTCCGGTAAGAAGATCGACGTCTTTGCCGACGAAACCAGGCCGTTTCTACAAGGCGCGCGACTCACCTTGTGGGAACTGCAACACGACCACATCCCCGCTACCCTCATCACCGACAACATGGCTGGCCATTTCCTGCACTCCGGCCGGATCGGCTGCGTGGTGGTGGGCGCCGACCGCATCGCCTCCAATGGCGATGTGGCGAACAAGATCGGAACTTATTCGGTGGCTGTTCTCGCCAAGGAGAACAGCGTCCCGTTCTACGTGGCTGCGCCGATCTCCACGCTGGACCTCAGCCTGGCTTCGGGTGATGCGATTCCCATCGAGCAGCGCGCGGCCGCCGAGGTTACCCACATTCAGGGCGTGCCCGTCGCGCCGGAAGGAACCGAGGTTGCTAATCCAGCCTTCGACGTGACGCCGAACCGTTACGTCACGGCCATCATTACGGAACGCGGCGTGGCGCGCGCGCCTTATTCGGAGTCCCTCAAAAAGTTGGTAGGTTAAAGCTATGCTTCGTTCCGCCGCCTGCTTCCTCGCCGTCTGCAGCCTCCTGCCCGGAGCCTCCGGTGACTTATCCAACCGCCGCGCGCCCGGCTTCGCGCTGCCCGATCCCTCCTATCAGCACTACTACGATTTGCAGGATTTCGCCGGTAAAGTCGTGCTCATCGACATCATGTCCACGCGCTGCCCGCATTGTCTGCTGTTGTCCACCACGCTCGAGCAAGTGAAAGCGCGCTACGGCGACAAACTAGCGATCCTGGAGGTGGTGCTCCCGCCCGATAACCAGTCCACGATTTCCAAGTTTGTCGCGACCAACAACGTGACCGTTCCAGTGGTCTGCGATATGGGACAAATGACCGCATCCTACTTCAAGGCCACGCCCGGCACCATGAACCAGATCGCCGTTCCGCACCTCTTCCTGATCGATAAACAGGGCATTATCCGCAACGACTTCGCCTATGAAGATTCTACGCGGGCGGTTTTTGAAGGGGCGGGTTTGTTCACGGAAATCGACAAGCTGCTAAAGTAAATCGAAATCGCGGAGTGCTAAGATGTTGGTGATTCGTCACCATGGGAACGCACGGCGTCAAAGTCGTAGTCATCTATCCGCGGCCGCAGGATGAAGAGGCCTTCGAAAGAGCTTACTCGGAAGAACATGTTCCGCTAATTGAGCAGAAACTCAAGGGCCTGACGCGGCTGGTTCTGACAAAAGTGATGGGCTCTCCGCAGGGCAAAGTGAGCGCCTATCGCATCGCGGAGGTGTATTTCCCATCCATGGCCGATTTGAACACCATCATCGAATCGGATGCGGGCAAGGAGGTCGTTGCGCACGCGCAGTCGATATCCACCGGTGGTCCGCCCCTCATATTGATTTGCGAAGAAGAAGCCTTCGTGTTTTGGTAGGTTGACTCGCATGAAATTGACAACCTGGATCTGTGTAGCATGCTGCCAGGCAGCATGGTGCCAGACTCCGAGCGCCCGTGTGGATGTCGTCGGTTCAACCGGCTTCGTTCAACTGGAGGCGGAAAGCTTTCGCACTCTCAGCCCGCGCGAGCAAGCGCTGGCTTACTGGCTCTCGCAGGCCTCCATTGCCATCAATCCCATCATCTACGATCAGTCCTCGCGCTTCGGTTTGCGGCAGAAACGCCTGCTGGAACTGGTGGTGGCGCATCCCCAAGGCGTCGATCCCAAGGCTTATTCGAAGATCCTGGCGTTCATCAAACTGTTTTGGGCTAACCGCGGCAATCACAATGAGACGACCGCGCAGAAGTTTTTGCCGGATTTCACGTTCGACGAGCTGCAGAAGGCCACGCTTGCAGCCGGCAAAGATCCGGCCTCGCAGAAGGAACTCGAGGAGCTGCGTCCGTCACTCTTCGATCCGAATTTTGAGCCGCTGATCACCGCCAAGAGCCCGCGCGGCGGACTGGATATACTGCAGGCCAGCGCGAACAATTTCTACTCCGGCCTCACGCTGGCCGACGTCAAGAATTTCACCGAGCATTACCCGTTGAACTCGCGCTTGGCGAAAGTCAACGGCCAGCTGGTGGAGCAAGTCTATCGCGCGGCCGCTCCGGGACTTTATTCAGCGTATCTGGCGAAAGCGAATTCGTTCTTGGAACACGCCGCCGAGCTCGCCGAACCGGCGCAAGCCAAGGCAATTCGCGATTTGATTCGCTACTACCAGACCGGCGATCCAAAGGATTGGCTGCAGTTTGACAAGGATTGGGTACTGAACAACGCGCCGGTCGATTTCGCCAATGGCTTCATCGAAGTCTATCGCGACGCGCGCGGCGCCAAAGGCACTTCGCAAAGCTTTGTCACTGTGGCCGACAAGTCGGTGGATGCCTTGATGCGAAAGATCGCCGGCAACGCGCAATATTTCGAGGACCATGCTCCCTGGGCCCCGCAATACCGGAAACAGGATGTGAAACCGCCGCTCGCGAAGGCGGTAGAGACTCTAATCGAGACCGGCGATTTTCACGTGACCACGGTCGGCGACAACCTGCCCAACGAAGACGAAATCCACGAGAAGTACGGCAGCAAGAGTTTTCTGTTCCTGGGGAGCTCGCGCGCGCTGGCGCATGCCGGTGGATTCGGGTTGCTCGAGGAATTCGCCGCTTCTCCGGAGGAGATTGCGCTGGGCAAGAAGTACGGCGATGAAGCGGACGACCTGATGACGGCCTTGCACGAAGTGATCGGACATGGCTCGGGCAAGATGAACCCGAAGCTGACCAACGAACCGGCCTTCTACTTGAAAGAATACTTTTCGACGCTCGAAGAAGCTCGCGCCGATCTGATGGCGCTGTGGAGCGTGTGGGATCCGAAGGCGCGCGAGTTGGGGCTGGCTTCCAACCCCGACGTTGCGAAGGTGATGTACTATGACGCCGTTCGCGTCGCGGTGGCGCAGCTTCGCCGGATTCCGCAAGGCGACACCATTGAAGAAGATCACGAGCGCAATCGCCAGTTGATTGTCAACTACATCAAGGACAAGAACGGGTCCATTGCCGAAGTGAAGCGCGGCGGCAAAACATATCTGGAGATTCGCGATTTTGCGAAAATGCATGAGGGCGTGGGCCAGCTTCTGGCGGAGCTGATGCGCATCAAGGCGGAGGGCGATTACAACGCCATCAAAGCCATGATCGACAAGTACGCCGTGCATTTCGATCCGGCGCTGCGCGATGAAGTGATGGAGCGCTACCGCAAGCTGAACATCCCCACCTATTGGGCGGGCATCAATCCGGAATTAACCGCGGCCTTCGATGGCGGCGGGAAAATCTCCAAGGTCGACATTTCTTATCCGCGCGATTTTGTGAAGCAGCAGCTGGGCTACAGCGCTATGTATTCAGCGAAGAAGTAGGGTTGGCTACTTCGCCAAAACTTCTTTCACCTTGTCGAGCAGCGATCCAAGAGTGAACGGCTTTTGCAGGAACGCGGTTCCGGCGGGAAGCTCGCCCGAGTAGATGGCGGTGTCGTCGGTGTAGCCGGATACGTAGAGCACTTTCATGTCGTGCCCCTGCGTTTGCAAGCGTTCCACCAACTCGGGGCCGCCCATCACAGGCATCAACACATCGGTGATCAGAAGCTCCACGCGTTTGCCTTGATCCCGGCACAGCGCCAGGGCATCCTGGCCGTTGGCCGCTTCCAGCACTTCGTACCCTTGTCGCCGCAAAATCTTTCGGACCAGTGCTCGGATGCCGGCTTCGTCCTCGACCACCAGGATGGTCGCCAGCGGTGCCGGCGGCTCGGGCGCGGGAGGGGGCGGCTCGGCGGCGGCAACCACCGGCTCAGCGGCTTCGCCCTCTGGCGCTTCCACGCGCGGCAGGAAAACCCGGAATACGGTGGCGGACTGCGCAGTATTCGAGACTGCGATGTCGCCGCCCCATTGCCGTACGACGCCATAGGCGCGTGAGAGCATGGCTGCCACGTCGTCCCACGGTTCCTTGCCCGCGAGCGAG
>Ga0209517_10004077_pt1 | contig 19417 bp, 21 predicted proteins | sample PeaSoiMetSII2010_FD_187695 | JGI IMG/M metagenome (GOLD analysis project Ga0209517, IMG submission 187695) | Peat soil microbial communities from Weissenstadt, Germany - SII-2010 (SPAdes) (version 2) | ecosystem: Environmental > Terrestrial > Soil > Wetlands > Peat | place: Germany...
AGCCCCGCCTCACCTTCTATCCCCCCACCTCGGCGCTCGGGTCGCTCCCCAGCGTAGCCCTATCCTCCGGGTGGGCAGAACTAATTTAAGGCTAGAAAGTGTTGACAACAATAAACCAGGCACAGAGGGCACAGAGAAAAGGGAATAGGTATGCAGGAGATACCTGAAGCAAACAGAGATTTCGGCTTTTAGTTTGCAGCTATTCATTTTGATCTTGTAAATCCCTGTCCTACAAAGCTTTTCTTTGTGAAACTGACATCGAGTTTCTTGAAATCTTGTCAAGATTTCTTCGTTTTTAATCCTGTAAATCCTGTCTAAGTCTTTGACTTTGAGCCAAGCCCTTCTTATTTTCAAAGTCCAAATCAACAGATCTGCGGCCGTGTGGCTGTTTTCCTTCAATTGACCTCTTTCTAAAACCATGGAGCGAAGAGATGTCCAAAACCGAAAAGGACCTGATGGATGCTTTTGCCGGCGAATCTCAGGCAAACAGAAAGTATCTGGCTTATAGTCAGAGGGCCGAAGATGAGTTTCTGCACGGGGTGGCAAAGCTTTTTAGGGCCATTGCCGAGGCCGAAACCATTCATGCGATCAAGCACCTGCGCACCGCCGGCCTGGTGAAAAGCACCAAGGAAAACCTGGAGGATGCGATCGCCGGTGAAACTCATGAATTTAAGAACATGTACCCCGAAATGATATCGCATGCTAAAGAGGAGGCAAACAAGTCGGCCGAAATTAGCTTCGAATACGCCAACAAGGTGGAAGCATATCACGCTCAACTCTACAAAAAAGCGCTCGCAGATCCCGATAAATATCCCGTGCAGGATTACTATATCTGCAAAATTTGCGGGTACACCGCTTCAAAAGACGTGCCCGATGTGTGCCCGGTATGCGGCGCAAACACAAAGGCCTTTTTCAAGGTTTGATTCGAGGAGTTTTGAGTTTCTAGTTTTTAGTTTGGAGTTAAAAACTGAGAACACAAAACTCGAAACTATGTCCGGTTATCCCCGCCTCTCTCCCTGTCCCGATCTTTCCGGGAGAAGGCGGGGGTGTGCCTGCCTTTCAACTCAAAACTCAAAACTCAAAACTACTCACTGCCGGCACTCCGTGCAGGCCGCGCGCTTTGCGAACCGCCCTCAGGATCGCCTGCTCCGCGGCCATAACGGCCAGCGCGCCGATAAAGCTCACCTCAAATTCTTCCAGGGTCCCGCAGCTCAGTGCGAAAACGGCGTCTCCGTCGTATTGAGTGTGAACTGGATAAATGGTTCTGGCAAGCCCGTCGTGGGCCATCTGGGCCACCTTGGTCAACTGGACTTTATTTAGCAGGGCGTTGGTCGCAATAACTCCTATAACGGTGCCTTCGCCGGCTGGGAATCCCCCCCTGAAGCCGGTCATCTTCATCAGCGCAGGGACTGTTTCGACCAGTTCCAGGCTATCCGGGCTTTTTCTTGCCCCGGCGATCTTCACGCCCGTGCCGGGGTCGAATATTTCTCCAAATGCGTTTACGACCATCAACGCCCCGACTTTGAGTCCGGACGCCCCAACAATCAAACTGCTTCCGACCCCTCCCTTCATGCAGCGCTCGAACCCGAAGAGCTTTCCTACTGTTGCTCCTGTCCCCGCACCAGCGCTGCCTTCTTCAACCGGTTGCGACGACACGTTCCGGCAAGCCGTAAGGGCCAGATCCGCGCCGGGATAAGTCCCCGTTTTATTGACTCCGAGGTCGAAGATGATCGCGCCCGCTACGATAGGCACCACTCCGTGGCCGGTGTCAAAGCCTATATTGCGCTCTTTGAGATGTCTTCTCACCCCGTCGGCGACGCTCAAGCCAAAGGCGCTTCCTCCCGAGAAAAAAAGCCCGTTGACTTTTTCGACCAGATTAAGAGGGTTCAGCGTATCGGCGCCGAAAGTCCCCGGCGCCCCACCTCTGATGTCGACGCCTGCAGTCGCCCCATTGTCCGGCAAAATAACCGTGCATCCGCTTGGGATTCCGTCCAATTGGGCGTGGCCTACATATAGACCTTCTATGGCGGTAATCGTGTCATTTTCCATATGTTCATTCCCGATAATGCTGAAGCAGGTATCGATAGATTTCCTTGCCTATTTCCATTCCGGTTTCTATGATTTCGGGACCAAATTGCCGGCCGGTGGGCGTTCTGAAAGTCTCCATTATGCGAACGGTCCCCGACATTCCCCAGGGGAATTTTTCGATGATCTCCCGAGGGCTCAGGGCCTGGGAATCCATCATGTGCCAGAGAGTGTGAGTGAAGGTGTCCGACCCCCAACGGAATTTATCGGCATCATAGAGACAGTCGCTGACGAGCTGAACCCATTGGCGCTCGCTCGCGTCCTCGAGGGGTGTGAATGCTTCATGATTCCTTATGGCGTTGCTTACGCAGTCTATTTCGTCTTTGCTCAGTGAAAAGTCGCCAAGAATACTTTCTGCTTTTTCGGCCCCGCACTTGGCGTGGTTTTGTTCGTCCCGGCAGATATCGTGCAAAAGCCCCGCATAAATGCCTATCAGCATCAGCCTTTCGACGGCGATCGGCTTCATACGGTCGCCACCCGTTTCAATGTGAATCAGAGTGGCGCAGTCGATGCTCACACGGGTGCTGTGGAAGAGTCCGTGGCCCAGAGCTTCATTATAGCCGGGACCGAGCATCTCACGAAGGCGCACCGCCTCCCGGTGATTGTAGAAAAGTCTCCTGGAGATGGCAATCTGCGCCTTGAAGCGCGTGTAGAACTCGGCAAGCGGGTGCTTCGAAGCAATCCTTTGCGCTTCCTGTTGCAATTTCGAAATGACTTCATTCATTATCGAATTTTGGATTCCGGTTTCCAGTTCTCAGTTTAACGATTGAATGTTACCTGTTTCTCTTTGGTTCCAGCTCGCACTTCACCCTTCACCGCTCACTTATTATTACAGCAGACCGAATTTTTCTGCAATAAGACGTCTAAATCGTGGAGTATATAGAAGTTCGAAGGTCTGCTCTTTTCCGGGAAAAAGCCTCATTGCATGTTCTCGGACCGCTTGAACGGTCCGATGCGCCTCATCGAGCGACATGGGCGACTGGGCGATGAGGGCCAACGAGAAGTCGACCAGCCTCCTGAGATGCCTTATTCGTTTGTTCTCCTCCCTTATTTCTGCTTCACTATATTTACGCACTGGTTCTCTGTTTTCCATATCTATAGCCTCTCTTGGCGTTGGGACCGCCGGCCAGGTTGTCCGCTACCTCTAATTTATATATTTAATCATAACCGCTGAGTCCATGCCCATTAAAAACAGTGGCCGGCGGCCGGCGGTCCCACCGCCCCGTCTTGACATTATCCTCAGCCTGGATGATGATTATTTATTGGCGTTTAACCATGGAAGACCATGCGGAAAATCGCAAGCTTCATTCAAAAAACTCGCAGGGATTCGGAAGGGAGATTTAGATGGGACCGGTGGAAATCAAAAAGGGCGTTTACTGGGTGGGAGCGCTGGATTGGAACATACGTGACTTTCACGGCTACTCCACCCCTAAGGGGACAACTTATAACGCCTACCTGATAATAGACGAAAAAATCACGCTTTTCGATACTGTTAAAAAGCCTTTCAAAAATGATCTCATCGAGTCCATAAGCAAGATAATCGACCCGCGGCGTATCGATTATCTTGTAGTAAATCACGTGGAAATGGATCATTCCGGCTCCGTGCCGGAAATTGTCGAACTGGTAGGGCCGCAGAAGGTGGTCTGTTCCGCGATGGGCAAAAAGGCCCTCGTAGACCATTACGGCCTCCAGAATTGGCCATACCATATAGTCGAGACCGGACAGACCCTCAAACTCGGGAAAAAGACGGTCAGTTTCCTTGAGACACGAATGCTCCATTGGCCCGACAGCATGATGTCATATATCGCGGAAGACAGGCTGTTGCTGTCAAGCGATGGTTTCGGGCAGCACTGGGCAACCAGCCAGAGGTTCGACGACGAAGTGGACGCCTCCGAACTCTTTGATCACGCCGCCAAGTACTATGCCAATATCCTGATGCTCTTTTCCCCTGTGGTCCAAAAAGTGATCGCAAAGATCGACGAACTGGGGCTTGACGTAGATATGATAGCTCCCGATCATGGTCTTATCTGGCGCAGGGACCCGGCGGGAATAATTAAGGCCTATCAAAGATGGAGCAGACAGGAATGTGGCGCAAAAGCGCTTGTCATCTACGATACTATGTGGCAGGCGACCGAAAGGATGGCCTCTGCAATCGCCGAAGGACTTAAAGAGGGGGGCCTGGATTTCAAATTACTCAATTTGAAGTTGAATCACCGCAGCGACATAATGACTGAAGTACTCGACTCAAGGGCACTGGTTCTGGGATCTGCGACGATAAACAATGGCATGATGCCCGCAATGGCCGATCTGCTCAGCTATATGAAAGGCTTGCGGCCGGCCGGCAAGGTAGGTGCTGCCTTCGGCTCCTATGGCTGGAGCGGCGAGGCGGTAAAGCTTCTCTCGGAAGCCATGCGCGAAATGAATATCACCCTGATAGGCGAGGGAGTCCGCGTCAGGTATTCTCCCAAAAGAGAGGACCTCGATAAGTGTGTCGAACTGGGCCGGCAGGTCGCACGTGCAGCTTTGGAGGCGGTGGGACCGCCGGCCAAGGCAGCCACTAAAACCTCCGGCGGCGGCAAGTGCGCGCAATGAACTTATCGACGGGAGGGCCGGTGAAAAGAGTGCTTTTCCTTTGCCAGGGCAATGGCTGCCGAAGCATAATAGCCGAAGCCCTGGCAAGACATTTCTGGGAAGACGGCGCGATGGCGGCCTGTTCAGCCGGAATCGCACCCTTGGGGTATATTCCGTCTAACACCCTGGAAGCCCTGAAGGACGCCGGCATCTCCAGTGATGGACTCTATTCGAAAGGCCTTTCCGAATTTTCTCTAAACGATATCGATTACATTGTAAATCTTACCTTTTTTGAGGTCGATTCTTACTTACCTTCCTCCTTTTCCGGAAAGCTGATATCCTGCCCAATCACGGATCCTTTTGGTCGTGGCATTGAATCTTTCAGGCAAACAATAGAAGAGATTAAAAGGCTGGTCGGGGAAAAACTGCCGAAGCTTATCGGAACTGTGAGCAAGTGATACGAAGTTGCATCCAAGATCTGATTTTCATAACCCTCAAAGCGCAGGGGGCGGTGGGACCGAGGGCCAGGTTCGCCGCCGCCGGCGCCATAACGAGCCGCGCAGCGGCGAGGGGGGTGCGGGGGGCACAGCTCTCCACGCTTTTAAGGATATATCTTTTAGTTGCCGCCATACTGCTCTGCGTCCTCTGCGGTTCTGCGGCAAATCTTTTTGCCGCCTCGGATTGCGCCTTCGACACAATCATAAGAAACGGCCTGATATATGATGGTTCCGGCGGTGCGCCGTTCAACGGCGACGTAGGCGTCAAGGCCGGCCGAATCGCCGCGCTCGGTGATCTCAGCGGGGCTTGCGCCCGGACCGTGATCGAAGCGAAAGGTCTTGCCATTGCCCCCGGCTTTATCAACATGCTCTCATGGTCGACGGCTTCGCTGATAATAGACGGCCGGTCGCAGAGTGAACTCCGCCAGGGGGTTACCACCGAGATCTTCGGCGAAGGCCAATCGATGGGACCGCTCACCGATGAAATGAAGCGCCGGACTATTTCACAGCAGGGTGACTTTAAATTCGATATCTGCTGGACCACGCTCTCTGAATACCTGAGCTACCTGGAGAAGCGGGGAATCTCGCCCAATGTGGCGTCTTTCGTGGGCGCAGGGACTATCCGGGAAAATGTCCTTGGACTTGAAAACAAAAAGGCGACCCCGGCTCAACTTGGAAAAATGTGCGAACTGGTGCGGCTCGAAATGGAGGGCGGGGCGTTGGGCCTTGGGTCCTCGCTGGGTTATGCGCCGGATATGTATGCAGCAACCGAGGAACTCATCGCGATGTGCCGCACCGCCGCAAAATTTGGTGGAATGTATATCTCTCACATGCGAAACGAAGGTGATCGGTTGATCGAAGCCCTTGACGAACTCATTAGAATAAGCCGGGAGGCCGGTATCCCCGCGGAGATCTATCATCTTAAAGCCGGTGGAGAGCGAAACTGGCACAAAATCGATAGCGTGATATCGATGGTCGAATCGGCTCGATCGAAGGGTTTGCGCATAACCGCCGACATGTATCTCTACACGGCGGGTTCGAACAGGCTTTCGTCGAGGCTTCCAGCCTGGGCGCACGAAGGGGGAGACGATGCCCTGCTTGAAAGGCTCAAAGAACCTTCGCTTCGAGATAAGATCGCTTCCGAGATGCGCCAACGCGGCCCGATGCCCAAAACGATTCTGGTCGGCTTCACTGCACAAAGCCTGCTCCCGCTCACCGGTAAGACCCTTGAGGAAGCCGCCCGCATTCGCGGAAAAGACCAGGTCGAAACCATGCTCGATCTCATTTCCGAAGACAGCGCCCACACCAGGGTGGCCACATTCGTGATGAGCGAAGAAAACATCAAAAAGGAACTCGTGCAGCCCTGGGTATCCCTGGGATCGGACGCTGTTTCAATCTCGGCGGAAGGGCTGTTTCTGAAGCAATCCACCCACCCGCGCGCCTATGGAAACTTCGCCAGGCTTCTCGGAAAGTATGTGCGTGAGGAAAAGGTGATCTCTCTTCAGGAAGCGATCCGTCGCATAACATCTCTTCCTGCCGCCAACCTGGGCCTCGACCGCCGGGGATCTATCAAAGAGGGGTATTTTGCAGACCTGGTGGTGTTCGACCCCCGAACCATCGCCGACCGCGCAACCTACGACAACCCGCACCAGTATGCAACCGGAGTAAAATACGTGCTCGTAAACGGCATTCGCGTAATCGAAAACGGAGAGCACACCGGGGCAAAGCCGGGAAAGGCGCTTTGGGGCAGGGGGAAGGTGAGGTAGAGTTTACCGCAAAACACGCCAAACAGGAATTCGCCGCCGGACAGGAGAAGCCTATGGACCCTTATCGCCTATGAAGCATCCACGAACTTGAATTCTTCCACTGTGTCGAGGTTTTATTAATAAAATAGATTTCCGAGCAAGGCAAATGTGATTTCTCTTCTTTTTTCACGTATTTTTCATAATTCCTTCAAATTCCTTTCACTTCCAGCGCGAATAATCCCTCCTGGCCAAAATCCGGGGCGCCTTAAATTCGAAATGAGTATCAACCCTCGTGTAAGGCGTTATCACGCGTCTTTTCGCGATCCCTAATCAGTTGACTAACGAAAGAGACAGGAACCAGCAGCATGATGAGGGAAGCGCTGGAGGGAAGAAAGTACGTAGAGCGATATGTTCAGACTTTGACTCACGAAATCAAAAGTCCTCTTTCAGCCATCCGGGGTTCTGCCGAGCTGTTGGAAGAGGAGATGTCTTCCGAGGTGCGCGCCCGGTTTCTGGCAAATATTCGTACTGAAGCAAACCGCATCCAGGACCTCGTTGACCGCATGTTGAAATTGACAGAACTGGAGAACAAACGATCTCTCGAAAGGGTTGAGTCCATATCATTCAGCACCCTGATTCGCACGGTGCTAGAAGAAAAATACCTTCTGCTTTCACAAAAAGGTTTGAAGGTGGAATTCCCGAACCGGGACGATCTCATGGTGAAAGGAGATTCTTTCCTCCTTCGTCAGGCCGTGTCCAACCTCATTCAAAATGCAATCGACTTCAGTCCTATCCAGGCCCAGATCAATATCACCGTAAGAGCGGACGGTAAAATGCTCAATTTCATTCTGGACGATGAAGGACCCGGCGTGCCGGAATATGCGAAGATAAAGGTCTTTGACAAATTTTTCTCCCTGCAGAGGCCGGATACCGGGAAAAAGAGCACCGGCCTCGGCCTCAATCTTGTCAAAGAAGTTGCACATCTTCATCAAGGGGAGATCATTCTCGAAAACCGCGCAGAAAAAGGTATGCGCGCCATCCTGCAACTACCTCAAGGGAAAGGCTAGGACGGAAGAATTCTCGGTAATTGGCGCTGTTTAATTCTCGCGTAGACCGCATCAGAGAATATTCCCGGGAAAGGTCCCCCTCGACCAATCCGCCTGGGGGTGAGGCATGGTGACGGACCGATTGCGCCGCTACAGCTCAGCGGGAACAATGTCAGTATTCACAAAACCAAAGAAGTTAAAGTCTGACGACGGAATTGCCGAATGCTACAGAGTACCAGGGCGCACGTGATCGTATCATGTCCTAAAAACAATCCAGCAGTATACAGGGGACCGTTCAGTGGGAAGCGACAACGCAGTTTTTCTTGAAGTAATAGAGTGGTTCGATGAATCCGGCGCCGATATTGTGCACAGGATTCCGGAAAAGGGCTCCGGTGATATAAAGTACGGCGCCCAGCTTATCATCCGGGAAAGCCAGGCGGCTGTTTTCTTTTATGGCGGGAAAGCCCACGATGTGTTCGGTCCCGGGCGCCATACGCTCACGACTGCCAACATCCCCATTTTGACAAGGCTTGCAAGTTTGCCTTGGGGATTCACCAGCCCGCTCAGAGCGGAGATTTACTTCGTGAACATGAAGGAGTTCACCAACCTGAAATGGGGAACGCGTGACCCGGTTGCGTTCCGCGATTCGCAACTCGGACTGGTCAGGCTTAGGGCATTTGGAATTCTCAATCTCCGCGTAGTACAGCCGGTGCTCCTCATCAACACTCTTGTAGGCACAAAGGGGATTTACAGCACGGAAGAAATCCAAGAATATCTCAGCAGTGTTGTCGCATCCCGCTTCAACGATTACATGGGCGCAAATCTGGACTCTATCGTGTCGCTTCCGGGGAAATACGATGAAATGTCAACGGGCCTCAAGAAGCTCCTGGAGGAGGATTTTCATCATTTCGGGCTTGCTCTTTCACACATGTACATAAATTCGATAACCCCGCCTCCCGAGGTTCAAACGGCTATTGATGACCAGAGCCGCCTGGCCGTTCTGGGCGATCTGGACCGGCTGGTTAAAATGAAGGCTGCAATGGCCATCGAGAAATCGTCACAGGAGCAGTCCGGCGCCGCAACAGGTGTAGGCATGGGAATAGCGATGATGATGCCCGGCATTTTTTCGGATGCTTTGAAAACGGCCAATGCCGCGGGTTCAGGTCATATGGACTGTCCCTCATGCCGGCATTCCATTCCGAACGATTCGAGATTTTGCCCTTACTGCGGCAATCATTTGATCGTCATAGAAAAGTGCTCGCATTGCCATACGGACATTCCGCCCAATTCCAGATTCTGCCCCCGGTGTGGAACAGGGATCACGGAGACAAAGCAACCGGTCAAATGTCCTCAATGTGGAACCGATAACCTGCCGGACTCCATGTACTGTAACAATTGTGGCGACAAACTATAGTAATCAGAGCTGGCAGATAGAGCACCCTTGCCCTCAGTGCGGCGCTCCGGTCATATTGGGGGAATCAGACCGTATTTTCCAATGCGCATACTGTCGAAATCGGCTCTTCATCATGCCGCGGGAACATTTCAAATATTTTTTCACCCCAAAAGAAAACACGCCTGACCTTTTCTTCCTTCCTTACTGGAGGTTCCGGGGCATGGTGTTTTTTTTCGATGCGCTGAATCTCGAAGGCAGGATAATGGACACCAATATCCTGGCGTTGAAGGCGGGTACTGCGCCGATGTCGCTTGGAATGAGACCCCAGGTGCTGAAGCTCCGGTACGTCGCGCCGGGGATTGCCGGCAATTTCCTGAAACCGCAGTTTCCGTTCAGAAAACACGTCAACTGTGGCCTGGAAAATGATAGCTCTCCGATTAACCGTGTTTCGACAAAGATCAAATCCTCCTTCATTTGCGAAACAGAGAGTTTGATATACTCCCCTGTTTCGGTGCGGGGCAATGTGCTCTTCGATGCGATCCTCCAGAGTCCAGTCGGCCGTGCAGGGGAGATCCCCTTGGAACTAGGCGCCGAACGCTGCGATGATGAAGATCAGCTCTCCTTTCTTCCAATGGTATGTCCTGGCTGTGGATGGGACCTCGAAGGGGAAAAAAACAGCCTGGTTCATCTTTGCCGTCACTGCACGACCGTCTGGCAATCCAACGGATCGAGTTTCGAAAGTGTGAAGTTCGCTTTTCCCGCAGCTAAGAATGGGGCAAACACCGGCGTATACCTGCCTTTCTGGCGTCTCGATGCAAGCGTGACGGGTTTGCAGCTAAGGTCCTATGCTGACCTGATGCGCCTGGCTAATCTCCCCAAGGTCATTCAGAATGTGTGGGAACAGCAGAAACCGTATTTTTGGGTCCCGGCATTCAAAGTTCACCCCGACCTTTTTCTGCGCCTTTTAAAAAGCCTGACCACTCTACAGCCGGAACCGGAGTCCGATACGCCACAGCCCAAATCGGGAATACTTCCGGTAACAATTCCCGCCGGCGAGGCCCTGGAGAGCTTGAAAGTCCTCCTTGCTTCATTGGTTGTCCCCAAAAAATTCATTTTCCCCCTCCTGCCGGCTCTATCTTTTTCGATGAACGATCGAATGCTTGTCTACCTGCGCTTCTCACCAAGAGGTCAAGAGTTGATCCATGAGGATCTCAACATAAGCATACAGGCAGGTGCGGTATCATGGGGGCAATTGATTTGAATGCTGGTCTCCCGGTTAACAGTGCGAGTAAGTCGCAGATCAAAATTCAAGACAATGAAAGACTGTACTTAAGCGCCTGATCAACTTGAGCCATGGTGGCGTCCGGAAGGTTCGCAATCCTTGGAATAATTAGCCGCCGTTTATCAATGGTCCTGACCTGCGAAAGGTTAACTATGGAAGGTTTTTTCAGTCCCTGCTCAATGCCAACCACCACGCAAATGGGATAGGAGGCTTTCTTTTCTGAATATTCTGTAATAATGGCCACTATTGTCGTGGGCGAGTATGCGTTTCCGATATCGTTTTGAACAATCACAACAGGTCTGGTTTTGCCTGTCTCGCTTCCCAAGACCGGCTCCAGACTTGCATAATAGACCTCCCCACGTTTCACCTGTAGAACGCTCAATGGTTATCCTTCTCTTTTCAAAGGTTCTCGGCATCCACGTACTTGAATTCTTCCACTGTGTCGAGGTTCTCCTCGCCCATATCAAGATAAGCCTCTCGCATCTTCTCTTCGAAATGCTTTCGTTCCACGCGGGCAAGCTTTTCCTCAATAGACTCACGCACGAGCGCTGAGACCTTTTTGCCTTGCGATACCGCCGTTTTAATCAGCTTACGTTTGAGATCCAACGGAACGATAAGATTAAGCCGGGCGTCTTTTGCAGATATTTTTTGCACCATTTTAGGTCCCTTCCATTTGCGCATTATTAATATGCAACCATTTTAATCATAAAATAGATTCCAGGGCAAGTAAACATGCTCGATCTCCTGTCTGAAGACAGCGCCCACACTCACGTGGCCACCTTCGTGATGAACGAAGAAAGCATCAAAAAGGAACTCGTGCATCCGTGGGTGTCCCCCGCACCAGTATGCAAGGGGTAGCTTTCGACTGTTTATTCTGGACCCCTTGTGGAGACGTATATACCATGTATCTATGATTAGTGTGCCTGATCCGGCAGCGAAAATAAGAGGAGCGAAACAGCCATGAGGGCGCAATTGAAGAAATGGGGAAACAGTCTCGCGCTTCGAGTTCCAACAGGGCTTCTGGCCGAACTCAATTTGTCGGAAAACTCGATCGTGGACCTCTGGGTTGAGGATGGGAAGCTCATCATCTCTCCCATGCAAAAAAGGAAATGGAAATACTCGCTTGAAGAACTGTTGGCGGGTGTCAGGGAAGAGAACATCCATCCCGAAACAGATTGGAGGAGCGCTGTTGGAGAAGAACTGTGGTGAGCCAAAAACTCTTTTGCCCAAGGCGTGGCGATGTTATCACGGTCGACCTCGATCCAGTGAAGGGGTACGAGCAGGGCGGACGGCGACCGGCGCTTGTCCTTTCGGCAGACGACTATAACCGGGTCGTCGGGTTTGCTGTCGTCGTCCCGATTACCGTGAAGGCGAAAGGCTACCCCTTCGAGGTGCAGATACCCCAAAGATTCAAGGTTAAAGGAACGATCCTGGCCGACTATATCAAATGTATTGACTGGCGCGGAAGGAACGCCGAGCATTTCGACACCCTGCCTGCCGAAGTTCTTGAAGAGGTCGGAGAAAAGCTTGGCCCACTGATTTTTCCATAACGGGTTGCTCAATCGGCGCGCTAAGATTGTTGCAGTCCGGCACGGTGTCCAGCTTCCCGGACAACCAATATCCTGACCAATGCTTTATTATATCCGCTTGAGGATTTGGCCTCGAACGCTCACGACTACCTCCTCGATCGGAATATTCTTTCCCGCTTCCTGCATCCCTTTTCGGACCATGCCCGGCAAAGTGGAACAACAGGGGACTTCCATGTCAACTACTGTGACGCTGCGGATATTAGCGATTCGAAAAATCTCGGCAAACTTGTTTACGTATTCCGGTGCATTGTCAAATTTGGGACAGCCAAGCAGGACCGCTTTGCCTCTGACGAACGTTTTGTGGAAATTGGGGTATGCAACCGGCGCACAATCAGACACGACCAGCAGGTGTGCTCCTTTGAGAAATGGCGCGCCAGGTGGAACGAGCCTTATCTGGATCGGCCAGTGGGAAAGCTCCGACAGGCCTGGATCAAGCTCTTTTGCCGCAGGCTCCTTTTGTGACGGGGCTTTGGAAAAGATCTCGATTTTAGCGGAAGGACAGCCACAGGCGGCGGTGAATTCCCCGGACTCCGTCAGCTTCTGCGCGGTTGACTTCTGCTGTTCGAGGTGTTCTTCAACCTCTTCAGGATCGAATTCGTCGGCTTCGCGCTCAATTACCCGTACTGCCCCTTGCGGACACCCTGAAAGACAGGCGCCCAACCCATCACAATATGATTCCTTCAAAAGGCGAGCTTTGCCGTCTTTAATCTCCAGAGCGCCTTCCGCGCAGGCGATCGCGCACATTCCGCAACCATCGCAGAGTTCCTCGTCTATTTCAACTATTTTCCTAATTTTTCCCATTTCCAATACTCCGAAATTGTGAATCGTTGCAGACCTCTTGCAGAATTCCTTTGCCTGTCAGGGTGAGAAGCGCTTCACCCGTGGCCGCATCACTGCCGGTTCCACACTGCCCGGCCTTGAGTCCTTCGGCAAGCTCAGCGATGAGAATTGCATCGAAAACGCACCTGAAATTGGCCGAATCATTCCCTCGGCCTCCCCCATTGAGATTTTTTAATATGGACAGAACTTCTCGGGCCAGTTCTCCGGGCGCCTCTGCCCGGTTGAGAATGGATTGGGCCGCCGCGATATCCTCTGGAGAAAACCCGGGCCCGGAGACTGAAATGGCTGAAAGGCGGGCGGCCAGGGTCACAATCGCCGGATCGCCTCCTTCGGACTTCTGAATCTTTCCTGCATAGTCGACCACTTTGAGGGTCCAGGCGATCCGTTTGAAATTTTTGTCTAGGAATTTCTTCACTTCAGCGGCTACGCGGTCCTTGAGCAAATCGGTCCTCTTGGCGAGAAGCTCCGGAGGCATATCGGACCCCAGGCACTGAGATGCGAATTTGCAATAAGCGGCGCAGCCGAAATCCATTTTGGGATTGAGGACCTTCACACCGCATTCGCGGCATTTTCTTGAACTCTCATCCTTGAAAAATTCAACCGTGCCGCCGCAGTTCGGGCAACTGGAGTCGCTAATGGCTTCCGGCCCCCAAAACCGGCTGTCCTGACCCGGGCATTTCATGGTTTACTCCACTTCTGCGCTTAACGTTCGGAAGATGGTGGGCACGCTATCGTGCCCACCATCTTCTCACTCATCTTTGAGGTTTTAGCCCAAAATAGCCTTCAGATCTTCATCCGGAGTGGTGATCGGCTTGATCTCGAAATTTTTGACTAGTACGTCGAGAACGCCGGGACTCACGAAAGCAGGAAGCGATGGACCGAGCCGGATGTTTTTGATCCCCAGGTGGAAAAGGGTCAGAAGAATAGCCACAGCCTTTTGTTCGTACCATGACAGGATCATCGAGAGCGGCAGATCGTTGACTCCACAATCGAACGCTTTGGCAAGCGCAACCGCGATTTGTATGGCCGAGTAAGCGTCATTGCACTGCCCTATATCTAGAAGACGCGGAATCCCATCGATTGTCCCCAGGTCCATATCGAAAAATCGGAACTTGCCGCAGGCAAGAGTGAGAACTATGCAGTCCTTTGGAACTTTTTCCACAAATTCCGTGTAATAATTGCGCCCCGGTTTTGCGCCGTCGCAGCCTGCAACCAGGAAAAAGTGGCGGATCTTCTTTCCTTTGACCGCCTCGATCACCTTGCCTGCAACGCTCATTACCGTATTCCTTGCAAACCCGACCGTCACGGTCTTTCCGTTGGAATCCTCCCCAAATCCGGGCAGCGCCAGCGCTTTATCTATAACGGGTCCAAAGGCTTGGTTTTCTATGTGCGTTACCCCCGGCCATCCCACGCATCCGCTCGTGAAAAGGTTGTCTGAATAAACCTGGGCAGGTCTCTGGATGCAGTTGGTGGTCATTAGAATCGAACCGGGAAAGTTCGGGAATTCTTTTTGCTGATTCTGCCACGCGGTCCCGTAATGACCATAAAAATGTGGATATTTTTTCAGCTCCGGATACCCATGGGTCGGAAGCATCTCACCATGGGTATAGACGTAAATGCCCTTGCCTTCGCTCTGCTTGAGCAGGGCTTCCAGATCAACCAGGTCGTGGCCGGAAATGAGTATCGCCTTGCCTTTTTTGTGTCCGAGCGGAACGGGTGTCGGGACAGGATGGCCATAGGAGCCCGTGTTGCCCGCGTCGAGAAGCTCCATAGCCCGGAGATTGACTTCACCGCATTTGAGGACGAGCCCGATCCAGTCGCCTACCGGGATGTCCTTACTGGTCAAAGCTGCAAGACCCTCATGGATAAAGGCATAAACCGAGTCGTCTTCCCGGCCCAGAATCCGTGCGTGGTCGGTGTAAGCCGCAACTCCTTTCAATCCGAACTGGAGCGTATGTTTGAGTGAAAGTATGTCGGCGTTTTCGCCGGGATCGGCTTTTAAACCAACACCGGCAGCCTGAGAAAGAAGTCCCTCGATCGTGCCGGCCGGTTGGTAAGTTGCAGCAGGAGATGCAAGTTCGGTCTTGCCGCCTGCCGCCTTGACCCTGCTCTTGAGGCCTTCCCGCAAAGTTACCGCTCGGGGAATCGTCTCCAGAAAATATTTCTGATCGAAGTTTACATTCGTAAGTGTCGAAAAAAGAGATGTGCACGTAAAAGAATTCACCTCTTTATCTATAATTCCAATTTTGCCGGCCTCAACTGCAAAAAGGGAAAGCCCCTTGAGGGCGTAAACCAGAAGGTCTTGGAGATCCGATACCTCGGCCTGCTTGCCGCATACCCCGATTTTGTCACATCCCTGGCCCTTCGCCGTTTGTTCGCATTGATAGCAAAACATAGATAACCTCCTGATAGAATTACAGTTTAAGATCAAATAATTATAACCTGCGCCCTGTGTCGTGGATGCACAATAACTACTCTGACGAAAACAATCCTTGACTTAGATCAAAAACTCCGATTTTTTCTTACCCGTTGCAGAATAAAATCAGTGGCCAATCGGGGGTCCACGGATAGATACTGTACTGACGCCAAAGGGAAAAAGGTTCGGCTCAACTCGATTTTGGTGCGCCGGGAGGCGCTTGGTGAGGAAAAATTTGAATGAAAATTGCAGATGAAATTACAAAATCCTCTCTTTTTAACGGGCTCCCGGCAGAACAGATTGCCGAGTTGGTCAAAATCTGCCTGGATCAAACGTTTGAGAAAGGCCGCGAGGTTTTTTCGGAAGGGAAAATCGCAAAGGGTTTCTACCTGGTATTATCCGGAAAAATCAAAGTGTATAAACTCTCACTTGAAGGAAAAGAGCAGATCCTCCACATATTCGGAAGCGGTGAGATTGTGGGGGAAGTCCCGGTCTTTGCGGGGGGAAGTTACCCGGCCTGCGCCGAGGCTATTGAACCCACCCGGACTCTGTTTTTTTCACGCGATTCTTTTGTCGAATTGATAGGCAAGGAGCCTGCGATTGCTCTTAACATGCTGGGAATACTTTCGCAGCGCCTGCGCCGTTTCATTCATTTGATAGAGGACCTGTCGCTAAAGGAAGTTCCGGGAAGACTTGCCGCGCACCTGATATATCTCGGCGAGCGCAGCCAAACCCCTCAAACTCTGGAGCTGGAGATAACCAAGGCGCAACTGGCAAGTCTGCTCGGAACCATCCCGGAGACGCTTTCACGGATTTTGGCAAAGATGACCCAACAGGGGATCATCTCCGTTGAGGGCAGAAAGATAAGGGTGCTTGACCGCAAAGCGCTTGAGTCCCTTGCAGCAGGAGGAAAGAGTACGATCTGATAAAGACCCGAATGGAAAGTTACTTTTCGTGGCGTTCGTTGGCAGCGCCGCCTTTCACGGCGACGTTCGCCAGGGCAAATTCACCGTCACTTCATTAATTTTTCAAATCAGTTTATAATAAAATTTTAGGGTATCCAAACGCGACTTGAATTGCTCCCGGGCAGGATTGAATCGTATGCCGAAGTCTTACTATTTTGCCGGTTGGCTTATCGACGGAACGGGATCTCCAGCGAAACAGGATATCCTGATTTGCGTGGAAGACGGATTAATTTCATCTCTGGAAAAGGCGAACCCTTCCCAACTGAAACACCTTTGTCCGGATGGCGGCCTAGGGGGATTTTGTGGTCCAGCCACTGAGACATATCCGGCCTGCACCATACTCCCCGGTCTTATTGACTGCCATGTTCACTTGACAATGTCCGGACAGATCGACCAAAGGCTTCGCTTCAAGCAGCTTCTCAATGATTTCGCTCAAAACAGTCCCCTCATTTGCGAAAGGATTGAAAAAAACCTGGCGCTCGGGATCATGGCCCTCAGAGACGGAGGCGACATAGGCGGTCACACTCTCATGTATGTCAGACAAAAAGTCCATTGGTGCGTCGGCGTGCATTGCGCCGGAAAAGGGTGGAGAGCGTCCGGAAGGTATGGCAAGATCATAGGCCGTGCTCCGGCGGGCGGCTTGACGCTTGCCGAAAGTATAAAAGCAAACAGCGACGGGGCCGATCACTTAAAGGTCCTCAATTCAGGTCTTAACAGCCTTAATGAATTCGGCCGGGAGACCCGGCCGCAATTCTGCCCGGAAGAACTCGATGCGGCTTTTCGAAATGCGCGAAATCTCGGCCGGAAGATAATGGTCCATGCAAACGGCATGCTGCCGGTGCAATTTGCGATTGAGGCAGGATGCGATTCAATCGAGCATGGCTTCTTCATGGGTGAGGACAATATGAAAAGGATGGCCGACCGGCAGATTCATTGGGTCCCGACGGCGTTTACCATGAAGGCTTTGAGCGCTCATAATCCCGGGAGCGCGCAGGCGCAGACGGCGTCAAGGATTCTGGAAAATCAACTGGAGCAAATAAGTCGTGCTGAACAGTTGGGTGTCACTATTGCGGCGGGAACTGACGCAGGAGGGTTCGGTGTACGGCATGGCGTAGCCCTGGCTGAAGAATTAAAGCTTATTATGGAGGCCGGATTCTCCGCTGAAGGGGCAATCTGCTGCGCAACAATGCAAGGGGCCCGGCTGCTTGGTTTGGATCATGAACTGGGGAGGCTTGGCATTGGAAGGCCCGCCAACTTCATAGTTGTCGACGGACCGCCTTCCAGTCTTCCGGCTTCGCTAAGAGAAGTGAAACAGGTCTGCGTGAGAGGGAAAAAGATTTAGTTTTATACGAAGTTGCGTTCAAGAGCGGGCAGGGATAAACGCCGCCCCTAGCAGGATGCTGAAAAAGGGTTCTCCGGTGGGAAAAGAACTCTGAAAAGAGGGGTGATTTCGTCATTCCGGCGGAGGTCGGAATCCAGAGCTTTTTTGAACTATTTGATTTTTAAAGCAAAACACTGGACCCCGACCTTCGTCGGGGTGACGGCTCCACGGAGTTTTTACTGCAAAGTGGGAATTCCAATCCTTTTTCATCACCCTGCTAGGGTATCGTCACGCGGTTCTTTCGTAGCAAGGGGAGGGCTTTATGCCCTCCCGAAAAGCACCCGATTTGAACGCAACTCCGTCCTCCAGCTCATTTGAAAACCCTCGGTAAGATCTTCAGCAAGGGCCATAATCCTGATAGACGATTTATCAGCTTTCGCCCATAGAAGAATTTCATAGCTCCCAGAAGACCTCTGTAGAGTGACTCATCGTAGGGGTGCCACCAGAGGTCCTTTTTTGCGAAAGACAGGAGGTCGTGCACAACCACCTGTGTCTGAGTCATCTCATTGAAACCGATTCTACCGTGTGTCTTTCCGTAGCCTGATGCCTTGAGTCCCCCCCAAGGTGTTTCGGCCATGCCATGGCTGACGAGATGATCGTTTATCGTAATGACTCCTGCGCGAATTTTCCCGGCGATCTGCCCTGCCTTTCTATAATTACGGGACCAGACAGACCCTGTAAGACCATAAATAGAATCGTTGGCAAGAGTGATTGCCTGTTCCATATCATCTACCTTCATTACGGCAAGAACCGGACCGAATGTCTCCTCCTGCATTATCTGCATATCATGGTTGACCTCGGCAACGACTGTGGCAGGCAGGAAGTTGCCCAGACTCTCTTTGGGCGGGCAATCTGACTGGGCAACGATCACCGCCCCCTTTTCAAGAGCGTCTTCCAAGTGATTGCGGACTGTTTCCATTTGGCTTCTTGTAGTCATCGCACCCATGTCCACGTTGTAATCCGTATCCTCTCCGACCCTGAGCGATTTGACCTTTGCTGTTAGTCTTTCCATGAAAGGCTCGTAGACGGATTGGTGGACATAAATACGTTCAACCCCGCCACAGGACTGTCCGCAATTTTGTAGCCCTGCCCAAATGGCGCCGGAGCTTGCCCGATCCATGTCGGCATCTTCACAGACCAGCATGGCATCGTTGCCGCCCAGTTCCAGATTAAGAGGCGTAAGGGTGCCGGCGGCCCTGGACATGAGTTTTTTCCCAACGGAAACGGAGCCTGTGAAAAATAACTTATCGATCCCATTGTCAATGAACGCGTTACCGGCAAATTCCCCGGCAAGATTGATGAATGAAAAAAGCCCGTCCGGAAGGCCGGCCGCACTCACGCAAGCTTCGATCCGTCTTCCCACAAGCTGCGTGCTGGTGGCGGTTTTCAGGATAACCGCATTTCCGGCAAGCAGCCCCATAATCACTTCTGAAAAGGGTATGGAGAACGGATAGTTCCATGGAGATATGATCCCCATCACCCCATAAGGAATTCGAAAGACTTTGCTCCATTTGTTGAATAGCAGAAAACTTCCGGGCAGCAGAAGTGAGGGTTTCAAAAATCTCTTTGCATGTCTCATATAATAGTCGAGAGCTATTATGGCGGGC
>Ga0209517_10004079_pt1 | contig 19415 bp, 18 predicted proteins | sample PeaSoiMetSII2010_FD_187695 | JGI IMG/M metagenome (GOLD analysis project Ga0209517, IMG submission 187695) | Peat soil microbial communities from Weissenstadt, Germany - SII-2010 (SPAdes) (version 2) | ecosystem: Environmental > Terrestrial > Soil > Wetlands > Peat | place: Germany...
TCGCATCGAAAGGCGTGAAGGAGACGGGTGTGACGGCGGGAATGCGGTCGAATACGCGATGCGCTTTCGCTGCGGCGAGGAATGCGAGGTCGATCGGGTCCTGGTTGGCTTCCTGCGATGCAAGCGCGCTGGCGAACAAAACATCGGCTTCTTTCGCCTGCGCCAGCGGGATCACGTCGGTAACGGCGAGTTGGTTCATCGTAATGGTGCCGGTTTTGTCCACGCAGAGAACGTCCATCGTCGCGGCATCCTCAGCCGCGCTCAGGCGGGTTACCAGAACGCCACGCTTGGCCAACTCCTTCGACCCGAGAGCCATGCTGACCGTGAACATGACGGGGAGAGCGACCGGCACCGCGCTCATCAGCAGGACAAGCATGAGCGGAATCATTTCGATGAGCGGTGCACCACGGATCAGCGACAGCACGACCACCACGCCTAGCAGCGCGCCGACAATGACGAAAAGCCAGCGGACGACCTTAGCCACGACGGCTTCGATGTGAAGTTTCGGACGAGCCTCCTGCACAAGTTCCGTGGTACGGCCAAAGTAGGTCTTCGCGCCGGTCAACATCACCACGCCGTTGCCTTCGCCACGTCGGGCGACGGACCCCGACGAGAGCACTTCGCCCGGCGCCTTGTCCGCGTCTTTCGATTCTCCGGTGAGCGCTGACTGGTCCACGCTCAACGCTCCCGTGAGGAGTTTCACGTCTGCCGGAATGATGTCGCCGGTTCGCACACGAACAATGTCGCCGGGGACCAACTCGCGGGCAGGAATAACCTGCCAGCTCGAATCGCGCCGGACGCGCGCGCTGACCTGCAATCGTTTCCGAAGCGCCTCGACGACACCGGCGGCCCGGTGCTCCTGCATAAAGCTCAATACGGCGTTGACAATCAGCAGCCCGCCTACCACAGCGAGGTCAGAGTAATGGCCCAGCACGGCGGACAGAACCATGATCAGTTCGAGCATCCACGCCGAGATCCCCCAGAATTTCTGGAGGAATTTGAGCACCGGGTGTCGTTTTTTTTCGGCGACTTCGTTGTAGCCGTGCTCCTTTCGGCGGACGTCCACCTCCGAGCGTGTAAGCCCGGCGTCCGGGTTCACGTCGAGCGCCGCGAGCGTGACCGGAACCGACGCGGTTGCGATGTCAGGGGCGTCAGCGGTTGCTGGTTTCGAGGCTACAGGCTTTGCTTCGGATTTATTTGGGGTCGTCCCCATTGTGAATATTCTCTCTGCTGCTTGCGCGGCTAACGTCGGTGTTTCTACGTTGGTCGAACCCTACTGACCTGACAATGACAGATTTCTGGCAGAAGCAGGAGTTTCAAATCACCATTCGCATTGGGTTTGCACGTCGGCTTCGCCTTGGCAAACCTGGGCTAATCGACATGGGGTTCCATAATGGGTTATCTCTCTCCTGAACGGAAGAGCATTGAACCGCCATCTTAAGGTAACGGTCGCGCGCCGAGCCGGAGTTGACGCCGAAGGCTATTTGGCCTCGGAGATCATTTCGATGATCGTCTTTTCCACATCTCTCGCCACGTCGGCCAGAGCAGGCGAATCGGAAAGCGCTTTCAGCATGGCAGATGGTTTCATCATGCCGATTTTTGTCTTGCCACCCTCGGAGTAGACGGAGACACGGCATGGCAACGCCATGTTCAGGTCCATGTCCTCGCTCAGAACCTCGCTTGCTTTTTGGGGGTTACATATTTCGAGGATCTGGCAAGGATTGGGAAGGTCCACGCCTTTCTTCTTCAGCGTTTCCTGCAGATTGTGAATGTGCAGGACGCCGAACTTATGGCGCTGAACAGCGGCCTGCAAATCCGCCACGGCCTGTTCGACGGACTTTGGGGTTTCGACAATATATTTCATGGCGTTCTCCTGCTGGTCTGCCACAAGTTCTAGCATAGCTGCCAGTTCTTTAAAGACTCCATCTGAACGCGAAGCTACCCACCGGCTACGTGTTAAGACCATCGTACCCGGCCTGCCGGGGGTTGACCCAGTCGTAGAGCATCGGAAGAAGAAAAAGCGTCAGCATCGTGGAACTAATCAATCCGCCGATTACGACGCTAGCAAGCGGACGCTGTATCTCCGCGCCAGTGGACGTGGAGACGGCCATTGGAATAAACCCAAAGCTCGCGACGAAGGCGGTCATGAGTACTGGTCTGAGCCTCCTTCGGGCTCCCCTCATTACTGAGTCGCGCAACGAGCCGCCCTCTTTGCGGACTTCATTGATGGAACTGACGAGGACGACACCATTGAGCATCGCGACGCCAAACAACGCAATGAAGCCGATTGATGCGGAGAGGTTCAGGTTCATGCCACGAACCCAAAGCGCCGCAATGCCGCCCACCAGGGCGAACGGTATGTTCAACACGATCAGGAGCGCCTGACCGACCGATGCGAACGTCAGGTATAACAGCACGAAGATTAGCGCGATGGCGACGGGAACGATCACCATTAGCCGGCGTGTGGCTCGTTCCTGATTTTCGAATTGCCCTCCATACTCGATGAAATAGCCAGGCGGCAGCGTGACACCGCGATCGATTTTCGAGCGAACCTCGGCTACGAAGCTTCCCAGGTCCCGGCCGCGGACATTCGACATGACGACGATTCGCCGCTGCCCTGCCTCGCGATTGACGAGCTCGGGGCCGCGGCGGACTGACACGTGCGCCACTTGATCAAGGTTGACTTGCTCGCCTCCCGGCGCGCGCAGGATAATCTGTCGCATGGCGTCGGCATCGGTGCGATAGCGTTCAGGAAGCCGCAAGGCGACGGTGTAGCGCTTCTGGCCGTCAATGACCTCCGAGATCACATCGCCGGAACCGCCGCTGGCCACTGCTCGTTCCACATCGGTGACGTTGAGTCCGTAGCGGGCGAGTGCAGAGCGGTCGATCTGAACCGACAGTTCGGCTACGCCGGACGTGACTTCCATCTGGGCATCCGCCGTACCGCGAACGCCCGCGACTGCGCGCAGCACCTGCTGTCCAATCGCGTCGAGCGTGCCGAAATCGTCGCCGAATACTTTGATCGCAAGATCAGCCTTGACGCCCGATATCGTTTCATCGATTCGCATTGCCATCGGCTGCGTGAAGCTGTGCGCCACGCCCGGAATCGTACCCAGTTCTTTGTCGAGCGCTTCGATGAGCGCTTCTTTGCTGTGAAAACGCGCCCAAGTTTCCATCGGACGCAGCAAGAGGTATGTATCACCTTCGTTGATCCCCATAGCCTCCGTGGCAAAATCCGGCCGACCAATTTTGATAACGACATCAGCGATTTCCGGAAACTGGCGCAGGCGTTGCTCGATCCGCTTGCTGATGGCCACCGATTCTGTAAGCGACACACCGGGGAGCTTGCGTGTTTCCACCAGGATGGAGCCCTCGTCGAGTTTAGGCATGAACTCTGTCCCGATGAAGTAAAGCGATCCGACGGCTACGCCCAATACGGCCAGCGACGTCGCGAGCGTGAGGACGCGGAACCGCATGGCCCACGTCAGCACACGTGTATATAGGCTGCCGATGATCGTCAGCCAGCGCGGCTCGGTTGACCGTCCTTTCCTGCCCGGAAGCCCTTTTCGGAAGCTGAAGGAGGTGAGTGTCGGCATCATGGTCAAGGCGAGGAATAGCGAGCCTGCAAGCGCCGTGCAGACCGTGATTGCCATCGGTCGGAACATGCGGCCTTCCATGCCTTGAAGAAAGAGGATTGGCAGGTAAACAGCGATGATGATGACAACGGCGAACGCCATGGGCCGGACGACCTCGTGGGAGGCATTTCGCACGGATTCGAGCGGACTTTCCTCGCCGTGATTTTCTTCGAGGCGATGGACGGAGTTTTCCATCATTACGACCGCCCCGTCGACGATCATGCCGAAGTCGATCGCGCCGAGGCTCATCAAGTTGGCACTTATTCCGAAGAGGCGCATACCCAGGAAACTGATCAACATGGAAAACGGGATGATCGCCGCAGTGATGAGAGCGGCGCGCAGGTTGCCCAGAAACAAGAGCAGGACGACGGTGACAAGGATAAAGCCCTCGAAGAGGTTCTTTTCGACGGTGTGGATCGTGCCATCGATCACGAAAGCCTGATCGTAGAACGGTACGATCTTAACGCCAGGCGGGAGACGAAGGGAGGCAATCCGTTCCTTTACTTGTTCGATCAGGCGCTTGCCGTTTTCGCCCTTGAGCATGATGACCATGCCGGAGACGGTCTCGCCGTTGCGTAGCGTTGCCCCTTCTGGCGGCGCGGCGCCGATACGAACCTCGGCAACGTCACGTAAAAGGACAGGTGTTCCATTCTTCGCCGCCAGAACGATATCGCCGAACTCGGCGAGAGTGACGGCGCGGCCAGTCCCGAGGAGTGTGTACTGTTCGGAGGCATGCTCGATGTACCCGCCGCCGAAATTCGTGTTGTTCTCTTCAACGCGCGCGGCGACATCATGTAGCGTTAGTCCGAATTGGTTGAGCAGAGCTGGATCGACCACGATCTGATATTGCTTCGTCTGCCCGCCCCAAGCGTTGATTTCGCTCACGCCGGGTAGAGTCCGAAGCTGAGGCTTGATAACCCATTCGTGCAAATCCTTCAGGTCCATCGTGCTCATGGGGCCGGAGAGTGTGTACTGATAGAGCTCACCAAACGCCGTTGCAGGAAGTCCCAGAGTTGGCTGGATTCCGCGCGGAAGCACTGAAGAAATCTGCTGAAGACGCTCGGAAACGAGCTGGCGTGCGAAGTACATCGCCACCGAATCATCGAAGACAATGGTCACCATCGAGAGGCCGAGCTTGGAGAGCGATCGCACCTCTTGCTTGTTGGGCAGGCCAAGCATGGCGCGCTCAATCGGATAAGTGACAAGCTGCTCCACTTCGGTAGGAGGCAACGACGGCGCGTCGGTCACGACGACGACCTGATTGTTGGTTAGGTCCGGGAAGGCCTCCACGGGAATTGTGTAGAGCGCGTAGCCGCCCGCTGCCAGCAGTGCCAGGACGCCGATCAATACCAGCCATCGATAGGTCAGCGTAAGATCGATGATTCGATGAAGCATGTTACTCGCTTTCCAGCGTCGCCTTCAGGAGCTGCGACTTTAGGATGAAACTGCCGCGAACCGTGACCTCGTCCCCGGCCTTGATTCCATCGAGTACAGGCGTCTTGCCGTCCGCCGTCTCGCCGACGCGAACAGGCCGGACGGCAAAATGGTCGGGGGCCGTCCGCACAAACACGACATCCTGTCCGTTGACCTGCTGCACCGCATCAGAGGGAACTTCCAGAACCGGCCTGCCCCCGCCGACAGGAATTTCGGCACTGGCCAGCATTTCAGGGCGCAAACGGCCATCGGCATTTGCGAGTTCGATTCTCACCTGCATCACGCGTGTGTCCGGGTCGAACTGCTGCCCGAGGTTCGTGATCTTGCCCGGAAGGCGGGGAGCGTCTTGACCGGGCAGGGTAACGACTGCAGGTTGCCCGGTACGGAGCATACCGAGGTCTTCCTGCCGAACGGAGGCAAGCATCCAGACCCTGGATAGGTCCCCGATGACGAATGTGACGGAGGACAATTCGACGGTCTTGCCAGGTGTGACAGTTTTTTCGATGATGTAGCCGTCGGCGGGTGCGATTATCGGTACGTTGTCCTCGGTTTCATCCTTTCTATTCGGTGGCGGATCGGCGGGCACCTTGAGATCGTCTTCCAGCAAATCGCGCCCCCGCTCGACTTCTATCTGGGCCTTGCGGACCATTGCTTGTGCCGTTGCAAGGTCCTGCTGCGCCAGTTCGACCTGCTGGACTGATCCGGCTTTCAGCTCTAGCAGTCGCTGCGCTCGGTCGCGGCTGCGCTGAGCCTGTGCTTGGGCCATTTTCGCTCGGTCAAGCTCGGAAAGCGCGGACCGATACTGCGCGCGCGAGTCCCGGACCTCGTCGGCGTGATAGCGTGCGAGAACCTGCCCTTTTCGAACAAGGTCGCCAAGACCGACGAAGACGGCCGTCACCGATCCGATCGTGCGAACACCGACCCGCCACGTGCGATCGTCAGCTAGGGCGATCCTGCCCTTTACGCGTAGTATGTCCGGCGCACTGGATAAGGTCGCCGCGCGGGTTTCGATCATCGCCGCGGCCTGCTGGTCCGATGAAAGAACAACCTCGTCCTTGGACGATTTGCCTTCTTTCGTCGCAGTCGACTCCGACGAAGCGACCGGCCGTGTGCAGCCCGCCAACAGAAGCCCCGCAAAGCAGGCGGTTAAGATCATTTTGGCGTATTCCATTACTTCACTCCTTCTGCGGCTTCGAGCTTCACGATGCTTTGCCGGTAATCAACCATTCCCCGCGCCCAGGCCAGTTCTGCGTCGAGGCGCGCTCTCTCTGCGTCCAGTAGACGGAGCAAATCCGTTCCGCCTTCGGCATAGGCTGCGGCGGCGATGCCCGCGATGTCAGCGGCATGCTGTCTAAGTGGTTGGAGGGCGCTCAGAAACTCTGCGCGGCGCGATTCGTACTCCTGCAGCGCCCCGGCGTAATCGGCCCTCACCTCGGCCTCAGCCGCTGCGAGTAACTGCTCCTGCCGGCGCACTTCCGCGTCCGCTGCCATGCGGTTTCCCTGATTCTTGTCGGCGGTGGGCAGCGTGATCCGCAACGAAACTATCGCGGTGTTAACCCCGGTGGTGGTGTCAGGCAATTGCGTCCGCTTATAGCCAGCGGTGACGTTGAGATCGGGTCGGGCGGCGACTTCCTGGAGCCTCGCGTTCGCCCTTGACTGTTCCAGCGCTGCTTGCGCCACCCTGATTTCGATCCGCTGCGCGAGGGCTTGTTCGACGCCAAGCGGCATGAATGGAGTGTCGGGTTCCAGCTTCTCCGTCAGCACGACCTCGCTAAAATCGGTCTGGCCCATCTCCTTCAAGAGCCCCAGCCGGGACCGATTGACCTCGATGACGGCAAGATCGGCGGAGATTTTCAACCGCTCGCCTTCGAGCCGTACGCGAAGGAGATCCTGTTCCGCGATGGCGCCCACGCTCAACTGAGCCGCGTGATAGTCGATGATCTTCTGGAAATTCTCTACCGTTGTCGTCAGGACCCGCTGAACTTCCTGCGAGCCTCGCGCCGTCCAGTACGCCATCTTCACTTGCTGCGTGACCTGCCACCGTGCAAGTTCGGTCTCCGCCTGAGCTCGGAGCACACCTTCCCCGGCGAGGGCCACCCGCTGCTTGCGCTTGCCAAGGACGTCGAGCGGCTGATTGATCATTGCCAGCGTGTCTACGTCTCGGCCATAGGTTTGTCCGGGGCGGAGATTTTCGTTCTGGAACTGGAACTCCGGGTTGGGCAAGAGCCCTGCCTGTCTCCTGACGCCTTCGGCGATTGAGACACGCGCAGCCTCCGCCTTCAAGGAAGCGCGAGCCACAAGGGCTTTGTCGATCGCTTCTTGCAGGCTAAGCGGAGCCTGCGCCCGGCACGGGACTACGAGTGGAGCGACTGCAATAAGTAAGATGAGCTGTCTATTCACGAATATCCTTCCCAATGGTCAAAGCCAAAGATCGGCGTCGGCAGGATGCCGCGTCGGGGCACACAAATGCGCAGTCTTCTGGGGAAGGTTAGGCGGGAGGGGCTCTGGGGATGGACCAGTCAATAGCAGGCGGGTCATGCCCACGCTCTTCAATTATCTGGACCGGCTCGAATGTTACTGATGGAACGAAAGCGAGGGTCGGTCCGCGCTCCGGTAGATACGCGGCAAGGTCTGCGGGCAAAACCAGCGTAAAGGTATCGACAGCTTGAGCGGTCACATGGTCGTCGTCATCGGCGTCCACGAGTTGCGGCCCTTGTTGATCGGGTGCCGGGCGGGCGACGTGATACACCTGATAAAAGTGAGAGTGAATCAGCCCGGCATGGTCGTGATCGGGTCCGCTCCCTGTGTGGATGTGCTCGAAGGGCGCAAGAAAAAGCGACAGCAACATCCCGAGGCACGTCTGTAGGGCCGCGACACGACGCATTCAGTCATTGATTGTACACGTGCAGATAGAGCGACGTCTAAGACGGCGTCTACCTGGCGAAGGGAGTGCTAAGGGTCGGCTGGCATCACTTCGCCAGATTTCAGAGTATGCGCCAAGATATGGCAGGGATGGGTGAGGCTCGCGTTCGGAGCGGCCAAAAATATTTTGTGCCGATTTTGTACCGGGAACCTGCTTTTGAGGAGGCTTTCGACGACTTCTATGACTTTTTAGAATCAATAAGTTGTGAGACTTCAAAAGCCTGTCAAGTTCGTGGTTCGAGCCCATGCCGGGGAGCCACCCCTTTAGTTTCAAAACTTTAGAAGGACTTTTTTCCGTCGCTGTACGGATTTTGTACAAAGCTAATTTGCGCGTATCTCACTGATAAACAGGTAGATATTAAAACAGGCATGGATTCGAAGATCGAATCCATACAGCGAATGGTCTGCGGTCAGCGATGGGCGGAAACGCCAGCGCGAGAGGCACGCAGCGGACTACATATTTCAGTGTGGTGTTGTGACGAGGAGATAGCGAAGCAAGGCAGTAAATTATTGAGGCTTGCAGGATCAGCCGTTCGTCACACCGCGCGAGGTCAATGGCAGCACTCGTCCCCTTTCCAAGCCTCCCGGCCTTCCTTTATTAGGAAGTAAACGATGGCGAGTGAGGCCAGCGGATCGACCCACCAAGCTCTCAGAGCGAGCTGGGCCGCCAAGCCAATCACAACAATCAGCGACAGCCATCCGCAGGCGATGCTCTCGACGGCATCCGCGCGCAGCGCGCGGCTGCCGATCTGTTCGGCCACGCTGAGTTTCCGCCGCGCGAGAAAATACATGACCGGAATTGCTGCGATGCACAGAGCGATGCCCGGAATTGAAAATTCCGCGCCTTGATGGCGCGTCAGGCTATACGCCGCTCCCGCGATGACATAAGTCGCAAGGGCGAATAGCAGGGCGCCCGCAATTCTGCCCGCCTTGTGCTCGGCCGCCTCGGAGAGAGTGCGGCCATGGCGCAGCTCAACGGAGAGTCTCCAGATGAGTACGCAGGCCGAGGCCAGCTCAATAACGCTATCGATGCCGAAAGCGAGAAGCAAGAGGCTGTGCGCGGCAATTCCGGCGCCGATTGCAACCGCGGCCTCGACGATCATCCAGGCAATCGTGAGCCATTCCAGCAGGAAGGCATCGCGGATGAGCGCTTCGCGCGGCTTATCCGCCTTCGTGGGTGGCGCCTCAGCGTCGCAACTCTTCTCTGGACAGGAGTCGTTCATACGAGAACCTCGAATAGAGACCGGTCCACTTCGTCGAGAGAAATCTTATCCTCCCTACGGTCGTAAAGCTAGCTTAAAACTCGTACTCGACCGGAGTGATGCCCTTGGCCCGGAGGTACATCTCGGCAGATGCACGATGATGCGTTGTGTGGTCAAGCATGGCCATGAGCAATTCGAGCCCGGTCATGTTTCCTTCTTCGCTGGCATAGGTTTTGGAAAGCTGCGCAGGCGTGAGCTTCGAGACCTTCGCGATCGTGTCGTCGAAGGACTTTCTCGCAAAAGCCATCACATCCTTTTTGCTCATGGAAGCTGGCTTCGCTGGATTGGGCTTCTGCCCGGAAAATGGCGTTATGTACTCGTCCAGCGCTTGCGTCAGGTGGACCATCTGTTCTGCAAAGCTCATCTGCGGAGGCGTGAGCTTGAAGGCGTAATCCGCTTCCGGCATCTGATCGGCCACTTTCAATGTGAAGTCGCGAGACGTTTTCAAATGCTTCAGGATGGCGGACTGGACGTCGCTTTGCGCAAAGACTGGCGATGCGATAGCCGCCATGAGCGCGATTGCCACGCAGGCGGTGATGCGTTCAATGACATGATGCTCTGCAAGTCTCATAATGCCGAGTATCCCACGGCCGTCAGGATGAAGAGTGCACCAAGCCCGTGGTTAGCCTCTCCCTCGCCTCGTCTGAAGACGGCGGTTTGCTCGCTCGGATGCAAAGGAACGCCGCGCCTGTCGAAGTGACTTTGGACAATGCCTTGTCGAGCGGAGCCAGCAACTTTGCGATAGTGATCGACGGCGGATAATAGACAGCCCCGCGAACCTCGCCGAATTCCAGCTTCGCGGAATTTACCAAACGGCGAAGCTCTTTCGCAGTCCAGAAATGGGCTTCACGCCAGAATCTATCCCCAAACCATCCGCGAACTCTGCGCACAAACGCCCATGGGCTATAACGCCCGAGTTCCCCGATAACAACAATGCCGCCGGGCCGCAGCACGCGCGCCATTTCCCGAACTGCCCCAGCGGGATCGGACACCCAGCAAAGAACTGTCACGGCGATGACCACGTCGAACGAAGCCGCAGGGAATGGGAGCGCCTCGACGCGCCCTTCGCGCCACTCAACCGATACTCCCGCCGCGTCCGCGCGTCGGCGTGCGGCATCAAGCATCGCAGGGGAAATATCCAGGCCCGTCACGGTCGCGCCCAATCGGGCCGCATGAATCGAATACGCGCCGTCGCCGCAGCCGACATCGAGGACCCGAAGGCCGCTGAGGCTGCCGATGAGCGCAAACACTGCTTCTTTCTCAAGAGTTTCGGTCCGCGCGCCCAGCTCGGATTCGCGCCATTGGGCGTAGGCGTCGGGGCTGATTGACGTTTCTTTGCCCATCTCTAAAACACGATGACCCGGTCGGCTGCCTGCGTCCATGTGGCGAGTTCATCCATGCTACTCCGATGCGCGCCTTCGGCGATCGTCTCCGCCTTGAGGCCGCGGGCGTCCATACATGAGCCGCAGACGCCAATCTTCCCGCCCTTCGAGGCCAGTACTTTCAGCATCCGCTCGATGTTGTAATATCCGTTCGGCGTAACCTGGCCGCTCGCGGCGCAGGACGCCGCATCTCCTATCAGGAACACGGAGATTGTGTTTCCTTCGGTTTTCGCCAGTGCGTTCGCGACGCGAAGACCGTTATAGCTGCGCTCCGTGCCGTACGGCGGATCGTTCAGGATAAATAAGTAGTGCATTGGTCCTCCTTCAGGGTTACGCCGCGACTATTAATGTCTTCCGCCCACGCGCCTTAGTTTTTCTCGAACGGCGCCGCAACAGGTTCAAGGTCGTAGCAATAGTTTCTGGATTTCACGCTCGATGATGTTGAGATCGGCCACGCCCTCGTGCTTGAAGCGGACTTTTCCATTCCGGTCTATCACGAAGGTGACCGGAAGACCGAGAACACCGCCATACAATTCTCCGAGCTTCTCATCACCCATCACGACGGGGTAGTTCAATCTATATTTTTGATAGAAAGTCCGCACTGGCGGCTCGTCGTCATCCATTGAAACGCCAACGACCTGTAGCCCCCGTGGTCCACCATACCTCTGCTGCCACTCTGCAAAGCGCGGCACCTCGGTAAGACAAGGCTCGCACCAGGTTGCCCAGAAATTGAGCAGAACAACTTTGCGGCGATAGGCTGCAAGACTCACTTTCCTGTGCTCCAGATCTGCTCGGGAAAAGTTCGGAGCGTTGCGGTTAGCAGCCGGAGTTCGTGTTTGTGCACTTGCAGACGGAGGGCTATCCAGGGTGGACAAAAGCGCGATCCCCATCACGAGAACAACGATATGTTTCAGATCAGAGAGGTAGCGTCTGATTCCCATCTTGCCTAACGGCCTTTCGCAACCGGGTATCCTTTGGCCACCCAATTCGTTCCTAAGTTGTCGGCGAGGTAGAGAACCTTGACGTGGGTAAAGCCGAGAGAGACCAGCTGCTGGAATGCGGGCCGAATATTCGGACATTTGGCCCATGGGCAACACCCGCAATAGAGCACGACGAACTGATCGTGCTTTAAGGCCTTCACGCGGTCCCGGAGCGCTTGAAGTCCTGATTCCTGTCCTCCGGCGCCGACGTACTCCGATCCTGGAACATGTGCTTCGGCGTAGAGGACGTGCGAGCCCACTTGCAGAATCAGGGGCTTCTCGCCGCCGGATGAGCGCAATATCTGCACGAGTTCGGCAGGCTGCAATAGCTGCGCTGCCGGGATCGAAGCATCCGTAGTTGCGGCTTGCGCCGCGGGCCTTGTTTGCTGTGCGTACGTGTTGCCGCAGAGTACGCAGAGCATCGCCAGGACGCACGTCGTCTGAAAAGTAGATAAGCGAATATGCATTTAGCCTCCTTCGGTTTTAGATCGCGACCGGAATTCCATATGCCTTGCCGCCCGTTCTCATCAGCGTTGCGTAGAACTCGCGTTTCAAGCCCGGCGGCGCGAGCCACCATTTCTCGAACAGAACCTTGCCTATGTGCCATGCTTTCCCGATCTGTCGCAGATTGATCTGCGGCGCGGGTTCGGCGAAGAAATTTCCGAAAGCGATGCCTGCGAGATCCTCTCCCGCTTCGAGCATGCAATAGCCGTCGCCGCAAAACTCGCTTTGCGACTGCCGACCGAGAATTTCATCGGCAATGCGAGCGGCCACTATTTCCGCCTGCGCATGCGCGAAAACGCCGGCTTTGGGCAGCATCATCGGGACATCCGGCTTCCATCGTCCGGGGATCGGAACCGCCGTCGCGTCTCCGATCGCATAGACCCTTTCCGACGATGTCGCCAGTGTGCGCGCGTTCACGGGAACCCAGCCCGCCGGGTTCGTGAGGCCCGTATCGCGCAGAAGCGCGGGTGGCCGGTGAGGCGGGATCGCCACGAGCAGGTCATAGGTAAAATCTTCGCCCCGCTGAAAGCGAAGAGTTCGGGATTGCGTATCGACGGCTGAGAGCGTGCGAAGCGGATGAAAGCCGATGCCCTTGGACTGAAGCATCTGCTTCACCGCGTCCCCGAGCTGCGGTCCGGCGACCGGCATCGGCTGGGGCTCCGGCGTGATTAGGTGTACTTCGCTTTTCGCAGAAAGCCCGCGTTTGCGCAGGTAATTCGCAATGAGCATCGCGCCCTCGTGGGGTGCCCCTGGACATTTGTAGGGCATTGCGGCGACAACGACCGCAACGCGTCCTCCCGAAAACCGTGACAGAAAGTCTCTCAGGCGAGCCGCCCCTTCAAAGGTGTAGAACGTCTCAGCGCCTTCCTTCAGGCCGGGCACGGCTTCCGGCGCGAGTTCGGCGCCGAGGGCCACGATGAGATAGTCATAACCGATATTGCCGGCAGTCGTGGCGACTTGCTGCCGGGTAAGGTCGAACCCCTCGACACTCGCATGAACGAATTCCACGCCCTTAAGCAGCAGGCTCGCGAGGGGCTTCCGGATGTCTTCCGGCCTGCGGTCTCCTGTCATCAGCCAGAGGAACGAAGGCGCAAAGGCGTGCTCCGCGTTTCGTTCCACCAGCACGACCCGGTGTTCGGCGGGCAGCTTCCGGCGCAGGTCGTTCGCTGCAACGATGCCGCCGATGCCGCCGCCGAGGATCACCACTGTTTTTGAAGCCATAAATCTTACTCCATGGTTGTGCGATGCCGTGTTTGCATAAACCGCCCGAAGCTCATCTCGGTTCCTCGCCGACGGCAACCGGGAGGCCCTGCGCGCGCCACTCTGGAACACCGTCTTCGAGCCGCATCGCGCGGAAGCCTTTCGCCTTTAGCAGCCGCACGGCCTCGCCAGCGAGTACGCAATAGGGACCGCGGCAATAAGCCACGACTTCCTTTCCACGAGGCAGCTTCGAGAGGCGGCTTTTAAGTTCTTTCAACGGTACCGACACTGCGCCAGAGATATGCGCGGCCCGGTATTCTTCCTCGGGGCGCACGTCGAGCAGGATTACTTCTCCCTTGCGGACGCGGTTCACCAGCGTTTTTTTCTCGACCGCTTCCAGCGAGTCCGGCGCTTCCCGGAACTGCCGGAGGATAGAATCGACTTCGGCGAGCTGCTTCTCCCCGAGCGATCGCATGTCCTGGAAGAAGTCGCACACAGACTCGTCCGCGAGGCGATAGGTCACGAAGAGGCCCGATTTTTCGGTTTCCACGAGACGTGCTGCGTGCAGGACGCGCAGGTGCTGAGACGTGTTCGCCAAGGTAAGGTCCGCCTCGTGCGCGAGGCTCTCGACCGTTCGCGGCCCCTGGCACAGCAGGTCCAGCAATTGCAGCCGCGCCGGGCTGGCGACGGCTTTGCCGAGGCGAGACAGTTGTTCGTAGAGGTCCTTCTTCATTGCGATGCTCCCACGCGCTGACGGGTCTCATACATGACGGTTGCCACAATCACTCCGGACAGGAACGTCAGGCCGCCGATTACGCCGATTGCCCAGCGCACACCCAGGGCGTCGGCGAGGCTTCCGGCAAGCAAAGCGCCGACCGCGTATCCGCCGTCGCGCCAAAGACGGTAAACGCCGACAGCCGAAGCTCTCCAGCTCGGATGCGCCACGTCGCCGACGGCGGCTAGCAGCGTAGGATAGACCATCGCCGTCCCGAGGCCAAGGAGGACAGAAGCGACGGCCCACGGCGCAAAGGTCCTGCCTGCCACAAAAAAGGCGATGCCCGCTGCCTGCACCACCATGCCAAGCGCGATCATCCATTTGCGGCCCGTCCTGTCCGAAAGCCCTCCGGTCACGAGTTGCGCGCCTCCCCAGACGGCTGGATAAAGCGCCGCGAGAAAGCTGATGCGTTCGAGCGATAAACCCTGCGTTGCGAAGTATAGCGGCAACAGTCCCCAGGCCATGCCGTCGTTCAGATTGTTGACCATCCCGGCCTGGCTTACTGCGAATAGCGCACGATCCTTCCAGCTCGTCAGCAGCAGGATCTCCGCGAAGGTGCGCTGATGTCCCCCTGTCGTCTGCTGTGCCTCGAAACGGACGTGGTGAAGGGATTCCCGCACGAAAACAGCGGAGAGGATAAGCCCCGATGCGGCGAGGATCTCGCCCATCCAGAACAACGTCTCCCGCAGTCCCAAAGATCCCGCCAGATACCCGGAGACGAAGGCCGCGGCTGACACGGCGAGATACCCGGACGCCTCGTTCAGACCCATCGCGAGGCCCCGCCGTTCAGGCCCGACCAGATCGATCTTCATGATGACCGTCGTGGACCAGCACAGACCCTGATTGATGCCGAGCAGCACGTTGGCGAGCACGACCCAGCTCCAGGACGGCGCAAGCAGAATGATCGCAGGCACGGGAAGCGCGAAGAGCCAGCCCACGACAAGAACCTTTTTCCGGCCCCAGTGCTCGGAGATGCGACCGGCGAAGAGATTGGCGATGGCCTTCACGAGCCCAAAGCTGACGATAAAAGAAAGGATCGCGGCCCGCGACGCCAGTCCGAAATCGCGTTCGGCGAGCAGCGGCAACAGCACGCGTTCGATCCCGACCGTGGCGCCGACAAAGGCATTCACCGCGACGAGCAGCGAGAATTGCTCCCAATTGGCGCGAAGGCCAAGGCGGACCGGGCTTGCGCCAGGCTGTGCTGTATGGCTAGGAGACCGCACAGCGATTTGCTCCCGCTTCGAGTTCCGAGGCGTCGCCTTCCGGCATTGTCCCGGCCTCGTTCAGCTCCACTATACAAACGTAATTCGGCGGAGTGGGCGGTAGGCGATCGAGAATGGCGGCCAGAAAATCCTCCTCGCTGCGAAGCCATCCGGCAATCTTGGTTCTGATCTGGCCCAGCCGTTCGGCTATCGGTTTCCGGTCGAAAGCCGGGGGTTCGGAAGCATGGCCGGGAAACACCAGCGTTTCGGTGGGCAGCTCCAGGAGTCGCCGCAGCGAGCGATACAGCACACGCGCTCTTTCCCGCGTTTCATCAGGTGTGGCGTGGAGGTCGGGACGGCCCACACCTGAAGTGAACAATGTGTCGCCGGTGAACAGCGCCTGTCCGTCAAGGTAATAGCACGTGCTCTCCATCGTATGGCCGGGCGCCGATATGACAGTGATTCGGGAACGGCCGAATTCGATAACCTGGCCGTCCTGTACCGGAGTAAATGCGAAGGCGACGCGGTTCTGAGACGGCAGCAGAAGGGTTGCGCCGGAGGCCCTTGCGAGAGCCTTCGACCGCGACAGATGGTCGGCGTGGACGTGCGTATCAATGACATGGCGGATCGTCCATCCACGTTCCGCCGCCAGACGCAAGTAAACTGCCGGTTCCACCGACGCGTCAATGACGACCGCCTCGGATGCCGAACCCACAATGTATGAAAGGCATCCTTTGCCGGTCCGCCGCACCTGCAGCACGGTCGTCTTTTCGAGCCCAGTTTCCGCCATATTCCAGGCAAGGCTCCACGCCTTCATCCCGCCAGCGAGCGAAAACACTTCCAGACCGCGGTCATGAAGCCGCTCCGCCGCGATTTGGCTGACTTTACCGGCGTTGCAAATGGTCACAACGGGGCGGTCCTTCGGAAGATCCACGCCTTTGAGCGCCTGCGGGTCATCGGCCTTTAGCTGGTCGTAAGCGTTCACATGAATGCTCCCCGGAATGAACCACTGGGCGCGGTCCTCCGGAGTGCGAATATCCAGCACTGTCACGGGGCGGCCCACCGTGAGCCATTCTTGTAGCGTTTCGACATCGACCTGTTGCATGCGCATTCTTGTCATGGGACCGCGCTGGCAGACCCATGCCTCTCATTGATACAGTATTCAATAGATTACTTGAGTACGTCAAGCCCGATTGTCAAGAGGTGAGAAGTGCTCAAGAAGACTGAATAAACACATTTGGGGTACACCAAGGTATGCAGATCAAGCCGAAGTTGAAAATGCCGGACCTGAAAATGGAAACCCTGGCGGTGCATGCCGGGCGGCGGACCGATCCCGCGACCGGGGCGGTGACCGCGCCGATTCACCTCTCCACGACTTTCGAGCGCAGCCCTGACGGCGAGTATCCCCTGGGATTCAGCTATTCGCGGGAGGGTAATCCGACGCGCCAATCCCTGGAAGAATGCCTTGCCTCTCTCGAAGGCGGAAAGGAAGCCTTGGCCTTCTCGTCCGGGCTGGCAGTGGCCACGGCGTTATTGCAAGGCCTGGAGCCGGGGGACCACATCGTCGCGCCAGCTGATGTCTACTTCGGCCTGCGTCAGGTGATCGGCGGCGTGTTTGCCAAGTGGCCGCTTGAGACCACCTATGTCGATATGACGGACCTTGCCGCGGTGCAAGCGGCGATGCGTCCGAACACGCGGCTCGTGCTGATAGAGACGCCCTCAAATCCGCTGCTCCAGATCACTGACCTCGCTGCTGTGGCGCGCATCGCCCGAGCTGCCAATGCCATAACGGTCTGCGACGGCACTTTCACGACACCTGTGCTTCAGCGCCCGCTCGACTGCGGCATCGACATGGTTTGGCACTCGACCACGAAATACATCGGCGGCCACAGCGACATGACCGGCGGAGCGCTCGTGACACGATACGACAACTATCTATTCGAGAGAGCCAGGAAGTCGCTGATGTTCGGCGGAGCGGCGCCATCACCGTTCGACTGCTGGCTGGCGCTGCGCGGTGTGAGTACCCTTCCGTGGCGCATGCGCGCGCATTGTCAGAACGCCCAAGCGATCGCGGAATTCCTGCAGAACCACCCGGCAGTGGAACGGGTGCATTATCCAGGGTTGCCGGACCATCCAGGGCACGACATCGCCGCAAAGCAGATGTCGGGCTGGGGAGGCATGCTGTCATTCCAGGTGCGCGACGGCCGCGACGCAGCGATGGCGGTCGCAGCGCGGGTGGGACTGTTTACACGCGCCACTAGCCTCGGTGGTCCGCACAGCCTCATCGAGCATCGTGCCTCGATCGAAGGTTCCTCCACCAAAACGCCGCAAAATCTCCTTCGAGCCTCCATTGGACTGGAGAGCTCCGATGATCTGATTGCTGACCTGCAACAGGCGCTGCGGTGAAACAGTGGTTCGCAAGCGAGCAACCTCATGCGAAACTGCATGAGGCACTCAATGAAAGTGGAAAAAAAAAGTAGCCTCGATTCCGTAAAAGGGGCTTTTGGGGGATAAAGGATGGGAGTCTACCAGGAACACATCGTGCCGCATCTTGTGAATCTTGCGATGCGGAACCGGCAACTCGCACCCTATCGCGAGCGAACCATCCGGCTGGCCGAGGGTCGTGTGCTGGAGATCGGTGTAGGCCCTGGATTGAATCTACCTCTTTATACAGACCGGGCAACGGAGATTCTCGGACTCGATCCTCAGCCGAAACTGCTTGCCATGGCCTCTGCGAAACCTCGATCCATTCCCTCCAAGCTCATTGAAGGAACGGCAGAGTCAATTCCGCTGGACAATGCCAGCATCGATACGGTTGTATCGACCTGGAGCCTCTGCACAATTCGTGATGTGACTGCGGCCCTTGCCGAGATACGCCGCGTGGTGAAGCCCGAAGGGCAACTGCTTTTCGTCGAACATGGGCTAGCTCCGGAAGACAGCGTGCAAAGATGGCAGAATCGATTGACGCCACTTTGGAAACGTCTCGCCGGCGGTTGCCACCTGAACCGGCCGATTTCATCGCTCATTGAGGATGCAGGATTCCACATTGCACACGTGCAGACCGGCTACATGCCTGGGCCGAAGCCGATGACCTTCATGTATGAAGGTTCCGCTCGTCCGGCTTGAAAAAGTTTTTGTACCGCTTTTGTACCAAATCCCTGCTTTTGGTGCTTTTGACGACTTCAGCGACTTTGTAGAATCAGTAAGTTGCGAGAGTTCAGAATCTTGTCAAGTTCGTGGTTCGAATCCATGCTGGGATCGACCGAAACCGCCTGTGTGTCGACCAGGAGATACGCTCATGCAGTTGCTCCTGCGAGGATCGAATCGCAGGAACGCAAATCATTGAGGCGTTGGGCAAGTGCGCCCTGAACCGCTGGCTTGTGGGCTCGCAAATTGTAGGGACATCCTGACCAATCACCCACCAATATTAGGCTATCTTACCCGGAAAATCTGATCACCCAGCCATTGATCAGCAGAGGATGGCCGATCAACCGAATGGCATTTTGCTTCGCCACGAACTTCGCATCCGGGCCCGACTCAGTGCTGAGCCTCTTTCACCCGGAGCTGACGAAGAGCCTCACGGTCCTGTTCGAAATCCGAGGCCGAGTAGTCGAAGATTTCGTGCTCCTTAAGAAAGGCGTCGATTTGCGTCTGGGTCTCGAAAGCAAGGAGGCGCCGAATCTGCGCCGCGGTTAGGGCACGCGATCGATATGCCTCGAGTGCTAGGCTTTCGAGCGCCGCACGAGGCAAATCCTTCCATCTCGACTCAAGTCCTTGGGCTATGTCCTCCGGCAGCTCTATCGTAATCTGCATAGTCGCCGTCCCTCCTGTCAATTGTCTCAAGAGCAACTCTCTTCGGCCACTCGCCAGCGCATCCGACACTGGCACATGCGCAAAGCTCGGTATGCTCAGTTACCGGCTTTTAGTGCGCCGGCGGGTACCCCTTCGGCGCGGGCATGCGATCGTCCTCCCTTTCGAAGGGAACGGGCCTCGCGCGCGGCGGACTTTCGCGGCGCCGGGGCGGTCTTCCCGACGGACGGAATAGTCACCAGGTCCAACTCGTCGTGAACATCGGTGGCCGGCGCCAGGTAGCGCATCGTGGTCTCCAGCGACTTGTGG
>Ga0209517_10004080_pt1 | contig 19413 bp, 19 predicted proteins | sample PeaSoiMetSII2010_FD_187695 | JGI IMG/M metagenome (GOLD analysis project Ga0209517, IMG submission 187695) | Peat soil microbial communities from Weissenstadt, Germany - SII-2010 (SPAdes) (version 2) | ecosystem: Environmental > Terrestrial > Soil > Wetlands > Peat | place: Germany...
CCGATTTCGCGTTGGCTAATCAAACATTGCTTGCGACTATGGACGAACTCGATGGGGTCCTCGATGGTGAGGATATGTCCTTTCTCGCGGGTGTTGATGTCGTCGATCATCGCGGCGAGCGTGGTGGACTTACCGGAGCCGGTTTTGCCCGTGACCAGAATCAGGCCGTTGTTGACGTTGCAAAGATTCATCACCGCCTCGGGAAGCTTCAGTTCCTGAGCGGTGCGCGCTTTCGTGGGGATGGCGCGGAACACCGCGCCCATGCCGTTCAGCTGGCGCATGACGTTGACTCGAAATCTGGCCACACCCGGAATGCTGTAGGCGAAGTCGGTTCCGTCCTTGGACTCGAAACGATCCACCGACAATTTCGGCATGATTTCGTACAAGGTGGTCTTGACCATCTCGGGCGCGAGCGGCTCCGGCACCAGCGCTTTGAGTTCCCCGTATTGGCGGATGCGGGCCGGATCGCCGGCGATGAAATGCAGGTCCGAGCCGTTCCGCTCCAACACTTGAGTCAAATAGCTGTCGATGGCGGGCACGGTCAGGAGCCTAGGGGGACGCGGTTGCGATCGGGGCGAACTGCAGGTCGGTGACATAGCGCTGGAACGGGCGCTTGTCCGAGGCGTACATGTAAGCCTGCTCGGGATCGATTTCCTTGGCATTGATGGCCGTGATCAGCGCCTGATCCATGAGCTGCATGCCGTATTCTTTGCCCATCTGGAGCTGGCTTGGGATCTGATGGGTCTGATCGGTCATGATGAGCTTACCGATCGCCTTGGTCATCACCATGATTTCGCAAATCGCGCGGCGCGCGCGCTGGTCCGGGCTTTTCACCAGAATCTGAGTGATGACCGCGATCAGGCTCGCGGCCAGAAAGCTCTTGGTCTGTTCGCGCTCTTCGGTAGGCAGCGCATCGACGATTCGATCCAAGGTCTTGCTGGCGCTGGTGGTGTGCAAGGTGCCGAGCACCAAGTGGCCGGTTTCCGCAGCCGTCATCGCCATCGAAATCGTTTCGGCGTCGCGCATTTCACCCACCAGAATCACGTCGGGGTCCTCGCGCATGGCGGCACGCACGCCCTCGGCGAACGACGGTAGGTGTGTGCCCAGTTCGCGCTGAATCACTTGGCTCGACTTGCTGCGGTGAACAAACTCGATCGGATCCTCCAGACTGATGATATTGAGTGAGCGGGTCGCGTTCAGGTAATCGATCATCGAGGCCAGGGTCGTTGATTTGCCGGTGCCGGTCGCGCCGGTCACCAGAATCATTCCCTGGTGGTAGTCGCATAATTTGCGCACGATGGGCGGCAGGCCCAGCTGATCCATGCTCGGCATCGTGGTGGGAATCGCGCGGAACGCCGCTCCCATGCCGGTTTCCTTGCGGTACACGTTGACGCGAAATCGGCCGCCATCGGTCGACACATACGAGAAGTCGATATCGTTGCCTTCGCGCAGCACTTTGAGCTGATTTTGCGTCAGCACCTCGGTGATGTAACTCTCGAGCTCGGTCTCGCCCAATTCACGGAACTTGATCGGAATCAGATCGCCGTGCATCCGCATCATCGGCGGCACGCCCACCGCCAGGTGCAGATCCGAGCAGCCCTGTGCGACCGCCAGTTTGAGGAATGCGTCAATTCTTGCCATAACGCCCAAGGCTACCCGTAAGTTGTTGGTTTTTCGAGTACCACCGGGCCGTCGGGGGCCATAAACGTGAGGCAAGTCTAAGTTGTCCGGGGTGAAACCCCCGCAACGGGCACTGCGGCTAGAGGAATTTCTCGAGGGCCACGCGCAATTCATCCATGGTCTGGGCGCGTTTGGCCTTGTCCAGCGACATGCATCTCATGACCAGATTGTTCAGTTCGGCCGGCAGATTTTTGTTGATATCCATGGGCGGGCGGGCCTTGCCCTGCACGTGCTGGTACATGACGGACATGTGATCGCCGCGCGAGTACGGCGGCACGCCCGTGAACAACTCGTACAGAATGACGCCGAGGCTGTAGATGTCCGCCCGCTCGTCCACCTTCTTGCCCAGAATCTGTTCGGGCGCCATGTACTTGGGCGAGCCGATCACGTAGCCGGTCTTGGTGAGCTGCGTGTCGCCCTGGCTTTGCGCCGCGGCCACGCCGAAGTCCACGATCTTGAGGAGGCTCTCGTTGTCGATCAGCACGTTCGCCGGCTTCAAATCGCGATGCACGATGCCCGCCTGGTGCGCCACCGCCATGCCGGTGGCGATGTCGATGCCGAATTTGATCGCGCGCTTGAGTTCCACCGGCTTCTCGTTGACGATCTCGCCGCCCAGGGTGTGGGACGGAAAGTACTCCATCGAAATGGCGTAATTGCCCTGGATATACAAGAAATCGTAGATGCGGATGACGTTCTTGTGCGTGATTTTGCGGCTGTAGCGCAATTCATGCACGAAGCGCTTCATCATCTCTTCGTCCGATGCCACATTGGGGTTCAAGAACTTCAAGATCAGACGTTCTTCCACGACGGTATCTTCCATGAGCAATACCGTGCCGAATGCGCCCTTGCCGATCTTCTCGATGAACTTGTAGCGTCCCTCGATCACATCGCCCGGCTTCAAGGTTGCGATGTCGAGCCGCGCTGTCGTCGCCGCCTCGTTTTCCTTGACGACCTTGGCCAATTCCTGGTTGTCGATGAGCAGCGTCTTGGCGGGCTCCCGCATCTGCGCGGCCCGCTGATTGGCGGCGAGCTGGGTCACCGAGAAGCGATTGTCGAGCTCCTGCAGGGCGCGCGCGACCGCCTGGCTGATCGTGCCATCGCCGACCGATGCCGCCTGCATCCGCTGCCGGATGGTATCGGCCCGGGTCTCGTCCGCCAATTTCGCGAGCGCCGAGATCACTTCCACTTTGACTTCGCTTTCCGGGCGCTGCAGCAACGGCAACAGCTGTTCGATGGCCTTCTGATCGCCGACCTTCGCGATGCCGCGAATCACGTTGGGCAGGGATTTGGGCTCGGTGGTGTGCAGCATTTCAAGGAAACGCGGCAGCGCCTTATTGGTGCCGATCTCGGCCAGGGCGTCGACGGCGCGCTCGCTGACCCACCAGTCGCGATCCTTGGTGGCCTCGATCAACTGGGCGACCGCGCGCTCATCCTTGGTTTGATTCAAGATTTCGATGGCGGCGCGGCGGATGTCCTGATTCTCGTCCTTGATGAGCGCGAGTACGGCGTCGACCACGCGCGGTCCGCCGATCTTGCCCAGGGCGTCGGCAGCCCGCGTGCGTACCCACCAATCGCTGTCGGCGATCACTTCGAGAAGATATTTGACCGACTTGGACGTGCCGACGACGTTCAGCACCTCGACTGCCGCACGGCGTGCGTACTCGTTCTCGTCCTTCAGCACTTCGACCAGGTATTTGACGGTCTCCGGATGATTGGCCTTGACCACGACGTCCACGGCTTTGTTCTGCACTTCGATCTCGGGATCCCGCAGCATGCTGCAGATCAGGGGCATGTCGAACGGTCCATCCATGCGCGCGAGCGCCGACAGCGCGGCGGAGCGAATGAACTTGCTGTTGTCCTTGAGCTGCTTTTGGATGGCGTGCTGCACTTTCGGGCTGTTGAACCGCGCGAGGACGTTGATGATGTGCAAGCGGGCAACCGGATCCTTGCCCTCGATTCTGGCGATCAGATCGTCCAACGAGGATTCGTCCGCGATCTCGGCGACGATCTTGAACAGTCCGGAGCGCTCGCTGGCGTCCTGGGTATAGGCGGCATTCAACAAATCGCGCACGGTGAAGCGTGCCTTCTGCGCCGCGATCACGTCGATGATGGCCGCTTTCGGCATATCGGGCTTGTTCAATGCCTCCAGCAGCGCGGCTGCCGGATAATTGCGGGAGGAGGAGAGGGCCCACGCAATACCGGACATTGCACGGCCATTGGTTTCCGCCATCGTGCGCAGCAGATGCGGCAGCGATTTGGCGTCGATCAACCGCGACAGGACATCGACATAGGCCACCGTCTCGCGCTTTTCAGCCGACGACAGGGCGGCGACGATCGGATCAATGGCGTTGGCCCCAAGCGCGACCAGCTTGTCCAGTGCTTTTTGTGCCTGGGGGCTTCCTGGATTACCGCTGGATTTGACCTCGGCAAGGAGCCGATCGGCACGATAGTTGGCAAAAAAACTCATTCGGTGCCTTGAAGTTGCACAGTCCCCCGGGAGCGTTCCATTCTCACCTACGTGTCAACGCCACCACAGTTTCGATTCTCGATTTCGAATTATGCCACACCGCACAGGGTTGTCCGTCTCGGGTAGAATATGGAGATACATGACTGACTCCGCCGTGACGGCTGGCGCGATTCGCGCAAAATTAGGTGCTTACACCGACCCCTACCTGGCTCAAACTTTGAATCAGGTCAAGGCGATCGGAGATATATCCGTTCGTTCCGACGCCGTGGTCATCGAGCTGACCTTCGGGTTCCCGGTGGCGGACTATGCAGCCGAGCTGCAGCCGGCCCTGCAGACCTATTTGGCGCCGGAACTCTCGGGAAGGCGGGTGGAGCTGCTCTTGAAGGCCAATATCACGGCCCACGCAGTTCAAAAGACGTTGAAGCCGCTCGCCAACGTCAAGAATGTGATCGCCGTCGCATCCGGCAAAGGGGGCGTCGGAAAGTCGACCACGGCTGCGAATCTCGCTCTGGCCTGGGCGGCGCAGGGCGCGCGGGTCGGCTTGCTCGATGCCGATATCTATGGCCCCAGCCAGCCGCTCATGATGGGCTTGGCTCACGCCAAGCCGCAGATCGACGCCGATGGCAAGCATATGCTGCCCCTGCGTGCCCACGGTGTGGAAGTCATGTCCATCGGCTTCCTGATCGACGCCGAGCAGCCGATGGTCTGGCGCGGTCCCATGGTGACCCAGGCGCTGACGCAACTGCTGGGCGATACCCAGTGGGGTGAGCTCGACTACCTGGTGGTGGACATGCCGCCCGGCACCGGCGATATCCAACTGACCTTGGCGCAGCGCGTTCCGGTCAGCGGGGCGGTCATCGTCACCACGCCGCAGGATATTGCGCTCGCGGATGCCCGCAAAGGGCTCAAGATGTTCGAGAAAGTGGAAGTGCGCGTTCTCGGCGTGGTCGAGAACATGAGCGTCCACGTCTGCAGTAATTGCGGCCATGTCGAGCATGTGTTCGGCAGCGGCGGCGGCGCGCGCATGGCCGAGCAGTACGGCGTGCAGTTGCTGGGCGAGCTGCCCTTGGACATCCGCATCCGCGAGGATGCCGACGGCGGCACGCCGACCGTCGTCGCCGAGCCCGGTAGTCCAAGGGGTTTGGCTTATTTTCAGATGGCGCGCCGCACGGCGGCGCGTCTGTCGACGCTCAACAAGGATTACAGCAAATTGTTTCCCAAGATCACGGTCGAAGCGACGTAATGAGCATCAAGAGCGACCGCTGGATCAGGCGCATGGCCGCCGCCCACGGCATGATCGAACCCTTTTCGCCCGAACAGATCCGCGTCTCGGGCGGCCACAAGATCGTCTCCTACGGTACCTCGAGCTACGGTTACGACGTGCGCTGCGCCGACGAGTTCAAGATATTCACCAACATCAATTCCACCATCGTCGATCCGAAGAGTTTCGATGAAAAATCCTTCGTCGATTTCAAAGGGCCGGTGTGCATCATTCCGCCGAATTCGTTCGCGTTGGCGAGCACGGTGGAGTTCTTCCGCATTCCGCGCAGCGTGCTCACGATTTGTCTGGGAAAAAGCACGTATGCACGTTGCGGAATTATAGTCAATGTAACGCCTTTGGAACCGGAGTGGGAAGGGCACGTGACGCTGGAGTTCTCGAACACCACGCCGCTGCCGGCAAAAATTTACGCCAACGAGGGCGTGGCCCAGATGCTGTTCTTCGAATCCGACGAAGTCTGCGAAACCAGCTATCGAGACCGCGGCGGCAAGTACCAGGGCCAGCGCGGCGTCACCTTGCCAAAGACTTGATCAGGCGCTTCGCGCCGAATCTACGGGGTATTTCCAGGCGCTTCGCGCCGAATTCAACGGGGTCGAGGCGACCCCGCCCGCTAGGCTCGCTGCGCGAGCATGAGATCCCCAGGCAGGCGCTTCGCGCCCGGCGGTCCGTCAGCGCTTCAGGCTCTTGATCCGCATCGCGAACTCGAGTTTGCCATCGCGCGAGCGTTCCGCCTGCACCGGCACATAACCCAAGGACGGCGCGAACCACATCTTCAGCACGCGATTGTTGCCGGTGCGCTGGCTGGAGACGACCAAGGTATCGAGTTCCCCGAGTGCCGTGCGAATCCTCGCAGGCCCTTCCTGGGTGTAGTTGAAGTCCTTGATTTCGTCTTTGTCCAGAATCTGAAACGTCGTGGGTAGATTCCCGTTCTTGAGATCCAACATCACTTCGATCTGGATGGACGTCACGTCTTGCGTGCCTGCGGCGAGCTTGAGATTCACGGGCTTGTTTTCCGACACGCCGCGCGCCTGTCCGCCGTCCCAGTCGAAATCGATATTCACTGCGGCATCACCCTGTTCGGCGTGGTATTTCTCCGGCCGCACATGATCGGCGATCACGCTGAACCAGCTTTTTTGGATCACGTCCTTGCTGTAGACGATGCGAAAAATTCCGCGGGCCGTCATCGTCCAGGTATAGACGTACCGTCCGGGCGCCGTGCCCTCCTTCAGCACGATGTCGCTCGTGCCGACGCTGATGGATTTCCATTCCGCCGTGTAATGCGCCGCGAACGGTGCGAGGGCGGTTTCCGGCTCTGCCGCTGCAGCGGCAGAGCCGGCGATTGCGAACCAGAGGGCCGTGAATCCTCGCGCAAACATCAGTACCCCCGCAGCGGATGGGTCTCATCGTACAGCACGGGTGCGGCAAGCGCAGCGCCGTCCAGCCATGCGCGTCCGTCGCGGCAGCGAAGTCGTCCCTGGCAGTACCAACTCACCGCCAGAGGATAAATCTTGTGCTCTTGGGCGCGCACGCGCGCCGCCAGCGTGGCTTCGTCATCGTCGGGGTTGACCTTGACCTGCGCCTGGATGATGGGCGGCCCGGCATCGAGTTCCGGCGTCACGAAATGCACCGTCGCGCCATGCACGGGATCACGGGCGGCGAGCACCTGGCGATGGGTGTGCAAGCCGGGATATTTCGGCAACAACGACGGGTGAATGTTCAGGATCCGCCCGGCATAGCGCGCGACGAATTCGGGCGATAAGATGCGCATGAAGCCCGCGAGCACGATCAGCGACGGTGCACATTCGTCGATCGCCGCCGCCAGCGCGCGATCGAAGCTCACGCGATCGGCCGATGCGCCGGTGGGCAATGCGCGGCTCGCCACGCCGAGATCCCGCGCAATGCTGAGGCCGGCGGCCGCGGGTTTGTCGGACAGCACCAGGGCGACGCGGTACGGTTGTGCCGGCTCGCGGCTGCGTTCGACGAGCGCTCGCATGTTGCTGCCGCGTCCCGATATCAGGACCACGACGGGCTGCGGGGCAGGCGCGCTACTCAAACGATGACGACACCGCGCGCGCCGCGTTTCACTTCGCCGATCACCAGCGCTTCCTGCCCGGCGTCACGCAGGATCGCAATGGCTTCAGCCGCGTCGTTCGCCGCCACCTGAACCGTCATGCCGATGCCGCAATTGAACACTCGATACATTTCCTGATCGGCGACGCGTCCTTGCGCCTGCAGCCACTCGAACACGGGCTCGCGGCGCCATGAACTGCGCTCCAGGACGACCTCCAGCCCGTCAGGGATAACGCGCGGGATGTTATCCACCAGCCCGCCGCCCGTGATGTGCGCAAGGCCGTGGACGGGCACGGCGCGGATGAGGGTCAGCAACGGCTTGACGTAGATGCGCGTCGGGGTCATCAGACGGTCCACCAATGCCTCGCCCTCGACCGGGGCTTCGATATCGGCGCCGGTCACTTGGAGTATCTTGCGGATCAGCGAGAAACCGTTCGAGTGCGGTCCCGAGGACGGCAGCCCCAGAACGATGTCGCCGGCGGCCGTGCGGCTGCCGTCGATGATGGCATCCTTCTCCACGATGCCGACACAGAAGCCCGCGAGATCGTAGTCCTCGCCGTGGTACATGCCCGGCATTTCAGCCGTTTCGCCGCCGACCAGGGCGCAGCCGGCCTGCACGCACCCCTCGACGATGCCGGCGATGACGCGCACACCGATGTCCACCGCGAGTTTTCCGGTGGCAAAGTAGTCGAGAAAGAACAGCGGCTCGGCGCCCTGGACCACGACGTCGTTGACGCACATCGCGACCAAGTCGATGCCGACGGTATCGTGGCGGCCGGTATCGATCGCGAGACGTAATTTCGTGCCGACGCCGTCGGTACCGGAGACCAGCACCGGCTGTCGATACCGGTCCAAGGGCACTTCGACCAATGCGCCGAAACCGCCGATTCCGCCGAGCACTTCGCGGCGCATGGAGCGTTTCACCCCAGGCTTGATTCGCTCGACCAACTCCTCGCCGGCGTCGATGTCGACACCGGCATCGCGATAGGTAACGGGCGCTCGCTCAGTCATTCGGTTCCTTGCATTAAAGTGGCTCGACGCGGAGGGTCGGTAAGCTGTGGTATTTTATAACTCCATGGCACTGAATTACCGAGCTATTTACGACTTCTGTCGGCGTCTTGCAGCGATTGCGGCGTTCAGCGCCGCCGCCGCGTGTTTCGCCGGCACCGCGTTCGGCATGACGCGCATAGAAGTCTTTCAAGCGACCGTGCCGCTCTCGGATCGTTCCGAAGCGGCGCAAACGGAGGCCTTCCAGGCGGCGCTGAAAGTCGTGCTGATTCGGGCCACGGGGCGCCGCACGGCGGATGAAGAGCCCGTTTTCGCACCGCTTGTCAACAATGCACGCCGCTATGTCCAGCAATATCGCAGCGCGCCCGACAATCAATTGTGGGTGGCGTTCGACGGCGCTGCCCTCGAGCGCTGGTTGACGCAGAACGGCCAGCCGCTGTGGAGCCGCGATCGGCCATCGACCTTCGTCTGGTTGTCGGCGCAGAACGGGCCAGCGGCGGCCGTGCTCACGGTCGACGACACCTCCGAGTTGAAACTGGCCATCGATGCCGGCGCCGCGCTGCGCGGCATTCCGTTGGTTTGGCCGAGCGCAGACACGGCATCGGCGGGCGCGAATGCCGCCAACCCGGCCGATGTGGGACATCGCCTGGGCGCCGAGGGCGTGCTCATCGGGCACGCGACCAGCGCCGCGGCAAATGCCAACGTCCGTTGGACCCTGCTGTTCCAAGACCGCAGCAGCGAGTTTTCCGGGGCTTTGGAGGGCGTCACTCGCGCGGCGGACCTGTATGCCGGAATGTACGCCGCCAGCGGCAGCCTTGCGCCGGTGGAAATCGACGTCAGCGGCATCGCCGACTTGCGGGATTACGCCAGTGTGCAAAGCTACCTCGAGTCACTGAACTTCGCTACGCATGTCAGCGTCGAATCCCTGAGCGGCGACACCGTACGGTTCCGCTTGAGCACGCGCGGCGGCATCGAGTCGCTGCAGCACGCGATTGCCTTGAATGGTCGATTACAATCGGTGCCCATGGGCGACGATGGAATTCCGCGTTTTCAGCTGCGTCGGTAGCCAATGCGTCGCTGGCTGCGCCAACTTCCGAACGTCATCAGTTCAATCCGGATTCTTCTGGTCGTGCCGATCGTATGGGCGCTCGCGCACCATCAGCTCATCACCACACTTTGGCTGTTCGGTGTGGCCGCCGCATCGGATGCCGTCGACGGATTTCTCGCCAAGCATTTCGGCTGGCAGACCGAACTCGGCGGGATATTGGATCCCCTCGCCGACAAACTCATGCTGGCCACCGTATTCGTCGTGCTGACGCTGCTCGGCAGCGTGCCGGTGTGGTTGACGACGGCCGTGATTGTCCGCGACTGCGTCATCGTGCTGGGGGCCATCAGCTACCGGGTCTTGCTTGGGCCCGTCGAGGCGCGGCCCACCATCATCAGCAAGCTCAACACGCTCTGCCAGATCATTTTCATTCTCGTCGTCATCGGCGCGCAGCAGTTCTCATGGCCGCCCGTCTGGACATTGGTGCTGGGTGCGCTGGTGTTCGACACGGTGTGCGTGAGCGGCATCGACTACGTGTGGGTGTACGGGCGGCAAGCCGCCGCGCAGGCGAGGGCACGCCGCGCTGCCCTGAGCGCCGGCGGATCGAAGCCGGCATGAAGCAACTCGCGCTCGGCGTGCGGTTGCGCGCCGATGCGGTCTTCGAGAGCTTTGCGCCGGGTCTGAATGCGGAACTCGTTGCGGCGCTGCGCAGCCCGGGCGCCTCGCCGCTGTGGTTGTGGGGCGGTCATGGGTTGGGAAAGACCCACCTGTTGCAGGCAACGTGCGCCGCCGCGGGCGAGACGGCGGCGTATTTTCCCTTGGATCGGTCGTCGGCATTGCCGCCTGCGGCCTTGGTCGGATTTGAGAACTGCCGCGTGCTGTGTCTGGATGATGTCGACGCCGTGGCGGGAGACTTGGCGTGGGAGCAAGCATTGTTCCGCCTATTCAACGAAGCCGCGGATCTGCGGACACGATTGATTTTCGCCGCCGGCGCCGCACCGCGCGCGCTCGGGTGGAGCCTCAATGACTGGCGCTCGCGTGCCGCGGCTTGTGTGGTTTATCAACTGCGCGATTTGGATGAGGCGGGGCGGGTCGAGGCGCTGCGGTTGCGCGCGGCGCAGCGAGGCTTGCAGTTGCCGCAAGAGACCTCCGACTACCTGCTGCGCCGGATGCCGCGCGATTTACCCTCGCTCCTCGACATCCTGGATCACCTCGACGAGGCGTCTTTGATCGCGCAGCGCCGCTTGACCGTACCGTTCATTCGCGACGCGCTGGAGAAGCTCGCAAGAACAAAACCATAGTGCAGAACCAGGCGAACACCAACAACAGGCTGATGGTAGCCACCCAGCGCGCGGCCGGATTCACCAAGAGTTCGGTCAGCGAAAACGTGATATAGGGAATCGTGAACAAGGTGGCCCAGGCATAGGTGTAGCGGTGCCCCTTCACCAGACCGTGCAGCGGCGCGAGCAAGGGGGTCACGGCGAGCACGCAGATGGGCCATGCGTAGCCGACGGCGGTCCACGCCAGCAAGGAGAGCGCCACCGCGATCCAAAGCCAAATGGTCAGCAAGCGCGCGTTGCGCTCCACACTCAAGGGCGCGCTTCCAGGCGACTTGCCAACGTCGCGACGCGGGCGCCGAGCGCCTGCGCCAGGTCTCGTTCGGACTCCGACAGCTCGCCGTGACCGCTCACGCCGGCGGCGTGGCTCGCGCCGTACGGCGTGCCGCCGCTGCGCGTCTCCGTCAGGCCGCGCTCGGTGAACGGTAGGCCCACCAAGATCATGCCGTGATGAAGCAACGGGATCATCATGGACAGCAACGTGGATTCCTGTCCGCCATGCAGGGTTTGCGTGGAGGTGAAGACGGCGGCGGGCTTGTCGACCAGAGCGCCGGAAAGCCAGAGTGCGCTGGTTCCGTCCAGAAAGAATTTGAGGGGAGCTGACATATTCCCGAAGCGGGTCGGACTGCCCAGGATCAAGCCGCTGCATTCCACCAGATCGTTGTGGGTGGCGTAGGGCGGACCCTCCTCGGGTACCGGCGGATCGAGCCGCTCGAGCGTCGTGGCCACACCAGGAACCGTGCGCAGCCGTGCGCGCATGCCGGCAACCCCTTCGACGCCGCGACAAATTTGTCGTGCCAGTGCGGCGGTGCTGCCTTGGCGTGAATAATACAAAATCAAAATCTCACTCATCGGTATGCCTTAAGGGGAAAACATTTGATTTCCAGTGCATGCAGCGTCGGCGCAACGAATTATTCGCGCCGCTTCGCGCATTGTATAGGGGCGGGTGGTTTGACGGCCCTGACCGCTGTTGTTAGTGTCCGTTACCCTTATGTTGCGCTTCATCGCGGTATTTGTCGGTATCGCCTGCCTCGTCGGCTGCGCCGGCGCCCCCGTCCAAGAAATGAGCGATGCGCGTCAAGCCATCGCGGCCGCCCGCGTCGCGGGGGCGACGGAAGCCAATTCACCCGACCTCTATGCGGCGGAGGCGGCGATCACGCGCGCTGAAATGCATCTCCAGGCCCAAGAGTACACGCGCGCCCGCTTGGCCGCGATGCAAGCCAAACGCCACGCTGCAGCGGCCCTGGTCGGCAGACCGCACGGCGATGGTGGAGGCGTCCCAACGCCGGCCAGGGCTCCGCCGCCCGCCACCGCCACGCCGGCCACGCCGCCGCCGCCGTAGCGGCGCGTGCTACAGCCCTATCGCAGGTCAAGCCGTTTGGAACGCGTAACCCGGCGCTTTCTCGTCACCGGCAAGGTGCAAGGCGTGTACTTTCGCCACAGCACGCGGCTCGAGGCTGAGCGGCTGGCGATTCGAGGCATTGCGCGCAATCTGCCGGACGGCTCCGTCGAAGTCATTGCGCATGGAACCCTGACGGCGGTGGAGAGCCTGCGCCAGTGGCTGCACCGCGGGCCAAAGATGGCGCGCGTCGCGGCCGTGACGGAACTCGAACCGCCACCGCGCGACGTCGATGCCGCGGCCGATGGCGACGCGCCGCCGGCGTTTTCGATCGAGTAGCCGGCCAAAAACGCCACGCCCGCTGCCAGCGGGCACGGGTTATCCTCAGCCGCTCAACTTTTGGCGAATGAACGCCACCGGATCCGTCATGGGGATGTCTGTCGACTCCGTGTCGCGCCGATGACGATACTCCAGATTTCCGGCGTTGAGCCCACGCTCGCCGATGACGATGCGGTGCGGGACGCCGATGAGTTCGGCATCGGCGAATTTGACACCCGGGCGCGCGTCCCGATCGTCGAGCAATACATCGATACCGGCCGCATTGAATTGCTCATACAGGCGGTCGGCGGCTTCGGTCACGCGGGCCGACTTTTGATAGTTGATCGGTACCAGCACGACGTGGAAGGGTGCGATCGCATCGGGCCAAATGATGCCGTTGGCATCGTTGTTCTGTTCGATGGCGGCGGCAACCACACGCGTGACCCCGATTCCATAGCACCCCATGAACATGAACTGCGCCTTGCCTTGTTCATCGAGCACGGTCGCCTTCATCGCTTCGCTGTAGAGCTGCCCGAGTTGGAAGATGTGACCCACCTCGATGCCGCGCGCAATATCCAAGGTGCCGCTGCCGCCCGGACTGGGATCGCCTTTTTGCACGCTGCGGATGTCCTGCGAATTCGGGCTGGGCAGATCACGGACCCAATTCACGCCGGTGAAATGCACGTCCTTTTCATTGGCGCCGCAGATGAAATCCGCCAAGTGTGCCGCAGCATGATCCACATAGATCTTGCCCTCGAAGCCGATGGGACCGATGGAACCAGGATCGCAGCCGGTGGCTTCGCGTACCAGTTCCGCGCTTGCCATGCGCAGAGGATTGGCGACGCCGGGCAGCTTCTGCGCCTTGACCGCGCTCAACTCGTGATCGCCCCGCAATACGAGGGCGACGACGTCGCCCGCACTGCCGTCGACCAGCAGCGTCTTGACGCATTGCGCGGCGCCCACGCCGAGGAACGCGCAGAGCTGTGCGATGGTCCGGGCATGCGGGGTCTGGACTTTGGTGAGCGCTTGGGTGGGCGCCGGGCGCGGCGCATGCGCGGGCAGCGTCGCGGCCGTCTCCACGTTCGCGGCGTAGTCGTCGCCATCGGAGAACGCGATGGCGTCTTCGCCCGAGTCCGCGAGGACGTGGAATTCCTGCGACGTGCTGCCGCCAATATTGCCGCCGTCCGCCTGGACCGCCCGGAACTTCAGGCCCAAGCGGGTGAAAATACGCGTATAGGCGTCGAACATGGCCCGATAGCCCTGGGCGAGGCTCGCTTCATCCACATGGAACGAGTAGGCGTCCTTCATCAGGAACTCGCGCGCGCGCATGACGCCGAAGCGCGGACGAATCTCGTCACGGAACTTGAACTGGATCTGGTAGAAGTTGACTGGCAGTTGCTTGTAGCTGCGCAATTCCCGCCGCGCGATGTCGGTGATGACTTCCTCGTGCGTGGGCCCATAGGTGAATTCGCGCTCATGCCGATCCTTGAAGCGGAGTAATTCCGGGCCGTACTTGCTCCACCGGCCCGACTCCTGCCACAGTTCAGCCGGTTGGACGGTCGGCATGCACAGTTCCAGGGCCCCCGCCCGGTTCATTTCCTCGCGGATGATGCGCTCGACCTTGTGCAGCGTGCGCAAACCCATCGGAAGCCAGGTGTACAAACCAGCCGCCAAGCGGCGAATCATGCCGGCCCGCAACATCAGTTGATGGCTGATGACCTCGGCGTCGGCGGGAACTTCTTTGAGAGTCGAAATCGGATATTGGGATAAGCGCATAGCCTGATATCTTACATCAGGCCCTCCTGTATCATGGACAGACATGAGCGACGACGAAGACCGACAAACTCGACGGCGGGGCGTGTATTGGCTGCCCAACCTGCTGACCACCGCGGCGCTTTTTTCGGGATTTTATGCAGTCGTGGCGGCCATCGACCTGAGATTCGAATATGCCGGTATCGCCGTATTCGTCGCCATGTTTTTTGACGGTATCGATGGCCGCGTCGCCCGCTGGACGCACACGGAAAGCGCGTTCGGCAAAGAATACGATAGCTTGTCGGATATGGTGTCTTTCGGACTGGCGCCGGCCATCGTCACGTACCAATGGGGCGTGGCGCGAATCGCAGAATACGGACCTCTGTGGCGCCGGCTGGGATGGCTCGTGTGCTTTTTCTACGCTGCGGCCGCGGCCCTGCGCCTGGCCCGGTTCAACTCCCGCTCGGCGGTCCAGGACAAGCATTACTTCGAGGGCTTGCCGAGCCCCTCGGCCGCCGCCGTCGTCGCTGCGTTGATCTGGCTGGCAAGCGACCAGACCAACATTGGATTACCGGGGCTGCTGCTGGCGTTCGTCGTCACGACGTGCGCGGGCGCCCTCATGATCAGCCGTTTCGCCTTCCATAGTTTCAAGCAAGTGGCGCCCGGTGCCCGGGTGCGCTTTACGCACATCGTGCTGGTGCCGTTGGCATTCGTCTTGATATTTCTCTACCCGTCGGTCACCCTGCTGGTGCTATTCGGCACCTACGCGCTGTCCGCGCCGTGCGTGTGGCTATATCGGAAGTTGCGCCGGCGCTCGCGGGGGACCCCGACCCCGCATGAGACACATCCATGAATAGGGCACAGCGACGGGAGTATTTATCGGCGATGGGTCTGGAAACGTGGGTGGTGCGGTCCCGCACCGGCGTACCGGCGACCGTCCCGGTGAAGAACGCGCCGGCGAACACGCCGCGCGAAGCGGGCTACGACTGGGCGCGGCTGCGGGAACGTGTGGCCGCGTGCACTCGATGCGGGCTTGCCGCGACGCGCACCCAAACAGTGTTCGGTGTGGGTAACCTGCACGCGCAATGGCTGGTGGTGGGCGAAGCGCCCGGTGCCGAGGAGGATCGCGCGGGCGAACCGTTCGTCGGCCGTGCCGGTCAGCTGCTGAATTCCATGTTGCGTGCGATCGGTCTGGCGCGCGAAGACGTGTATATCGCGAACGTGCTGAAGTGCCGGCCGCCTCATAATCGAGACCCGCTGGCGAGCGAGACCGCCGAATGTTTGCCGTTCCTCGAACAGCAGATTGCGCTGTTGAAGCCGAAGATCATGTTGGGCGTCGGGCGCATCGCCGCGCAGAATCTGTTGCGCACTGACGTCTCCCTCGGCCGTTTGCGGCAGAAGGTCCACACGTTCGGTTCAACGCGCGTGCCATTGGTCGTTACGTATCATCCGGCCTACCTGTTGCGCACACCGATGGACAAGCGCAAGGCGTGGGAAGATTTGAAATTCGCTCGCGAGGTGTTCGCCCGTGGCTAGCGTCAAGCAAGAGCATGAGTTTCCGGAGCCGCAGATCAGGCCCATGCACGAACTGGACGTGCCCGTGGTCGTGGCCATCGAGCGCGCCGCGTATCAATTTCCCTGGAGCGATGGCATTTTTCGCGATTGTTTGCGAGTCGGATACATCTGCCGGCTGGTCGAGGTGGGCAGCGACATCGCGGGCTACGGCATCATGTCGATCGGCGCCGGCGAGGCGCATATCCTGAACGTGTGCATGCGGGCCGACTACCGGGGACGCGGCCTCGCGCGCAAGGTACTCTTGTATCTCATCGACTGCGCGCGAACGACGGGGATGTACGAAGCATTTCTCGAAGTCAGGCCGTCGAACACGGGCGCGGCGCGCCTCTATCATTCCTTGGGATTCGAGCAAGTCGGCGTGCGGCGCGGCTATTATCAAGCGACCAACGGCCGCGAGGATGCAGCAGTGTTGCGCCGGCTGTTGTTCCCGGACCCGAAATGACGCGCGCGGGTGCACTACCCGAGGCCGGCCGGCCCTAAGCGCTTCGGACCGGCCGGCCCATGCCGCTGCTTCGGCTGCGGCTACTTCACCTCGTACCCGCGGCCCGCCAGGCAAGCGGACATGGCGCGATCGTAGGCGTTGCGCGCGCCCGGGTTGTTGCCGGCCCCACCGCCCACGACGGTTGGATCGAACCCGGTTTGCGTCTTCGCCCACCGATGGCACTCGTAGCGATCCGCTGCCTGCTGTTCAGCCGTCTGACCATTCTTGGGATACATGATCAGATCCTCGTGGGCACTTGCCGGTGGCGCGGATGGCTGATCCGCATTCGCCGGTGGCTCCACGATCACGTAGCCGTTCTGCGCCGGATTCCACGAGTAGTAGACGTCGTCAGCATAGTAGTAGGGAATACCGCCGATCCACACCGTCGAGTAATAGGGCGGCAATACCGAGATCACCAAGCCGATCGGCGGTCGAACGACCAAAAATCCCGGGCCGCCGGGCGCGTACCAAACGCCGCCGACGAAATAGTAGGGTCTGCCTCCCAAGTAGTACGGCCGATAACCTTCCGGCAACACACGCACCGAAGCGCCGATCGCAGGGTAGTAATGTCCGTGGTTGTAGCGGTTATCGAGAACTTGGCCATGGCCATCCGCGCGTGCGGCTGGTCGGCCGAAGTGCTCGTGTTCCTCTGCGTTCGCCGGCGTGGCGATCTGTAATCCGAGCACGAGTGCCGCAGTCAATGCGGCGAAACCGAACTTCGCTCTGTGATTCATGCCTGCAATCCCTCCCTCATCGAGTGCAAAGAAATGTCAACCATCACGCTGCCCGCGTCTGCTGACCATTAACGTGGGTGCCTTTGCTCGGTTTACAACCGCTTCGGTCGCGGCCTAGCGAGCGCCCGCGCGCCGGAGCGCCGCGGCGATCTGCGGATAGTCGCCGGCAACGAATACTGTCAAACCAATCAGGTAGGGATGTTTCACGCCGGCTCCAGGGTTGTTGACTCCATGGACTTAAGCGCGGCAGGCGCGAGAAAGGGGTTGCCAGCGGTTATCCGCTCGCCCAACGGCTCAAGTATTGCCTTTCGAAGATCTCGCCCGGCACCGGCTTGCCAAACAAAAAGCCCTGCATTTGATCGCAGTTCAGCAATCTCAGCTGGCGCAATTGTTCTTCAGTTTCGACGCCTTCCGCCACCACCTTGAGCTTCAGCGCATGCGCGAGATTAATGATGACGGAGACCAGTGTCAGCCCGTCCGCGCCGTTTGCCATGTCGATCACGAACGAACGGTCGATCTTGAGCGTGTCGATCGGCAGTTTGGACAAGTAGCTGAGCGACGAGAAGCCGGTGCCGAAATCGTCGATGGCGATGCTGACGCCCATTGCGCGGATCGCCTGCAAGGTCGCCACACTGTGTTTGACGTCCTCCATGATCAGGGTTTCGGTGATCTCCAGTTCCAGCCCAGCCGCTGCGTCCGGCGCAATAGCGATGATCTGCTCGATCTCGGCGATGAAACCGCGGCTGCGCAGTTGCAGCGCCGACACGTTTACCGCGATGCGCACCGCAGGCAGGCCCGCGCTACGCCAGCGCAGGTGCTCTGCGATGGCGTTACGCAGCGCCCACCGCCCCACTTCTCGGATCAGTCCCGTATCTTCCAGGATCCGGATGAACCGGCCGGGCGGCACGATGCCGGTCTGCGGGTCATTCCATCGGAGCAGTGCCTCGGCGCCGGTGAGCTCACCGCTTGCGATATGCACTTTGGGTTGGAAGTGGAGCACGAATTCTTGGTTGTCGACGGCCTGACGGAGCTGATTTTCAAGGCTCAGGTTCCCCGCCAAGGTCTCCGTCATCTTCAGTGCATAAAACAGGAATCGATCACCGCTGATCTTGGCTTTTTTGACCGCAGCCTCGGCGTGCTTTAACAAGGTGTCGGCGTCGGTGCCATCCTCCGGGTACAGCACGATCCCCACCTTGGCGGCAATCCGATACACGGCGTCATTCAGCTGAAAAGGATGGTTCAGAAAAGCCGCCATGGTTTTCTCGACCAGCCGCGCCACGTCCCCGTCCTGCTTCACGGTCGGCAAGACCACGGCAAAATGATCCGCATCCAATCGCGTCACGAGACTGGCGTCCTGGGCGCTCTGTGTGAGCCACTGCGCGACCTGCCTGAGGAGCGCGTCGCCGGCCGGCCGGCCGAGACTGTCATTGATGTTCCTGAATCGCTCCAAATCAAGCAGGAACAAGGCCAGCTGATGCCCGCCGCTGGCAGCGCCGTGGATGTGTTGCGCCACCCGGTCAATGAATAGACGGCGGTTCGCAAGTCCGGTGAGTCCGTCGTAGTAGGCGAGGTAATGGAGCCGCTCCTGCTTCTCGATGTGATCGATCGCGAACGCAACATCGCCGGTCAGTTCCGTCAACAGCTTCATTTCATCATCATGGAAAAATTCGCTCTCATTGGCATACAGCGCGAGGATGCCCACCGCTTCATCCGCGACAGTCAGCGGCAATACGACCAACGAGCGAACTCCGGACTCTGCGGGTTGCTGGCCCAGAAGAGCGTGGGCTTCGTTTTGCACAACGTTGGACGTGACCGGCTTCTTCTCGCGGAGCGCGCGCGCAATCATGGCATTCGACTTGCTCTCACTCGGTGTCAAGAGGCTCTTGATGGCGGTCAGGAGGTCCTCATCCATGCCTGCCGAGGCGACCGGGACAATTTGCTTCTTGCCTAGATCAAGGATGCCTATCCAAGACATGCGAAACCCGCCTGCCTCGACCGCGATCCGGCACGTCTCGCGGAACAGTTCGTCGCGATTGGACACCCGTACGATCAGCGCATTGATGCCGCTCAGCATGGCGTATACACGATTGAGGTATGCAATCCGGCGTTCCGCTTCCTTGCGTTCGCTGATGTCGCGGATGGCGCTCATCACCCATGTGCCTTCGTCCGTCTCCAGCGGGCTCAGGCTGATTTCCGCCGGGAATACGGTGCCATCCTTGCGCCGCGCGGACAGACCGTGTCCCAAGCCCATTACCCGTACACACGGTTGCTCGAAATAGCCGTTTCGATATCCCGGATGTATGTGGTCGAAGCCTTCGGGCATGAGTA
>Ga0209517_10004081_pt1 | contig 19411 bp, 15 predicted proteins | sample PeaSoiMetSII2010_FD_187695 | JGI IMG/M metagenome (GOLD analysis project Ga0209517, IMG submission 187695) | Peat soil microbial communities from Weissenstadt, Germany - SII-2010 (SPAdes) (version 2) | ecosystem: Environmental > Terrestrial > Soil > Wetlands > Peat | place: Germany...
GAGCTGGATCACCGACAACAAAGACAAGAATCCCAATCTTAGCGTCGAGGAGAATGCGAACCTGATCGAGCCCGGCCTCGAGTTCGCCCAAGAGGAGTTCCGCCAGACTGTCTACAAGGAAGTAACAGCCTGCCTCGACTCCATCTACGCCACCCACGGCAAAGGCGCATGGAAGAAGAAGCTGATGATCAACGACCGCATTGCCGATTCCATCTTTCAGCAGGTTGTGACGCGAGCCGATGAATACAGCGTGCTGGCCACTCCCAATCTGAACGGCGACTATATTTCCGACGCTTGCGCGGCGCAGGTTGGCGGCCTGGGCATCGCTCCCGGAGCGAACATCGGCGACGGCTACGCCATCTTCGAAGCCACGCACGGTACCGCCCCCAAATACGCCGACAAAGACGTCATTAATCCCGGCTCGGTGATTCTTTCGGGCGTCATGATGTTTCGCTTCCTGGGATGGAAGGAAGCCGCCGATCTTATCGAGCGAAGTCTGGAGCGTACCATCGAACAGAAGAAAGTAACCTACGATTTCGAGCGCCTGATGGAAGGCGCAACGAAAGTGAAAACCAGCGAGTTTGCCACCTGCATGATCGACAACATGACTGTCGCAGTAGCAGCCGACTAAGCTGCAACTAAGCTGTAGAGACGGGGCTTGCCCCGTCTCCGCCGCGGGAGACGCGGCAAGCCGCGTCTCTACGGGAAATTACTAAAACATTAAGAAAGGAAACTTCATGCGCAATAAAGTAACGATCGTCGGTTCCGGAAACGTGGGCGCCACCACCGCTCATTGGATCGCTTCGAAAGAACTCGCCGATGTCGTCCTCATCGACATCATTGAAGGCGTTCCCCAGGGCAAAGGCCTTGACCTGCTCGAAGCCATGCCCATCGAGAAGCGCGACTGCGCAATTCTCGGGACGAACGACTACGCCGACACCGCCAACTCCAACATTGTCGTCATCACCGCCGGAATTCCACGCAAGCCCGGCATGAGCCGCGACGATCTTCTGAATACGAACTTCAAGATCATGAGCGACGTAGTCGGCAAGGTCGTGCATCACTCGCCGAATTGCATCCTCATCATCGTCTCCAATCCGCTCGACGCCATGGCGCAGGCCGCTTACAAGATCAGCGGCTTTCCGCGTGAGCGCGTCATCGGCATGGCCGGCGTGCTCGACTCCGCCCGCTTCCGCGCGTTTGTCGCGCAGGAACTCAAAGTCAGCGTGGAGAACGTGACCGCCTTCGTCCTCGGCGGACACGGCGACACCATGGTCCCGCTGCCCCGCTATTCCACCGTTGCGGGCATTCCGATCACCGAGCTCATGGACAAGGCCACGCTCGATCGCATCGTCCAGCGTACCCGCGATGGGGGCGCCGAGATCGTCAAGTATCTCAAGACCGGATCGGCGTACTACGCGCCGTCGGCTGCTACCACCGAGATGGTCGAGGCCATCCTCAAAGACAAGAAGAAGATTCTCCCGTGCGCCGCCTACCTCAACGGTGAGTATGGCATCCACGGACTCTTTATCGGCGTCCCCGCGAAGCTTGGCTCCAAGGGGATCGAGCAGATCGTCGAGATCAAACTCACTCCGGAAGAGAAAGCGGCCCTCGACAAGAGTGCCGCGGCCGTGAAAGAACTGGTCGCGGTGATCAACGTCTAGGCAAAACCTCCTGTAGAGACGGGGCTTGCCCCGTCTCCTTGGACGTGGCAGGATATCTGGCCGGAGACGCAGCAAGCCGCGTCTCTACAGGATCTTTCTTGGGTTGCGCTGGACATCGTCTCTGATTTCTCTTTCGTGATCGCCCCAGGCTCGCTATAGTGTCTGAGGCCGCACACGATGGACTTCGATCAACTAGAAATTTTCCTGGAAGTAGCCCGCCTCTCCAGCTTCTCGCGCGCGGCGGAAAAGCGTTTTCGCACCCAGCCCGCCGTCTCCTCCCAGATCCGGGCGCTGGAAGAAGAAGTCGGCGCTCGTCTGCTCGACCGCTCCGGAGGCCGCGTCTCACTCACCGCTTCCGGCAAATTGTTTTTCAAGTATGCCGAAGAGACCCTCGACCGGCGCAAGACCATCCTGACCGAGATCGCCGAGACCGAGCGCGTGCCCCGCGGCGAAATTGTCGTCGGAGCCAATGAAGGCACCTGCCTGCACATCCTGCCCGAGGTGTTCGCGCAATTCAAGCGCGACTATCCCAATGTTGCCGTGAGCATCAAGCGCTCCGACTACGCCCGGATTCTCGAGTCGATCCTCGAGAACGTGGTGGACTTCGGCGTAGTCTCGCTGCCGGTGAATGACAACCGGCTCGAGGCGCAAATGATTCATCGCGACGAACTCGTCGTGATCACGGCCCCGGCTCATGCGCTGGCGGCGAAGTCGAGCGTCACCTTGGCGGAGGTCTCGGCCTATCCGCTCGTCCTGCCCAAGCTCGGCCACACCCGCGACGCACTCGATGCCCTGTTCTATGACCACCACTTGAAGCCGAACCTGGCCATGGAACTCGATTCCAGCGAACTGCTGAAGCGCTTTGTGGCGGCCGATGTCGGCGTGGGCTTCATCGCCCGGTCGAATATCGAGGAAGACATCCGGGCCAAGGCGCTGGTGGCTATCACGCTCGCCGACGCGCAAATCCGCCGCGACCTCGCACTCGTGTTTCGCAAAGACAAATCGCTCAGCCGCGCCGCCAAAGCCTTCATGGAGATCGCGGTCAAACAAAAGAATTTCTCGACGTCCGTGGCCGGGGCTGGGAAACGATCCAAATGAACATGGTTCTAATGAACCAGGTTGTGATGAACCAGGTTGTAATGAGGCGCGCCGCGCGTTTCGCGCTCTGCTGGTTGGTGGTCACCTCGGCTGCCGCGGCCCAAAAGCATCCCACAAGCAAAGCTTCCCCGGCTGCCGCTACTAAACTCGTCGCGCTGAAGGCCACGGGAACGGCGCGCTACACCGACAAGGAAATTCTTGCCGCCAGCGGCCTGCAGTTGGGTCAGGACGCCGCCGACGGCGATTTCAAAGAAGCCGTGCGACACCTGGGTGATTCCGGCTTGTTCGGCGACATCGCCTATTCGTATTCCTCTTCAAGCGCCGGAGTGAAACTCGAACTGCAGCTCACCGATACCGACCAGAGCAAGCTGGTCCCCGCGCGATTCGAAAACTTTGTCTGGTTCACCGACGACGAACTGCGGACTGCCCTCGAGCGCCGCGTTCCCCTGTTCAAGCAGTTGTTGCCGCTCACGGGCAATCTTCCGGACGGAGTCTCCGAGGCGCTGCAAGCCCTCCTCACCGAAAAGCGCTTTCCCGGACGAGTCAATTACCTGCGCGAGGGTGACGAATCCGGCGGACCGTTGCATGCCATTGTGTATCGGGTCGAGGAAGCCGGCATCCGAATTCGCGCCTTCGAATTCCCAGGCGCTTCGCCCGAGCAGGCGGCTCTGCTTGCAACCGCGGCGCGCCGCTCCATTGGAGCAAGTTACGAACGGTCCGCTCTCGCCGCCGTTGCTAAATTCGCCCTGCTGCCGGTATACCTGCAGCGCGGATATTTGAAGGCCGCGTTTGGGCCGTCCAACGCGCGTGTTGTGCCCCAACCGTCTTCTGCCGAGGATGCTCAAGGCTCCGCGGACGTTGAGGTGGATGCGATTGTGCCGGTAACACCGGGCAAGGTATATGTAGCTGCCGGCGTCGACTGGAAGGGCAACTCTGCCATCGCGACCAGCGAAGTCGCGCCTCTCATCCATCTGCCGCCCGGCCAGCCCGCCGATGCCGTGCGCCTGCTCCGCGACATTGAAGCCGTAGGCAAGCTTTACCGCAGCCGCGGCTATATGACGGTTCAGATCAAGCCCGATGCCCAGTGCGACGACGAAAAAAGCACCGTGCACTACGATCTGAACGTCACCGAAGGCGATCTCTACAAAATGGGAGAGTTGGAGATTCTGGGCCTCGACACGCAGGCCAAAGCTCGCATGCAGGAAGCGTGGACTCTGCGCGAAGGTCAGCCCTACAACGCCGACTACCCCAAGAAATTTCTGGACGATACCCGGCAACTCGTTCCCCGCGGCGTCCAGTGGGCGATCGGCGTTCATGAATCGCTGGACGCGAAGGACAAGACCGTGGACGTGGAGATCCGTTTCCAGCAGCAGTAGCGCTGAGAACAGCGGATCCCAATAAGACTTAATATACTTGGAACTTGAGGGGCTCACGAGCATCTGACAGTGACAGTGGTGTCTTTACTTTCGAAACATCACTTTGTTCACAGGAGATCAAAGCCGAATGAAAGCGAATCGGATTGCAACTGCAGTTCTTGGAATACAGCTGTTGGCCGGGCTTGGGGCGGTTCCGGCGCTGGCTGCCGATAACAGCCAGACCTTGACCGGCGAAGTGAGCGATGCCATGTGCGGGGCGAAACATGAAATGCCGGGCAATGCCGCGGAATGCACGCGCGCCTGCATCAAGCATGGATCGAAGTACGCGCTTGTGGTCGGGGACAAAGTCTACACCCTGGAGACCTCCGATAAAGCCGTGCTCGGCAAACTGAACGATCTGGCGGGAGCGAAGGCAAAGGTCACCGGGAAAGTGGACGGCGACACGGTCAACATAAAGTCAGTGGCCGCGGGATCGTAGGCGGGATCGCAACATAGACAATCACAACTAGATGACAATTATTACTAGCCACCAATAAAAAACCGGCGGTTGCACGCCGGTTGTCTTGGCCCGCAAATTGTCAATTCTGGTTCGGATTATCGTCGCGCCGCTTCAGTGTCGGCCGATCATCGTCGCTTTTGTCCGAACCGCTGGACGTCTTGTCGCTGGTGGAAGTGCGCCGCAGGCTGGGCTTGCTCCCATCCTTCTCTTCGATCACCTTGTGCCGGTTCTCGATGACGGCAAGCCGCGACTTCACGTCGTCAAACTCCGACGTGGAAACGATGTACTGCGCTCGCGCCGGAAGGATCGTCGCGATCTCCCGTTGTGACGCCTCAATGCGGTCAGGCGTCTGTGGGTGCGAAGCAAATGCCTTGGCGAGCGTGCCCGGCTTCTTCTTTTCTTTCGCCTGAAGTTTTTCAAAGAAGCTGATGAAAGCCTGCGGATCGTATCCCGTTTTGTACATGTATTGCAGGCCGAGGTAGTCCGCTTCCGCTTCGAAACTGCGCTGGAACTTCATGAACGTAAGCGGCAAGGCCAAGCCGCTGGCTTCGTAGATTCCGTAGCCTATGCCACCCCCAATGAAAATAAGAGGAATGGTACCGATTTGCGCCCAATTCGCCCGTGTTTGCTGACGCATCCCGTGGCGGGCGCAAACGTGCGAAATCTCATGCGCCATCACCCCGGCCAGTTCCGCTTCTTCGTCCGCCGCCAAGATCAGGCCAGAGTTTACGTAGAAGAATCCACCGGGGAGCGCGAACGCGTTCACTTCATCGGAGTCGATAACCTTGATGGTGAAGGGCACCTGCGCGTCGGAATTGCGCACCAAGTTTTGACCGATCCGGTTGACGTACTCGTTAACGACCGGGTCCTGAACCAGCTTCACGCTTTGCTCGACCTGCCTGGCAAATTGCTGACCCATCTTGATCTCAGTTTCGAGCGAGTACCAGTCGCCCAGGCCACGCTTGCCGATTTTACGGTTGCCGATGGCATCCACGTCCTTCTCACTGCCGTCGTGCTTGACCTTGCTGTCGTCAGGCTCCTGGATGGGAGGCGGCTCCGTGGAGGTGGAGTCGCCACCGCTCGCAGAGGAGTCCGCAGGCGGAGCCGGGGTCGGACTGGGGGCTGCAGTAGGATTCTGCGGCGGAGCCGGCGTCGAGTCAGTCGTTGAACCCGCTGTGGGCTGTGTGTTCTGAGGCGGCGCGGTCTGGTCTTGGGATGATGTCTGCGGCTGCGAGGCTGGCTGTGACGCTTGCGGCTGCGGGTTGGGACTTTGCGAGGGTTGATTCTGTGCCAGCGCGGGCACCGCAATCAGCGCGAGTAAACTCAGGGAAATCAGCAATTTACGGAAAGACATTTGAGCACCCCGTGGAAACCCGGTCGGCTGAGACGATTATACCCCCGAATAGCAAGGCCAGCTCGACGGAGTTTCCCACCTAGTTGGACGCGGCCTCAAGCTGGAAAGTTACCCGTTATTTTTGCGGAAAGCGGCTTTCTGAAGCCGTCTGTTGTTGACTTCGCCAGGCCAGCACCCTTTGCGTTTTCCAGCCGCCGGTGTACTATGGCGCGATTTTGGAAAGAGGAACCGAGCATGTTGAATCGGCGCAGCTTTTTATCGTCATCGTTTGCGTCTTCGCTCGCTGTGGGTACGGGCTTGGCCTGGCGCGGAAATTTATGGGCGCAACTGGAGTCGTTGCCGTCGAAGCTGCCGGAGCGCTCCCTTTTCGACCAGAACGAAGACGCCTACTGGCGCGAACTTCGCAAGCAGTTCCTGATTCCCGCGGACGAGATCTACCTCAATAACGGCACCGTCGGCTCCAGTCCTGCGCCCGTACTGCGCGCGGTCTTTGAAGGCTATGAAGCGTGCGAAAAGCTGAACGAGGCCGACCCCGAGGATTATCCCATCTGGGGATATGCTTCGTGGAACCAGTTCCGCGATCCGCTGGCGGCGTTTGTCGGCTGCAACCGCGACGAGATCGCTCTTCTCAGAAATGCCACCGAAGCCAACAGCTACATTGCGAACGGCGTCGATCTGAAGCCCGGCGACGAAGTGCTGATGACCGACCAGGAGCATCCCGGAGGCGAGCACCCGTGGAATTTGCGGGCGAAGCGTTACGGAATCGTGGTGAAGAAGATCACGCTGCCGAAGCCGGTAGAGAACCCCGCGCAGGCGCTGAACCTGTTCGGCGGCGCCATTACGCCGCGCACTCGCGTTTTGTTCTTCAGCCATATCAGCACGTTTTCCGGAGTCGTGCTGCCCGCCAAGGAACTTTGCGCACTCGCTCGCAGCAAGGGAATTATTTCCGCGGTGGATGGAGCCCACGTTCCGGGAATGCTGCGGCTGAACCTCCACGAACTCGGCTGCGACATGTATTCCTCAAGCCCGCACAAGTGGTTGCAGGCCCCCAAGGGCTCGGGATTTCTGTATGTGCGCGATGAAATGATCGACCGCGTGTGGAACACCATCGCAACCGAGGGTTGGGATGACGTAAAGCTGCGCGCCGAACGGTTCCAGCGCATCGGCAGCTCGAACGTGCCCGCCTTGTGGGGACTGCGCGCCTCGATCCGGCTGGCCGACGACATCGGGATGGACCGGATCGAACGCCGCCACCGCCAGCTCTGCGACTACGTTCTAGCGGCCATGGGCAAACGCGGCGCGGTGTTGTGGACTTCTCCGGATCCCTCGATGCGCTGCGCGATTGCCACCGTAAACGTGCCGCCGCTCGTTCGCATGGACCTCGAAAACTGGATGTGGAAGGAAAAGAAGATTCGGATCCGCGGAGCCGAACCGCACAAGCTGAGGCTGTCAACGCCGTACTACTTGTCGAAGCAAGACCTTGACCGGTTTCTGGATGCCTTCGACGAATACAAGAAGATGAAGGCGTAGATCGGTATTGGGTGGAGCAGCGCATCAGCGCTGCATATCAGCCAGCTACCATCACCGGCTTTAAGCCGCTGAGGTCCAGCGTCCCACGTTGGGTGGCTGACGGCTGAGAGCTGATCTGAGTACAGCGATTTCAGGGGCGTCGCTCCATGGTTGGCATTGGGGCGCTGCCCTTTGCATCCTGCCAGAGAATTGCATTCAGCTTCCTGGCATCGACCGCATCGGGCCGGGAAAAATTCATCTGCGACGATTCCTTCGCTCCGGCAGCTTTTTTCTCGTTCATGCGATAGATCAGCCCGCCGCGCAGATTCTTGTCGTCGGCGGTGTAGGGCGGCTGCGTTCCGGGACCCGCGAACAGCAGCGCCATGAGCGGCGCGTGCGCGTCGAACAGATTCATCGGGGACAATCCGAGCAGCGATTCCATGGTGTGGATCGCGCTCACCGTGGTGTAGAAGTTATGGTCGACAAACGGCCGGGTCGCGCGCGGCGAATACTTGCTGATGACCAAGGCGATCGACCGATGAGCGTCCACGTGGTCGGCGCCGTCCTGGGCATCGTCTTCGAGCACAAAGATCGCGGTGTCGTCCCAGTAAGGACTGTGCGAAAGGGCATCGACGACGCGGCCGACCGCCAGGTCGTTGTCGGCGACCGAGGCCTGCGGCGTGGGCTTGCCGGGACGCGTGCCTCCCGTGTGATCGTCAGGCAGATAGAGAAGCGTGAACTGCGGAAGTTCTTTGGCGGTTCCCTTGGCCTTCACAAACTCGTCGAATTCGCGGAGAAATTCGTCGGCACGAAGCTGGTCGGGATAGTCGGTATTGAAGTCGGGGAATTGCGGATCGTAGTGGTCACGCAGGGCGGCTTTGGTGGGGCGCATGCGCTTCATCTGCGGAATCGCCCATGGCCAGGGGCTCGGTCCACCGCGCGGGTTGCCGACATTCTCCGGTAAGGGCTCGCCCTTCCTGATTTCGGCCACCGGGCAGGTCGCGGACGAGGGAGACGGCGTGCCTTCCTTTGGCGACCCCATCTTTATCGCTGGCGACTTCGCGTTTTCGCTCCCCTCGGCTCCGCTCGGGGCAGGCTTGCACCACACGGCGGCAATGAATTCTCCGTAGATGCGGTAGGTGAGTTTGCTGCGGGCGAGGTTGTCCCAGAGGAAGCCGGTGCCGGGATCGTCCACGTCTGGGATTCCCTGCTCCAGCGGATATTCCTCGGCCACAGCGCCGCCGGAATCGTAAGTGCGCTCCTTGCTGCGGTAGCCAATCGGCCAGGTCTTCTCGTTGTAATCGCTAGTCGTAGAGGCGGTCGACCAGAGGTGGCCGTCGCCGGAAACTTCTCCGCTGTCGTAAAAATTGTCGAGCACTCCGAATTGCAGGGCTAGCTTGTGTTGGTTCGGCGTGATGTCGGTGCCGTACATGGTTAGCGCTGGGTCGCCGTCGCCGGCCGGAAGATCGCCGAGGATCTGATCGTAGGTGCGATTTTCCTTCAGGACGTAGATCACGTGGCGAATGGGACTCTTTCCGCCGGCGAATTCGAACTTGCCGCCATCGGAGTGGACGAGATTGTCTTCTTCAACCTGGCGCGTGTAGGCAGCGAGATTCTTGTCGATGTCGGCGAGGCTGAGCCGCTGGATGGACCCACCGATCAGCGTGGGAATGTAGGGATGTTCTTTTCTTTTGCGCTCGCCTTTCAGCTTGCCCTGCATGTTATTGGGGCCGCTGCTTTCTCCTTTGGCGGTGGCGATGAGCAGATCGTTTCCAGCAATCGCGAGCGCGCTCGGATACCACTCGGTGGGGATGAAGCCGATGGGCCTTGAACTGTCGGCTCCGCCATGAGTATCGAAGACGGCGACAGAATCAAGCGAAGCGTTGGCGGCGAAAAGGAACTTTCCATCCGGAGAGATTGCAATCGCTAGAGGGACTGAACCGGCGTCAACGGCATCGCCGAGTTTTACATGATAAGAACGAATCTCCTCCATTACATTGCCAGATGGAGTCGGGATGGGAACCCATTTTCCATCTTTCACATTTAGCCCTTCGACATGGAGGGCGTAAACGATGTCGGCATTGCTCAAAGCGATATAGAGCCATTTCTCACTGGCGCTCAGGAGCATCGTGGTGGGATGGGAACTTAAGGAATCCGGATCAGCCGGCGTGTTGCGGACGTTCAGAGTCAACCAGCGAACGATTTTACCTGTTTCTAGATTAAGTTCGGCTACGGAAGACCCATTCCACAAGCTAACCCACGCTTTAGTTCCAGCTTTGTTGGCGACGACCGTGTAGGGATACGCGCTTGGAATGTAACGGCCGCGGCTTAGGTCGAACGACTTTTCAATCTTTCCGGAAGCGACGTCCAAGAGCACCACATTATCGGAGAGATTATTGGCGATGAGCAGGCGGTCGCCATTTGCGCCCGGCAGCACCGCGAATCCTGCGGGATATGGGAGCGCCGTCCCGGCGGGAGTTGTGCGCAGGCCGAACGCCACTTGTTTACCTTCGGCTATGGGCTGCGGCGCGATTTTGATGAAGCGTTCGGGAGTGACTTGACCCTCTGCAAATTTGTAGACCGCGATGCCATTGCCGGTGCTGGTTGGCTTTTCGCCGGTGGGATCGGTGATCGAACCCATTGAGGCGTAGAGATGTTTGCCGTCGCTCGAAAACGCCAAGCCGATGAAATAGCTTTGGTGCGTGGAATAGTCGTCGCTCAAGCGGTCGTCGGGAAAGTCGTGCAGCTGATTATTGCTGAGATCGAGAATGGCGATCGACTGGCGAGCGCCCGTTTCCTGCGTGCCGTATCCCTGGTTGAGCAGCGCGGCATAGCGGCCATCGGGGCTGAGCGCAATGGTTGCGGGAAAGCTGTTGGTGCGGGCGAGGTAGCCGGGGACGGGAAGCGTCAGAGTCTGGCCGGTCGGAAGATTGATGCGGCGCGAGCGGTCGGCAGCGTGTGTAACCACGAACACGACGAGTAGTGAGGAAAGAGCGACGAGGATGGCAACGGAGATCTTTTTCACGGGCGGTGGCCTCGGAAGGTTTGTACCATCCGGGCGGGGAGGGAGGCAAACACGCACCTCAGCGTGTCAGCGGATGGCGAGCAGAACCCCGACGTACTGACGCACCTTGTTGACCAGGGCAGGCTCAGCATTGGAGTGGAACGCCGCTTTCCGCCCAGCCCAATCGATGCTTTTTAGTTGATCGACGAGCACTGCTCCCTCCACTTGGTCAACGACGATGGGCAGAGCGAACGGGTAGGGTTTGCGCTTGCTCGTGAGCGGACAAACCACGGCCAGCCCGCTGGCGCGGTTATAGCGTTGATCGGTGAGCACCAATGCGGGACGCCGCTTGGCCTGTTCGCGGCCAATTTGCGGATCGAAGTTCAGGAACACGATGTCCCCGGCTTCCGGAACGTAGGGCGTTACCATTCGACAACTTCCTTCCCTACCTCGGCGCCGTCTGAGAACTCAGCGTAGCGGTTTTCCGGAGTTATTTGGGAAACGAGCTTCGCGAGCGTAGGAATCTTGGTTGGCCGGCGCAATTCGACGCGGCCTTCGACAACTTCAATCTCCAGCGCATCGCCTTCCTTCAGTTTCGCTTCTTCCAGCACAACCTTGGGAATGCGCACAGCCAGGCTATTGCCCCACTTCACCATCTGCGTCTGCATGAAACCCCCCGAACGCTATTCAGTGTAGCGCGATGTATCTACATTGTCGATACCAAGAGGTGAAGTGATCGGCCCCGATTTCAGTGGGATCCCCCAAACTATTTTGCCCCCACCAGGTGCACTTCCGACACCGGCGGCCCGGTTTGAGATTTCTTTACGCCAATCAGTTCAACTGCTTTGGCGGCAATGTGTTCCGCGGAAACCTCGAACTCCTTGATTAACTCCCAGGGAGCCCCGGAATCGCCGAAGCGGTCTTTCACGCCGATGGCTCCAGTGATGATCGGGATGCCGTAAAGGGCGGGCGATTGGGTGATGGCGCTCGCGACCGGCCATGCCAGCGCGCCGATCTGGTGCTCTTCGGCGGTCAGCACAACGCCGGTATCGCGGGCGGCGCGCACGATGGCTTCGGTGTCGAGCGGCTTTAGGGTGTGCAGGTTGAGGATGCGGGTTTCGTAGCCGAAATCCTGCTTCAGGATCCACGCGGCACGCATGGCTTCGGGCACCATGGGGCCGCAGGCGGCGATGGTGAGGTCTTCGCACTCGTCGCGGTAGTCGGATTCCAGTTTCGTCTCGAAGGCTTCGATGAAGTTCGCAGCCTCGCGACGCAGGCGAATCACGTTGGCCTTGCCGAAGACGAACGGAGTCTTTTCGTCGGTGACGATCGGCGTTGCTTCGCGCGCGAAGCGTATGTACTTCGGGCCGACATGCTTGAGCAGCAAGTAGTCGGTGGCTTTGCGGGTCTCGACGATGTCGCAGGGGACAACCACGTTCATGTTGGGCAGGCCGCACATGGCGAAACAGTCTTCGAGCGCCTGATGAGTGGCGCCATCGGGACCGACGCTGACTCCGCCGTGGGCTCCGGCGATCAGGACGTTGAAATTGCCGTAGCAGATCGAGGTGCGAATCTGGTCGAGATTGCGAGCGGCGGCAAAGGTCGCATAGGTGCCGAAGACGGGGAGCTTCCCTTCCCGGGCCAATCCGGCAGCGCCTGATGTGGCCGACTGCTCGGCGATGCCCATGCTGATCCAGCGCGCCTTGCGCTCGGGCTTACCGGCGTAGAACTCGCTGATGGTGATGGAGCCGGAAATGTCGAGTCCGAAGCACACGACACGCGGATCGTCGCCATTGGCGGCGAGCGACTGGCCGAAGCCGAGGCGCGTGGGCTTCATCTGGACTTTCATGGTTCCGGCGGCGTTCCACCAGTAGTTGCGGTGGAACTTTGGCATCTTGGCTTCGAGTTTGCGCTCGACTTCCGCTTGATATTTCTTGGCATGGGCGAAAAGCTGCTCGACGGGAACCTGGCCTTCTTCATCGATGCCGAGTTCTTTCAAGCCTTTCTTTAACTCTTCGAGGTTGGGCACTTTGCCGTGCCATCCGGCTTGATCTTCCATGAAGCTGACGCCTTTGCCTTTGACGGTGTCGGCAATGATGACGGTGGGCTTGCCGGAGCCGGCTTTCGCCTTGGCATTCTCCAGCGCCTCGACGACCTGCTTCATATCGTGGCCGTTGATGGTGAGGACTTCCCATCCGAAGGCGCGATATTTTTCTTCGAGCGGCTCGACGTTCATCACGTCTTTCACCCAGCCGTCGATCTGGAGGCGGTTGCGATCCACGATGCCGACGAGGTTGTCGAGCTTGAAATGGCCCGCTTCCATGGCGGCTTCCCAGACCTGGCCTTCCTGCTGCTCGCCGTCGCCCATGATGCAGAAGACGTGGTGATTCTTCTGGTCCAGCCGGGCGGCGAGCGCCATGCCGACGGCGATGCTCAGACCCTGGCCGAGCGATCCGGTGGAGACCTCAACGCCAGGCAGCTTGAGCCAATGCGGGTGTCCTTGAAACGGCGAATAGAGTTTACGCAGGAGCGCGACGTCTTCTTTCGGGCAAAAGCCGGCGAAGGCGAGGCCGAGGTAGAGACTCGGCGCCTTGTGGCCGGTCGACCAGACGATGCGGTCGCGGTCGGGCCAGTTGGGATTCTTGGGATCGTGGTTGGCGACGCGAAGGTAGAGCGCGGCGGTGATGTCCATGATGGAGAGCGTTCCCCCGGCGTGTCCGGACGTGGCTGCGCACAGGACGGCCAGGTTGTAGCCGCGCATCAAGTTCGCCTGCTGTTTCAGCTCGTCAATGCTGTAGGAACGCAGAACTTCGCCGGTGGTCGAATTCTGAATAGGCATGGGCTTGCTCCTTCGCGTACGCCGAGCGTGGGACGACAATCTGGGCAGGGCGAAAAACGGCGCATAGGCTTGTAAAATGAGCGTAAATCGGGCAGTTGCAACGATCAGTGAGCGGGGTCACAGGCGGGGGTGACGCGCGACAAAATTCCCGTCCGGGCGGTCGGTTTTTCACCGCCGAGACGCAGAGAACGCCGAGAGAAACTCATGAGCAAGTTGCAAACATGAATTGTCATCCTGAGCGCAGCGAAGGACCTGCTTCTTTCTCATTGCCCGAGACATCAGGTCCTTCGCTTCGCTCAGGATGACAATGCGGTTTATGCTCCGCAACCCTCGAAGATACCGCCATTAGTGTGCCGATTTGAAAATCGCGAATACCGCGCCTTGCGGGTCGGCGATCACTGAAAAGCGGCCGACTCCCTCCATCGTCATGGGCGCGAGATAGAGATTGGCGCCCATCTGCTTGGCCTTCGCTGCGGAAGCATCCACATCATCTACCAGGAAGTAGGCGAGCCAGTGCGGCGGCTCTCCGGGCTGGCGATAGGCTGCGGGCGGAATGCCTCCGATGAAATGCTCGCCGTTCTTGATGTGCAGGTAGCCGGACGGATCTTTGGGGTCAGTAATCACCTGCCATCCGAAAAGGCCAGAGTAAAAGTCAGAGGCGCGTTTTGGATCCGGTGTGCTCAAATCGGCCCAGCAGAGCGTGCCGGCGACGTGGGCGATTCCAATTCCGTTGCTCTTGTTCGGCTGCCACGGGCAGAAGACCGCTCCCGTGGGATCTTGGATAACCGCCATGCGGCCAGCATCCATCACGTCGAACGCCGGGGCCAGAATCTTACCCCCTAACTGCTGCGCCTTGGTGACGGCGGCGTCGGTGTTGTCAACCGTGATGTAAATCATCCAGTAGGGAGGAATGCCTTGCGAACGCTCGTCGGGGCGCAGAGTGCATCCGGCAGCGGCATCGCGGCCCTGGAGTTTGAACATGGTGTAAAAATCGTCGGGGCTCATCGGATTGTCGTGGGCTTCCCAGCCGAAAAGTGCATTGTAGAAACTCTTGGCGGCGGGCTGGTCGGTGGTGTGGAGTTCAATCCAGCAGAAGGAGCCGGCGGGATGCTTGTCGACGTTTGCCATAGCGGCAGAAAGTGTACACCAATTCTGGTCGGTGGATTGTCAACGGGAGATGAAAGCAGGATAGTGCCTGAAATGCGCGTTGGAGTGCAAACGGCACGCGGTTGCTTTCCCTCCCCGCCAATCGTATCGTGGGAACGATGCGAATCGTTCTAGGCCACATTACGCCCAAGGTAGCGAGCGCGGAACTTCGCCGATGCTGGAAAGATCGATCCGGCAATGAGCTTGCCCCACCGGCCTCACTGGAGACTGACGGCCATTCGTTTCGGATTTCGTATGAGACGTGGGACACCGGGAGCTTGAAGCATATCTTCGAGATTGAAGTCCACAGAGTCAGCCCATCTAGTAAGGTGACGTGGTCTCAAGGATCTTCGCTCATCATCGGCGATGCTGAATCTTAGGAGGCAGTGGCAAAAAATGGTTGCTGGCGATACCACGCAAACCTCTTCGTTAGTGGCTGTGTCGGCAGCTGTAGGGGCCGTCGTCGCGAGCGCTTTCTCAACCGTCGCAATCCTCGTCAATGGTGCGTATGAGCGCAGATCGAGGAGAACCGAAGCCACCGTGGAAAGACAGTCCCGCGAGCAAGAGGCTCGCCTAGAACGCCAAGCACGCCATGAACAGGCTGTGCGGGAACGATCTGCGGATCGCAAACAATTGCTAATGCAAGAGGCTGGCAAGTTAGCTGACTGGCGTTTAGAAATTGCGAGAACACAGTCTGACAAGACTAACAGGCCGGTCACGCTCACTGATCCAATAGTTTTGATGGAGGGTTACTATAATTTTCTAACGCATCTATGGAAGCACGGCAAACTGCCTAACGATCCAAGGATTGAGCGCTGAGGCAAAAACTCAAGAGAGTAGCTATGCAAGGGATTCACGTCGTCATGGACGATTCTACAGCAAGGAAGCAACTTCGTTGTTGGCTAGTACTTGCGCCAATTCGACCGAGAAGTGTCGTCGGAGAGCCGGCTCAGAGAGGTTTGCCTGATGCGGGCCACGGATCTTGAATTCCCGAGTCAGAGTGTATTCTCGCTGGGTGCTATCGGCCACAGCCTTGCCGAAGCATTTGGTTTCAGGATGATCGTACGTCCGATCGACAGTGAGCCCCAGAGGCTGGGCGAGCTCATCGATTACCTCGACGTGCTGCTTGGTAAGCTCGGCCATTTGCTGATTGCGCTGCTCTCGGTTCATATGGACAGTCATCATAAGGCTACCTTCCTTAGGCCATTTTCTTCGATCTTCCCGTCGGGCGCAAACGACCTAGAAGCAGATAAAGCAACGCCATCGTAAGCCATTGACTCTGCATATGCCATTAGTAACCCCTTACGCTTCAGCGCAGGTTCTTCCCCACCCACTCTTCGATTCTCGCGAGCGCTTTGTTCAAGTTCTCCAGCGAATTAGCAACGCTGAAGCGCAAATAGCCTTCTCCGTATGCGCCGAAGGCCGTGCCGGAGAGAGCGGCCACGCCGGCTTGGTCGAGCAGCGCGTCGGCCAGCTTCTTTGAAGACCAGCCGGTTTTTGTAATGTTGGGGAAAGTGTAGAACGCGCCTTTGGGCGTGCGGCAGGAGAAGCCTTTGATCTTGTTCAGGCCGGCGACGAAGGCATCGCGGCGGCGCTTGAACTCGGCGCTCATCTTGTCGACCGACGACTGGTCGCCGCGCAGCGCTTCGATTCCGGCCATCTGCGTGAAGCTGGCCGTGCAGGAAATCGAGTTCGTGTTGAGGCGCGCGATGTGCGCGGCCAGATCGGGGCGCATCACGCCGTAGCCCATGCGCCATCCGGTCATGGCGTAGGTCTTGGAGAAGCCGTCGAGCAGGATGGTCCGCTCCTTGAAGCCGGGCACGCTCATGATGGAGAAATGCTCGTGGCCGTCGTAGATGAGGCGGCTGTAGATTTCGTCCGAAAGAATGAGGATGTTGCGGTCGCCGATGGCGTCGGCAATGGCGAGAACGTCTTTCTTGGTGAGCACGCCGCCGGTCGGGTTCTGCGGCGAATTCAGGATGATCAGCTTGGTGCGATCGGAGATCAGAGAGGCGAACTCGTTGACATCGAAACAAAAATCGCGCTCCTCGCGCAGCGGAATAGGAACCGCGCGCCCGCCGACGTACTCGATCATCGACTCGTAAATGGGGAAGCCGGGATTGGGATAGATGACCTCGTCTCCCTTTTCGATCAAAGCGAGCATGGTGTGGAAAATGATGGGCTTTCCGCCGGGGACAACGACCACTTCCTCGCTCGCAACCGGAACCTGGCGAGTGCGGCTCACGTAGTCGGCAATGGTCTGGCGCAGGTCGGGCAGGCCGGCGGAGGGACCGTAGTGCGTCCATCCCTTGTGGAGCGCGTCGACTCCGGCCTCGATGACATTGGCAGGCGTGTCGAAGTCGGGCTCGCCAATTTCTAAGTGAATGATCTGTTTTCCCTGTTTTTCGAGGGCGCGGGCGCGGACTAGAACTTCAAAGGCGGTTTCGGTGCCGAGGCGCGACATCCGGCGGGCAAGGCGCAGTTCGAGCTGGGTTGTGGTTGGCATGGCATGTGGAATTATAACGCCTCGATGAGGTGAGAGGTTAGAGGTCAGATTGCAGAGGTTAAAACCAAAGGTCAGAGGTTAGAGGTCAGATTGCAGAAGTAAGTAACCAGCAGTCATCTTGCAGATTTTCACCTCTGCAATCTGACCTCTCAGCTCTGCAATTATTCCGAGATGGTGCTCTCTTCGTTCGGCGCCCGCAGCACGCGATCGACGGAGTATGGCGCGCGCTGGGTGGGTTCGTGGTAGTGGCGCACCTGCATTTCTCCGAGCAAACCGACAGCCAGCATATTCAATCCCGCCAGCAGCAGGACGGCTGAGAAGATCATCAGCGGGCCGTGCTGGTACATGATATCGGTCCCGTGCAGCAGTTTCTGCAGAATGAGCCAACTGGAGGCGGCGCAGCCCGCCAAAATGCTGAACATCCCCACCGTGCCGAAAAAGTGCAAGGGGCGGGAAAGATATTTGAGCAGGAAGCGGATGGTGATGAGGTCGAAGAAGACGCGGAAGGTGCGCGAGATGCCGTAGTGCGAAACGCCGCGCTCGCGGACGATGTTCTTGATGGGAACTTCGATGATGGTCGCGCCGTACCAGGAAGCCAGCGCCGGGATGAAGCGGTGAAGCTCTCCGTAAAGCGGAACCTGGCCGAGGATTTCGCGGCGGTACGCCTTAAACGTGGTGCCAAAGTCGTGAATGTCGACGCCGCTCAATTTGGCCATCAGCCAGTTGGCGCAGCGCGACGGGATGCGGCGCAACCAGAAATTATCGACGCGATTCTTGCGCCATCCGCTGACAATATCGTAGCCCTCGGCAATTTTTTCGAGGAACAAAGGGATGTCGGCGGGATCGTGCTGCAAGTCGCCGTCCATGGCGATGATGTATTCTCCGCGGGCATGGTCGAATCCGGCGGCGAGGCCGGCGGTCTGGCCAAAATTACGGCGCAGCTTGACCACGGTCACGCGGCTGTCGATGGCGGCAATCTCACGCAGCAGATTGAATGTGCCGTCGATCGAGCCGTCATCGACCAGCACCATCTCGAAAGTCTCGCCGCTCGCTTCCATCACGGCCTTAAGCCGAGCGTACAGGTCGGTGACGTTCTCCTGCTCGTTGTGGAGAGGAACTACGATGGAGTACTTGAGCACAGTGGTTTTCATTATACGGTAAAGACGCGCCGCTTTCGAAGTGACTTTCGTGAGGCGCGACTTTTGCCAAAGCGAGAGGCAGCCTGCGCATCATCCTCCGCGATGTGACCGATGATTTCGGCGAGGTCCTTTAGCGCTTTTTGCGTGTAGAGGAGGCGGTAGTCCACTTTGGTAAGAGGCGTCGCACTTCTTCCGCTGGCACGGTTCGACCGGCTTCGGCATCCCGCAAGCCTTCATCAATGGCAGCGATAGTTTCCTCGTCTTCATCATCGACGACGGGAGCGGGATTCTCTAAATCGAATTTTTTCGACTTCGCCATGCGGCTAGACTAACAGGACGCAAACACGATCCTGGATATTTAACCGTGAGGTAGCCCGGGTGCGAAATTCTTGTGCGCTTTCTGCTCAAGAGTGGGGATTCCACGACTGTAGATTGCGCGGGCAGGGTAGGCCCCGCCTCGCCGATGTTTACTACCTGGTACCCCTACCCCCCTCGCCCCCGGTCTAATGGAATCATGGGCTTGGCGGGAATTTTTTGCTTCGGTCTTTGAATCCAAAGGACTTATATCAAAGTATTCCGGAATAAGAACTTACGGGGAAATGGCTTTACCGCGCTCCCGATTTGGGAATAGGTGGATAGCTTTCAGGTGCCATCTGGGTTTTCAAAGAGCGCTGGTTTTCAAAGAGCACTGGCAAATGGCCGTCGTGCGCCATCAAGGAGCGGCATCGAGGTCCGTCTCTGGAGACGGGCAGACTCCGACCCTGGCACACAGGCCAATTCCATTGTCGCCGACGGCCGGTTAGAAGTCTGTGATGGTGCTCACGGGTTTTTGTGATGAAAAAAAGTCAAAGGCCCCGCCCTTCGCGTCGCGATAGGACGGGCCACCCGCGGCTTCCGCCTGTCCCTAATTCACCGTCTGTGTCAGCGAAACCGAACTGCCGTCGAAGTCGACGCTGCCGTTGTACGTTGCCGTGATGGTGTGCGAGCCCACGGTCAGCGTCGAGGTCGCGTATTTTGCCACCCCTGTGCTCATGTACACAGTTTTCAAGGTTGTGGTTCCATCGTAGAAGGTCACGTAACCGGTGACCGTGCCGCCGAACTGCGGCGCCACGCTGGCGGTAAAGGTCACGGACTGCCCAACATTCGACGGATTCAAGGAGGAAGCCAAAGTGGTCGTGGTCGTCGCTTTGTTTACCGCCTGATTCAGCCCCTTCGACTTGCTGCCGACGAGGTTCGAATCACCGCCGTACACCGCCGTGATATAGTTTGTGCCCACT
>Ga0209517_10004082_pt1 | contig 19402 bp, 18 predicted proteins | sample PeaSoiMetSII2010_FD_187695 | JGI IMG/M metagenome (GOLD analysis project Ga0209517, IMG submission 187695) | Peat soil microbial communities from Weissenstadt, Germany - SII-2010 (SPAdes) (version 2) | ecosystem: Environmental > Terrestrial > Soil > Wetlands > Peat | place: Germany...
TCTCCGCATGGCGCGCGGAGTTCGTTTGTATCTCGTCGGCTCCTTCGTCCTTGTCTCGCTAACAGCTTGCGGCCGCGGATTTTTTTCCGAGGAGCGTGAGCCGTGGCGGACCGAGGCTGAAATCGCATGCCTGAAGTCCGGCGCCGTCAAGGAGAGCGCCGATCTGGTGCGGATGAACCCGATTTCGGGCCCCGGTGCTTGCGGCGCGGAATTCCCGCTCAAGGTCGCAGCGCTCGGCGAAAGCAGCGGCACGTTCGGTTTCGCCGACGATGATTTGCGGCCGCCGGCCCCGATCGGCAATCAGCCGCGCTGGCCGATCGGCCAACCGCCGCCGCCCTCCGCCCCCTATTATCCGGATGTGCCGGCACGCGCGCCCGCCTACGGCGCGCAGCCCAGTGGCCCCATCCCGTTAACGGCGCCGGGCGTGGTGCGGGACGAAGGCGAAATCGACCTGCCGGCCGAGGGCACGCCGGCATGGCGGAACGCGCCTGCGCAAGGACCCAATCCAGCACCGCAAGCCTATCCTTCCCGCGACCGTTATCAGCCCTATCCGCAAGGTCGCGTCGATGCGCCACCGCCGGCCGATCGCTATCGCTCGCCGCGGCTCGCCCCGGGGCCGGACAATTCGGTCGCGGCCTTCGGTCCGGTGGCAATGAGGCCGACGGCGACGCTCGCCTGTCCGATCGTCTCGGTGCTCGACCGCTGGCTCGCCGAGTCCGTGCAGCCGGCGGCACAACGCTGGTTCGGCGCGCGGGTGGTCGAGATCAAGCAGATCTCCGCCTATTCCTGCCGCGGCATGAACGGCGACCCGCACGCGCATATTTCCGAACACGCCTTCGGCAACGCGCTCGATATCGCGGCCTTCACGCTCGCCGACGGACGGCAGGTGACGGTGAAGGATGGCTGGCACGGTCTTCCGGAAGAGCAGGGCTTTCTGCGCGACATTGAAGCGGCGGCGTGCCAGCAATTCAGCACCGTGCTGGCGCCGGGCTCCAACGCCTATCATTACGATCACATCCACGTCGACCTGATGCGCCGCGCCGCACGACGCCTGATCTGCCAGCCCGCCGCGGTCTCCGGCGAGGAAGTCGCCGCGCGCGCCGCGCAGCGCAATCCTTACGCCTCGCGCGAGCAGTTCGTGACGGGATCGCTCAGTGGGCACAAACCTTCGCAGCCGCGCAAGCCGGCCGAGAAAGTCAACGAGGAAGACGAGTTCGAGGACGATTAGGTGTACCTCTCGCGTCCTCTGTTCTGCTCCTGCTCGTTAGCAATTCCGACTAGTGATCTAAAACAGACATGACGGCCTTACGCCGCCATGCCCGCCAATGACGCGGAACGGACACCTCATTTGCCGTTGCTACCAATGGACCGGCGTATCTCGGAGGCCAAAACGCGCGAAACGTCCGTAGCCGATTGCAACAACTGCTACATCGAATATTCTTGGGCACGGAGGGCCAACATGAGAGGCGGAAATAAGATAGGTCGTCGGATAGCATTGATACTTGTATTCGGAATGCTTGGGTCCTTTGCGGTGGGGGCGACGGCATTCGCACAAGCGGGCTCAACCGGCGGCACGATAGGAAAGACGGACAAATCAGTGGGCGGCGAAAGCCCGCCAGAGCCGCACGCACCAGCAAGTTCTCGCTCGAAGGGCCAGCGGCCGATCAATAAGGACGCCAGTCAGTCATCCGAGGTTTCTCCCGCCGGCAAATGCGCAAGGATCGTCGGCACTTGGAATTGGGTATTTGGATCCGGTGAAGTAACGGCTAAGTCCAACGGAACCTATACATATGCTGTCGGCGGCGATAGTGGTGTCGGCAAATGGTCGTGCAGCGATGGGACGCATGTCGTAATGCGAGCCAACGGTCATGAAGACCGGATGACCCTATCCGACGATGGAATGAAAATGACCGGCGTGAGTTGGGTTACTAATTTTACCGTACCCTTTTCGGTCCACAAACGGCAGTAACCCGCATAGACTATCGTCGCCGAGAACGATCCAACGATTATCAATTCGCGAGCCGCCTTCGATCGCGGGCTAGAACGCTATCCCTCCGCGCGCCGATTTGCTAAACTCCACAAATCATTTCCCGGGAGCCAATCGTGTCCCTCATCGAGGCTGCATTGCGGGGCGGGGCGGTGGTCCTGCTCGTTCTGGTCGCCGCAGTTCTTCTTCGCGACGCGCGCCGCGTTCCGGCCGGCGTTTTCTCGGCGCTGTTTGCGTTGGGCGCCGCCTGCTACACGATCGTCTCCGCTTCCGCCCTGGCTTTTGAGCCGTCTCCCTGGCTCTTGCCCCTGCGTCTTGTTGCGATCGGCAACCCGGTCGTCTTCTGTTTGTTTGCCGCGGCCTTGTTCGACGACGACTTCAAGCCGTCATGGCCGCACGGCCTCGCTTGGCTGGCGGTGGTGGCGTTCGGCGTTTTCAGCATGTGGAGTGGCGCCAGGTCTGCGGGCTGGATTTGCAGCGGATTAGGCCTCGCCTGCAACGCCATCGGCGTCTGGTATGTGCTCGCAGGCAGCGCGCTCGATCTCGTCGAGGCGCGCCGCAGGTTGCGCTCGGTGATGGTGATTGTGATCGCGCTCTATTCGGCATTGATCATCGTATCCGAGATTGCGCTGCCGGGCGGCAGCGGCGGGCCGGCGCTTTTCCTGGCCAACAGCTTAGGCGTGCTGGCGATCACCCTGGTTTTTTCCGTCATGCTGCTGTCCGTCAGCCGCGACGGCGCGCTGATCTCGCTGCCGGTTTCCGTTTCCAGGGTGCAAATCATCTCGCCACGTCGCGAGACAGCGATCGCGCAGGAAGATCAGGCCGAGCGGAATGAAGATGGCAAGCAACTCGCGACCTTGCGCCGGCTGATGGATCACGACAAGGCCTATCGCGAGGAGGGGCTTTCGATCGGAAGCCTCGCCGCCAAGCTCGGCATCCCCGAATACGCATTGCGCCGCCTGATCAACCAGCGCCTCGGCTACCGCAATTTTAATGCCTTCCTCAACTTCTACCGTCTTGACGATGTCATGGCCGCGCTTGCCGATCCCTCGCAGGAAGCGGTTGCGATCCTGACCATTGCGCTGGATGCCGGTTTTCAGTCGCTAGGACCCTTTAACCGCGCATTCAAGTCCCAGACCGGGATGACGCCCAGCGAGTTCCGCCGTCAGCAGCTCAGCCGAAGCGAACGCGTCGCCGCCGAATAGCGGCCAATAATCCAATAATTGGGAAATCGGCTAGCCGATTTCGAATTCGGCCTGCATCACCTAAGGACTTGGCGAGAGCATCGGACCCATCCGCTCCAAAGTGACCGGCAGGACAGGCGTCGTCTGTCCGCAAACTTTGGCGGAGCCCTCCGATGCAAGCTATCTCCGATGCACTGGCCAGCTTTTGGCAAATCTGGTCTTTCACCCTCACCATGGATGTCGGCCGTTACGTCATCGCGGCCGGCGGCATGGCCTTGATCCTGAAACTGTTCTGGAATGCCGGACTGGGCCGGCGCAAGATCCAGGCCCGCTCGGCTTCGCGCGCCGACGTCGGCCGCGAAATCCTCACCTCGCTTCGAACCGGAATCCTTTTTTCGCTGTCCGGCGTTGGAATCGTCCTCGGCGCCATTCATGGCGTCTTCACGATCTATCCGGACTTTGAAACCGCTGGCCTCGGCTATCTCGCGCTCAGCCTGGTCGGGATCATCGTCGCGCATGATGCGTATTTTTACTGGACGCACCGGCTGATGCACCATCCGCGCCTTTACCATTACTTCCACCGCACCCACCATCGCTCCGTCACGCCGACGCCGTTTGCCGCCTATGCGTTCGACATCCCGGAGGCGTTGCTGATGGCGATGTTCACGCCGCTGTGGCTATTGCTGGTTCCGATGCATGCGCTTGGGCTGTTCCTGTTCATGGCCTTCATGATCGTGCGCAATGTGATGGGCCATGCCGGCGTCGAGCTCATGCCCCGGGCACTCGCCGACAGTCCGTGGTTCGGCTGGATCAACGCGACCACCCACCACGACCTTCATCATTCGAGCTTCCACTACAATTACGGGCTCTACTTCACCTGGTGGGACCGGATGATGGGAACCGAACACCCCGCCTATCGCGAGCAATTGCGCGGCGATGGCGAAACCAGCGCGGCGCCGCGTGCGGTTGCGCAGTATCGGCCGGTTGTGGCGGCGGGCGGAGCGGCTTCAGGCGAGTGAGGCGGGGAAGCGTAAAAGCTTTGCGTCGTCCCTGCGAACGCAGGGACCCATAACCACCGGCCGCCCTTGTTGCAAACGGCGGCCGTCATTGTGCCCCAAGAAAGGCCGCGGCGTATGGGTCCCCGCGTTCGCGGGGACGACGATGAGATAGGGCTCGCTCAGCCCTGCTTCGCCCGATATCCGGCCAGAAAAATCCGCGTCGCGCTATCGATCACCTCGGCGATGCGTTCGGGCGAGGGCGGCGGTGCCGCCTGGAAGATGAACGGCAGGAACAGCGACGCCTGGCACATCAGAAGGAATTGCGACGCCGCGAGCTGGCAATCGTCGATCGCCAATTCCTTCAGCTTCACGCGCGCGTCGAGATAAGTGGCGAGACGGTTGATGGTCTGCTCCAGCACGTGTTCGTAATAGCGGCGGCCGACGTCGGGCATCCGCTCGGCAATCGCCATCACGGTACGGATCGCCGATCCGCCGCCCGGCCGGCAAATCATCGCGATATAGGCCCGCCCGAACTCGGTCAGCATCGCGGTGGGGTCCCGCTCCGGGTCAAAATTAAACGTGATCTTGCCCTGCCCGAAGGTCTCCTCCGCGACGATGGCTTCGAACAGGCGGCTCTTGTCGGCGAAATAGACATAAAGCGTGCCCTTGGAGACGCCGGCGGCGCGGGCGATTTCGCCCATGCTGGCGCCGTCAAAGCCTAAGTCCATGAACACCTTACGGGCGCCCTCGAGGATTTGCCGGCGCTTTGAGGTCTCCTCGTCGCCAACAATTCGGAGATCGGTGGATGGGGATGCAACCATTAGTTTAGGTTCTCTGAAAGATTTACGGCTTGGAAACAACTCGGAAGGAACTCCCACTCTAAGATCGGCATTGGAATATATCTTGACCGAACCGTTCGGTCAATGTTAATTTGAGTTTCGAGAGCAGCAGAGGCTTTTTCCGGCCTCGTCCGCGTCGCGTTTTGTTAATGGGGAGGCCGTTATGGCCGCAGCGAGAGACCAGGCCGCGCGTATCCTTCGCCCTGAGCCGACGACGGCCGAGGGTGAAACCGCGCGCGAGGCTCAAGCAGCCATCGCGGACTCCATTCGTTCGCATCTTTCGGAAGACACCACCGGCCGCCGTTCCGCGGAGGTGACCGAAAGGCCCGCGGTCGCCAGGCCCGCGGCGCAGGAGGCTCCCATGACGGCCGCGCCGAAGCCGGGCAAAGGCAAGATGGTTTTCATGGGCGTCGCGGCGCTGCTCGCGCTCGCGGCAATCTCCTATGGCGTGCACTGGGTTCTGGTCGGGCGGTTCCATATCGCGACCGACGACGCCTATGTGCGGGCCAACAGCACCATGCTCGGCGCGCGGGTGTCCGGACATCTCTCAGCGATCTTCGCCAACGACAACACGCTGGTCCACGCCGGCGACGTGATCTTCAGGATCGACGACGGCGACTATCGGATCGCGGCGGACGCCGCGCGCACCAAGATCGAAACCCAGCAGGCCACCATCGACCGGATCGGCCGGCAGGTCATCGCGCAAGAGAGCGCGGCCGAACAGTCCAAGGCGCAATTGGCTTCCGCGGAAGCAGGCCTGAAGCGGGCCAATCTCGACTACGACCGGCAACAGACGCTGAACACCAAGGGTTTTGCCACCCACGCCACCTTCGAACAGTCCGAGGCCGGACGCGACCAGGGCCTGGCCGGGGTGAAGGCCGCGCAGGCGGCTTATGACGCGGCGCGCGACAATGTCGAGGTGACGAAGGCGCAGCAGGCGGAGGCCCGCGCCCAGCTCGCGGAATTGCAGACGACGCTTGCGAAAGCCGAGCGCGACCTCGACTTCACCTCGGTGCGCGCGCCGGTCGACGGCACCTTCTCCAACCGTCTGGTCAATACCGGCGACTACATCGTGGTCGGCCAACGGCTCGGAAATGTGGTGCCGCTCGACGACGTCTTCATCGACGCCAATTTCAAGGAAACCCAGCTCAAGCGCATTCGTCCCGGTCAGCCGGTGACGATTTCGGTCGATGCCTATGGGCATCGCAAATTCGCAGGGATCGTCGAGAGCATTTCGCCCGCCGCAGGCTCGGTGTTCACGCTGCTGCCGCCCGACAACGCCACCGGCAACTTCACCAAGATCGTGCAGCGGCTGCCGGTCCGGATTCGCGTGCCCAAGGATGTGGCGAAGCAGAACCTGCTTCGTGCCGGCATGTCGGTCTATGCCACCGTCGACACCACCCTGGGCGCCAAGGATGCCGACAGCGACGCCGACCTCGACGCGCCGGCGATGGTTCAACCGCGATAGTCATCCAGCGCATCGGGCGACGCGCCCGGTCGGATGAGGTCCTTTAGGCCGAGCACATCATGGCTGATGCCACCACCGCTCCCCCCGGAATGATGAACGTGACCGCAGCGCCGTCCGAGCGCATCGCGCCGCGGCGGCTGGTGGCGTTTCTCATCATGGTGTTCGGGATGTTCATGTCGATCCTGGACATCCAGGTGGTCTCGGCCTCGCTCACCGACATCCAGGCCGGCCTGTCGGCCAGCTCCACCGAAGTATCGTGGGTGCAGACCTCGTATCTGATCGCCGAAGTGATCGCGATCCCGCTGTCCGGATTCCTGTCGCGCGCGTTCGGCACAAGGCTGTTGTTCGCGATTTCCGCCGCCGGCTTCACCGTCGCGAGCCTGTTGTGCGGCTTTACCTCCTCGATCGAGGAGATGATTCTGTGGCGGGCGATCCAGGGTTTTTTGGGCGCGGGCATGATCCCGACCGTGTTCGCTTCCGCCTATACGGTGTTCCCACGCTCCAAATTCTATATCGTCGGCCCGATCATCGGCCTGGTCGCGACCTTGGCGCCGACCATCGGGCCTACGGTCGGCGGCATCATCACCGACGCGATGTCCTGGCGCTGGCTGTTCTTCATCAATGTCGTTCCCGGCATCGGCATTACGCTCGGCGTGTGGATGCTGGTCGATTTCGACCGGCCGGATTTCGCATTGCTCGATCGCTTCGACTGGTTCGGCCTGATCGCGATGGCGGGGTTTCTGGGCTCGCTGGAATATGTGCTCGAGGAAGGGCCGCAATATGAGTGGCTGCAGGACACCTCGGTCGCGGTATGCGCCTGGATTGGCGGCATATCCGCGATCGCCTTCTTCTGGCGCGTGCTGACGGCGGAAGAGCCGATCGTCGATGTCCGCGCCTTCACCGACCGCAATTTCGGCATCGGCTGCCTGATCTCGTTTTGCGTCGGTATCGGCCTTTACGGGTTGACCTACATGTATCCGCGCTACCTGTCGGAAGTGCGCGGCTACAGCGCGCTGATGATCGGCGAGACCATGTTCGTCTCCGGCATCACCATGTTCCTGATGGCGCCGGTGGTGGGGCGCCTGATGCAAAGGGTGGATCTTCGCTACATCATCGCCGCGGGGCTCGTGATCTTCGCGCTCGGCTCCTACCAGATGATCTGGATCACCCGCGATTACGATTTCTACGAATTGCTGGTGCCGCAGATCCTGCGCGGCATCGGCATGATGTGCGCGATGGTGCCGACCAACAACATCTCGCTCGGCACGTTGCCGCCCGATCGGGTCAAGAACGGCTCGGGGCTGTTCAACCTGACGCGCAACCTCGGCGGGGCGGTCGGGCTTGCGCTCATCAACCAGGTGCTCAACGAGCGCACCGACCTGCACATCTCGCGCCTGCAGGACCGCGTCACCTGGGGCAACACGGCCGCGACCGAAACGCTCAACACCTTCACCCAGCGCCTGCAGGGCATGGGCGACGCCGCGCTGATGGCGATGAAGCAATTGTCGCAGATCGTTCATCGCCAGGCCGTGGTGATGGGCTATGGCGACGCTTTCTTCATGCTGACGGTGTTCTATCTCGGTCTCAGCCTGATGGTCATCCTCTTGAAGAAGCCGGCCTCGGTCTCGGCGGAGCCGGTGCACTAGCGCGTGCTGTACTCGCGCTCGACGGCGTCGAGCAAGGCCGTCATCTCGGCGGGTGATTTCACATGGTGAACCCGCTTCGAGGACGCCGCATCGGCAACAAGCTCTCGGTATCTCGGCGTCAGTCCGCGATGGCAACGCCAAAGCACCTTGTAACTGTTGATCGTGCTTTGCCACATCGGACTGTTCTCCGGCCAGCCTTCCGGAGTTACGAAGAGACCTCCGATCAGGCGCTTGGTCACCCACCAATGATGCGTGATGAGAGGCAGATCGATATACACCAGCGTGTCTGCCCTCGCGAACCTTTCCCAGGCGGAGGCGACAGTGCCATAGCCGTCGATGATCCATTCGTCCTGCCGCAACAGATCTGCGTGCGCTTTCAGATACTCCTCGCGCGGAACTTCGCCGCCGCCGGGCCGAAACTGGATCAAGTCCAGCGGGTACAATGGCAGGTGCGTTATATTGGCCAGACGTTTGGCGAATGTGGATTTTCCGCCGCCGGCGTTTCCAAAGACCGCAACTCTCTTCATACGGCATCCTCTGTCGGCGCATTTGGCAGAGCCGGCAAGACTCGCCATCAGTATAGTCAGCCCCTTTTTGCGTGGGTAGCGAACACATCGAGGTAGCCGAGCGCTCCCGATATTGTCCGGCGCTGCCGTTCATGCTTGATGGGCGGCATGATGCGCGGTCTTTCCATCTCCGATTCAACAATGCTCCGGCGTGTGCAGGCGGCGTCCGTGCGATCGGTCGCCGCGGCGCTGGCGCTGACCGCCGCGCTGTGGCTTGCGGCATTGGCCAGCCTGCTGGCTATTGCCAACCGCGTCCATGACGACGTGCCGGTTCTGCTGGCGGTCAAGCTGCCGTTGTTGGCCTCGCACCCCGAACTGATCTTCGCCGGCGAGAGCCGCACCGTCTACCAGGTCGACCCGCTGCTTGCCGCGCAACTGATCGGCAAGCCGCAAGGCGCCGCGGTCAACATCGGCTATGATGCGGGCGAGCCGCTGGCGGTGCTGGCGGCGATGCGCCGCGAGCCGGATCGCTTTCTCAAAACGCACGTCGTGATCAGCGTCGCGCCGTTTCTGTTCAATGAGGGCGTGCGGTCGGCCGCGGTCTATCCGCAGGATGTTGCCGCAAGGCTCGGCGTCGCCGAGCAGATGGTTTCGTTTCTGCCCCTGCGCGTCGGCACTTTGATTCGCTTCATTCGCGAGGCCTTCGCGGCGCGGTTGGCCGCCGATCAGCAGGTCGCCGACACCGGGCCGCAGCCCGCGGCGTTCGGCGTCAAGATCATCGACCGCACCCAATCCGAAGACCGCTGGCCGGCCGACCTCGGCTCGCACGCGCATTACGCCAACTGGAATCTTTCAGGCCCGAAGGCGCGTTTCGAAATCGGCGCGCTGTGCGACATGGTGCGGCTTACGCGCAAAGTGACGGTGGTGGTGCCGCCCTGGGCGCCGCGCTACGACCGCGCGCAAGACGCCGAGTGGCGAAACAAGGACGATCAATTTGTCGCGCTCGTCACCGACGCCGGGCACGCTTGCGGCTTCGATGTCCTGAACATCGCATCGGTCCCCGGATTGCAACAAGCCAACTACGCCGACGAAATGCATGTCAACGCCTCCGGCGTGCCGATCTACACAAGCTATCTCGTGTCGCGGTTGAAGCGTTAGCCGCATCCGATGCTGTTTTCCTCCTACACCTTCCTGTTTCAGTTCCTGCCCGCCGTCGCTCTCGCCTTCGCCGCGGCGCGGCGGCATTCGCCGCGCGCCGGCATTATGGTGCTGGTCGGCGCATCGCTGTTTTTCTACGGCGCGTGGCGGCCGGTCTATTTGCTGCTGCTCGTTGCTTCCGTCGCGGTGAATTTTTCGCTCGGTCTTCTGATGGAGGATCCGCTTCGCCGCCGCCGCATCGGCGCCCTGGGTGTCGCGCTCAATCTTTCGCTATTGTGCTATTTCAAATACACCAACTTCATCTTCGACAGCATCAATATGCTGACCGGCGCGCCGCTGCCGTTTATCAACATCGTGCTGCCGCTCGGCATCTCGTTCTTCACCTTCCAGCAGATCGCCTATCTGGTCGACGTGATGCGCGGCGTCAAAGTCGAGCGCGACATTGTCAGCTACACGCTGTTCGTGTCGTTCTTCCCGCATCTGATCGCGGGTCCGCTGGTGCATCACGCCGAGATGATTCCGCAGTTCAAGCGCGGGCGCACCTCGCGTTCGGCGGTGCTGGCGGCGCGGGGACTGGCGATCTTTGCCAGCGGCCTGTTCAAGAAAGTGGTCATCGCCGACAATCTGGCGCAGTTCGTCTCGCCCGTATTCGCCCATCTCGATGCCGGCGGCGGCGTCACCGCGCCGTGGGCCTGGCTTGCGACATCAGCCTACACTTTCCAGATCTATTTCGACTTTTCCGGCTATTCCGACATGGCGGTCGGGCTTGCGCTGTTGTTCGGCATCCGCCTGCCGGTGAATTTCCGCTCGCCGTACAAGGCGACGTCGATCATCGAATTCTGGCGGCGATGGCACATCACGCTGTCGCGGTTCCTGCGCGACTATCTCTACATTCCGCTCGGCGGCAACCGGCTCGGCGAACAGCGCCGCTATCTCAATCTCATGGTGACGATGCTGCTCGGCGGGCTCTGGCACGGCGCGGGCTGGAATTTTCTGATCTGGGGCGGCCTGCACGGCCTCTATCTCTGCGTCAATCATCTCTGGCAGGCGTGGCGCGGCGCGGGCGCGAAATTCGCCACAGTACCGGCGAAGGCATTGTCCTGGGCCATCACGTTTTTCGCGGTCGTTTTCGCCTGGGTGTTCTTTCGCGCCAAGACCGCGGCGGGCGCCTGGCAGATGCTGGGCGGCCTGTTCGGATCTGCAGCCGGCAGTTCGGCCTATGCTTCCCCCGGCATCCTGCGGCTGATGGATTTGCCGATACTGGTCGGCGAGGAACGGCTGCTCCTGATCGGCGGCGGCGCGGTGGTGCTGGCGCTGGCGATCGCGCTTTCGCTGCCGAATGTGCCGCAACTTTTCGGCTATCGCGAATACCGCCGCGCGCCTGAGCCTGCCGGCTCGTTGCGATGGCGGCCGAACCTGGCGTGGGCGACGCTGTCGGCCTTCGCGCTGGCGATCTCGCTGTTTGGCATGTGGCAGCGGCTGGAATTCTTGTATTTTCAATTTTGAGCGTGCGGCTGCGTGTCAATGCCGGCTTCAGGGTGTCTGATTGGCCGTGCGATGACGGGAACGCAAACGAAATAATCGATACACGAGAAGAGCCAGAAGTAGGATCGGCGTCAGGTTCAGCGCAAGCACCAGATAGGAAGCGAAGATCGTTACCGGTGCACAGCTTGCCGACTGCCAGCCAAAGGTAGATTTGAGGTTGACGAGAACGCCCGCGCCTAGCGCATCCAATACGAAACGGGTGTAGTCAACCATATCTGGAAAATAACCGGGAATGCCCTTCGGCGAGCAATCCAGCAATGGCGTCGACCAAATGGTCTGAAGATGGGCCATGAGCATCGGCAGGAGCAGCAATATGACAACCGCTGCTGGAATCAACTGTGCGAACACGAGGCCAAAATTTTGGCCTCGGCGCGAGTATCTGAAGACCCAAGCGAAGGTAATGATAATGGCAGCTCCAACATAGAGGGCGTGAACCGGCTCAAGGCGTAGAAACATTAACTGCGGTATCTCGTCGGCGAGGTCGACTGTGCCAACAATCCAAATGGCGTCGAGGACAACGTAAATGAGAGCAATTCTTACCGCGAGCATGAACAGGAATCGTAACGCACCCATTGCCGCAGCGGCCGGTGCTTTTTCGCGGAAGAATCCAGCGATGCGATATGTAAGCCAACCTACTATCGAAGTCGCGACGGCGCTCGCTAGGAACAAGGAGACCGCTGCTCGTTGGGATGGTAAGCCTCTCGCGCCACGAAGAAACAATACGAAACCCACAATAAGTATCGCTCCAAGAAAGCCACAGAGAACTGAGAGCAATACTGTTTGGCGGGCGGTTCGGGAGAGAAGTCCAATCAACAATGGGAGAACCGCCAGATAGGTGATGAAATAGGTAGTCAGAAGTATTGAGGCCGTGAGATTTCCATGAATAAGCATCTTCGGTTTTTAGCTCGAAGCGAGCTTATGTGTCCATCTGCACGTGAAAGTTGCCATCGAGACTACCGCATTCCGATGCTGTTCCAGATCAGCGCCACGCCGGACAGAAACAAGAGGCCGAGCACCACGTCGCGGAAATTGCCGTCGCTTAAGCCATGATAGGTGCGTGCGCCGAGCCATGCGCCTCCGATTGTTGCCGGGAGCACGAGCGAGGCCAGCCACAGGATTTCCCATGTGATCAAGCCGGCGCCTGCCTGAACGCACAGGGCCGCGCTCAGGATCGTCCAGTTGAAGATCTGGAACACGCCGCGCCGCGCATCCTTGCCCCAGCCGCGCACGCTGGCCCACAAAATGGGAATCGGACCCGACAGGCCGGCGAGGCCGCCAAGGACGCCGCCGGCAAATCCGATTGCGGTGTCGGCGAGCCTGCCGCCGAAGTTCACCGCCATCGGGGCGCGGTGGAAGTAGAGCGCGGCCGGAAATACCAGAAGCAGCGCGCCGACGCTTAGCCTGAAGATGCGCGGATCGGCATAGGCGACGAGCATGGTCCCCAGCGGCACGCCGGCAAGGCCGCCGACGAGAAACGGCCAAATCAGCCTGAAATCGATCGAGCGCCAGACCGAAGGCATGGTCGAGGTTTGCGCGACGATGGAGCAGATCAGGACCAGGGCCACCGCGGTCGGCGGCGGCACAACGTAAAGCCAGATCCCCAGCGCCATCAGCGCCGTGCCGAAACCGGCGAGGCCGGACACGAAGCCGCCGGCGAGCGCGCCAAGCGAGAGAACCACGAGCGCGATCGTGCTCATCGTTGCCGGATCCACGGCGAGCGCTCAGCGCAACCCTTCACGCTCACTGACCGTTGGGGCGCCTGGGTCCAAACAACGCAGTATACAGATCGGTCGTCGGCCCGTTGGCGGTGATGCCGTACACCGTGGGAACGTCGGGCTCGGGCGGCAATTGTGGCGCGGCCGGCTGCTGCGCGACCTGGACGGGAGGGGGTACCGGTGCGGGTTGAACCTGCCGGTTTGTCGCGGACGCCAATGCGGGTTGAGGCTGCCGGGCTGAAGTGGCGGTCTGAGCCGGCCGAGTTGCGGCGGGTGCGGGTTGAGCCGGCTGGGGTGCGGTCGACGCCGTCGCCGGCTGCATCTGCTGGGTCGCGATGGCCGCAGGCGCCGGCGCCGCCTCGGTTTTGCGCGGGCCGAACAGCTCGGTGTAGAGGTCGGTGGTCGGGCCGTCGCTTGTGAAGCCGTAACCGGTCTTGTACGGCTGCTCGGCCTGACCCGAGGTCGCGTTGTTCGACGCCACGCGCGAATCCGCACAGCCCGCAACAGCGATCGCCACCGCGGCGAGGGCCAGCGTGGCACGGGCGTAAAGCGACAAGCTAATCAAGACGATCCCCCTCCCTGACCGACCAACCGGTCCAACCCCTCATTAAAGCCTGGATATGGCGCCCGCAAGGCAAGGGCGGGCAGGGCGGGCCGGCTTGGCGCCCCGAAATGGCGAGGGGTCCGGCGCGTTACGCCGAACCCCTCATTTTTGGTCTGTTAAAACGCGTTTTCTTCACGCGAACCGGAAATCCACTTCGCTTGAAAACGCTTTAGAGCATCAGCCAGCCTGTAAGCCGGGTTCTGTAGGGCACCGCCCGTTTGCACGGACGATACGCGACGGCCATTCCTCTGGGGCGACGTTTGCACGTTGCCTCGAGCAACCTACCCGGACGGCGAGCCTGACATCGCTCCCGCGGCGTTATCGCTTTAAGCGAACTGCCCGCGTTGCCGTCCCTATTCGGTCTTGCTCCCGGTGTGGTTTACCATGCCGGTTCCGTTGCCGGACCCGCGGTGCGCTCTTACCGCACCTTTTCACCCTTGCTGCCCCTGCCTTTTGGGTGGGGGAAGCGGTTCGTTCTCTGTGGCACTGTCCCTGGGGTTGCCCCCGCCGGAAGTTATCCGGCACCGTATGTCGATGGAGCCCGGACTTTCCTCTCCCTTAAGCCTTTCGACCGTAGCGGGAGCGGCCGTCCGGCCGACTGACGACTTAAGGCATGGGGGTTCAGGGGGGCCGCGTCAAGCCGGGATCGGCCACCGGGGGTCCTAAAATAGATTATCCTGAAGATGTCGTTTTGCGGGTAGCCCGTTCGACCGGTTGTCGGCGATCACGCCGATCAAGAGGAGTAAGCGATGCAGTATTTGCTGATGATTTATCGCAACGAAGCCGAATTGGGCAAAATGGGCGCGGCCGACCGCAAGCAAATGATGGCGGACTACGGCGCATTCACCCAGTCCATCGTCCAGAGCGGCCATTTCAAGGGAGGCGACGGGCTGCAGCCGACGTCGACGGCGACCACCGTGCGGGTTCGCGAGGGCAAGACGTTGACCACGGATGGCCCCTTCGCGGAGACGCGCGAGCAACTCGGCGGCTATTATCTGATCGACGCCAAGGATCTCGACACCGCGCTTGCCATTGCGGCGCGTATTCCCGGCGCCAAGTCCGGTTCGATCGAGGTCCGGCCGGTCATGGTTTACGACTGACAGCCCTTGTCGTCATTCCGGGGCGCATCGAGGATGCGAACCTCAGATGTGCGATTGCACATCGAGGAATCTCGAGGTTCTCCGATGTGCAACTGCACATCGGAGCTCGACGCTTTCGCGCCGCCCCGGAACGTCAATGAGAAAGAACGACCTGCCCCATGACCCCAATCGAAATCGACAAGATATTTCGCGAAGAGGCGGGGCGGGCGCTCGCCACGCTGATCCGTCTGGTCGGCGATTTCGATCTTGCCGAAGACGCGCTGCAGGAGGCCTTTGCGGTTGCGCTGGAACGCTGGCCGGCCGCCGAGCAGCCCAGCAATCCGCGCGCGTGGCTCGTCAATGTCGGGCGCAACAAGGCGATCGACCGCGTCCGCCGGCAAATCGCGTTTCGCGGCAAGCAGCACGAGCTGACGCACGAATTGCTGCTCAACGCCGAGAGCCCGCCGGAGCAAAGCGATGCGGTGTTCGACGACGACATGCTGCGGCTGATTTTCACCTGTTGCCATCCCTCCTTCGCCACCGAAGTCCAGGTCGCTCTCACGCTGCGCACGGTCTGCGGGCTGACGACGGCGCAAGTGGCGCGGGCCTTTCTGGTGAGCGAAGAGGCCATGAGTCAGCGCCTCGTTCGCGCCAAGCAGAAAATCCGGCTCGCCGGCATTCCTTACGAGGTGCCCGACCGCGATGCGCTGGTGCCACGGCTGCGCGGTGTGCTCGCGGTGATCTATCTCGTCTTCACCGAAGGCTATGTCGCGACCTCGGGCGAGGAGCTGATGCGGCCCGATCTCGCGCGCGAGGCGATCCGGCTTGGCCGCTTGCTCGATGCGCTGATGCCGCGGCGCGGCGAGGTCAAGGGCTTGCTCGCCCTGATGCTGCTGCACGATGCGCGCCGCGCCGGACGCGAGACCACCGGCGGCGACATCGTGCTCCTGGAGGAGCAGGACCGCAGCCTGTGGGACCAGGGCCAGATCGCCGAAGGCTTGCGGCTTGTGGAAGACGCGTTGGGGCTGCCGGGCCGGCCCGAGGCTTACGCGGTGCAGGCGGCGATCGCAGCCCTTCATGCGCGCGCGCCCAGCTACAAGGACACCGACTGGAAGCAGATCGCCGGGCTTTACGAGGTGCTGCTGCGGATCAGCCCGTCGCCGGTGATCGAGCTCAACCACGCGGCCGCGGTTTCGATGGTGGATGGACCGGCCCGCGCGCTCGACCTGACCGAGGCGTTGCAGGCCCGCGGCGGGCTCGACGGCTATGAGCTGCTTCCCGCCGTCCGCGCCGATCTGTTGCGCCGGCTCGGCCGCCATGAGGCGGCACGTGAAGCCTATCTCGCGGCGAGCGCGGCGACACAGCTCGAGCCGCTGCGGCGGCTTTACGCGCGCCGACTGTCGGAGCTCGCCGGGGCCAGCCGTTCGCCGGCATAGGCGGGGTCTACGGGGTGCTTGGCTTTCGTGCGTTTGCCGCAGACGCAGCCAGGACGAGGGCGGTTGAGGAGGTTTCGCGCATGTCCGCTTTTGTGGTAGACTAGCTCCATGACGAAATTACTTGAACATGCGGTTGATACCGCCCGCACCCTGTCCCCTGAGATGCAGGATGACGTTGCACGGCTGTTGCTGCAATTTCTTGGCGAGGAGCAGCCCGTCATCGAGCTCACGCCGGAAGAAGTGGCTTCCTTCGCGGAATCCCGCGCTCAGGCTTCGCGCCGTGAGTTTGCGACCGACGAGCAGGTGCGCGCCGTCTGGGCCAAGCACGGCCTTTGAATTTAGGCTACACCCCGAAGGCGCTAGCCGAGCTGGCCGACATTCTCGCGTACATTGCCGAGCGATCGCCACAAGGCGCGCGCAACGTTCAGGCGCGCATACAGGCGATCACCGCCCTTTTGGTGCAATATCCCCACTCCGGCCAGCTCACCAGCGAAAGCGGCTTGCGTCGGATCGTGACGCCACCCTACCCCTATGTGATCTTCTATGAAGCGACGACTGAGGAAGTTGTCATTATCGGCGTTCGCCATGCGGCAAGGGAGCTGGAGCCGCCGCGTGGCTAGCTGTGTCCTGCCGATACTTTCGGCGAGCTATCTCGCCGCGACGGCCTTGACCTCGGCCGGCAAACTCGCCAGCAGCGATTGCAGCGTGACCAGCGTCGAATGATCGGCGACGCCGTCGACGCGGGCGGGGCGGAAGTGGCGCTGGAAGGCGGTGACCACTTCCGTGGTCGTGGAGTCGTACTTGCCGGTGATCGGGATGCCGTAGCCATATCTGGCGAGCGCCTGCTGCAGATCGCGAACGGCATCGCTGATCGTGCCCGATTTGAGCCCATCGGCGCGCCCGATCGGTGCCGGTTGCACCCAATGGCCGACGCCGGAATTCGCCAGGGAATGCCAGGGAAATTTCTCGCCCGGGTCCTTCTTGCGGGAGGGGGCAACGTCGGAATGCGCCAGCACCCGGTGCGACGGCACGCCGCGGCGGAGCATGATGCCCCGGCACAGCGCGATCACGGCGGCGATCTGGCGCAGCGGGTACTCCGGATAGCCCCAGTCATGGCCGCGGTTGGCGATCTCGACGCCGATCGAACAGGAATTGATGTCCTCTTCACCCGCCCAGGAAGCCACCCCGGCATGCCAGGCGCGTTTGGCTTCCGGGACGCATTGCACGATCCGGCCGTCTTCCAGAACGATGTAATGCGCGGAGACATCGGTGCCTGCCGTGCAGAGCCGCGCGATCGCGCCCTCCACGTCGGGCATTCCGGTGTAGTGCAAAAGGATCATGTCGGGCAGTCGGCCCTTGCCCCGCTCGCCGAAATTGGCCGACGGGATGACGTCGGAAGCGATCGAGGAATCTGGCGAGAATGTCTTCATGTCCGCGAGAGGCCGGAAAAGCGGGGCGGCGCGCCGCTTCGAATCAGTACCAGCAGATGCGAACGAACCGAGCGACATGTGAAATGCTCAAAGGGGGCAGGAGAACGGCAATAGTGAGTTAGCAAAATGAACTACGTCACTATTCTCCCATGACGCCCACGGCGCAACCGGTAAGCGGTCGTTGCGCTGGATTTTGAGCGGGTGTGTGCTGAGCGCATCACCTGACGAACGGCGCCTGTGGATAACTACCTTGCCTCTTCCCAAGGCGCAGGCGCGAAGGCGCATCAAACCCGACGCTGACCGTCAACGCTTTCTTAACGCTACCTGACGTTACTAAGTGGTGAAGAGCCGCCCCGTTTGGGGACGGCTGGCGCCGCCGATTCGAGGTTCCAGCACGGGGGGAACTCGGGTTCGAAGAGCGGCGCGAGACTCATGGGTTTTAAGTGTCCTTTCGAATCCCAGCTTCGCTACAGAGGGGGCCGCAAGGTGTGGCGAAGTTCGGATTCAGGGCACGGGCTTCCCGGTTTGGCGCTGGTATTCCGATGGCCGGTTGCCGGCTTCCCTCGGGAGTGCGTGCGAAACGCAGGATTTTGAGGCGCAATGGGCCCCTTCGCGTCCGATTTCCCCATTTTCACCCCGATTGCGCCGGGAGCGGCGGCGTGACTGCGTCCACTCCGTCTCCTCGCCATATCCCGGTCCTCGGCCGCCAAGCGGTCGCGCTATTGAACCCGCGCGAGGGCGGCATCTATGTCGACGCGACCTTTGGCGCCGGCGGCTACAGCCGGGCCATCCTCGATACCAAGGGTACCCGCGTGATCGGCATCGACCGCGACCGGTCGGCGATTTCAGGCGGTTTCGACCTCGTCGATCGATCGGCCGGCCGGCTGACGCTGGTCGAGGACCGCTTCTCCCATCTCGCCGGGATTTGCGCCGCACAGGGCTTCTCGTCGGTTGACGGCATCGTGATGGACGTAGGCGTCTCCTCGATGCAGCTGGATGAGGCCGGCCGCGGCTTCTCGTTTCGCCTCGACGGCCCGCTCGACATGCGGATGGGCCATGACGGCCCGACCGCGGCGGATGTGATCGCCAGGGCGTCCGAGACCGATCTTGCCAATATCATCTACGTCTTCGGCGAAGAGCGTCATTCCCGTGCGGTTGCCCGCGCCATCGTCGCGGCGCGCAAGCAAGCCCCAGTGACGACCACGCGCGCGCTCGCCGATATCGTCGGCAAGGTCGTGCGAGGCAAGCCGGGCGAAATCCATCCCGCGACGCGGACGTTTCAGGGCTTGCGGATCTTCGTCAACCAGGAGCTCGACGAACTGCATCTGGCGCTGGCGGCAGCCGAGCACGTGCTCAAGCCCGGCGGCCGGCTCGTGGTGGTGTCGTTTCATTCGCTGGAAGACCGCATCGTCAAGAATTTCTTCAGCGAGCGCGCCAAGGCCGGCAGCGGATCGCGGCACCAGCCGGAGATCGCGCAAGCCGAGCCGAGTTTCGTCATCCTGACCAAGCGTCCGGTGACGGCGGATGACGAGGAGATTTCGGCCAACCCGCGCGCGCGCTCCGCCAAATTGCGCGGCGCGATGCGCACCGCCGCACCCGCGCATGCCGAAGCTCCCTTGCCCGAATGGCCGGCCCTCGATGACGTGATGAGGGGAGGCTGACCATGCGGATCGTCCACCTCCTCGTGATCGGCGTGCTGGTGTTCGCGGCGGCCTATGTCTACCGGATCAAGATGGAATCGACCGAACGCACCGAGCGCGTGCTGCGCCTGCGCGCGGAAATCCGCGAGCAGCGCGACGCCATCGCG
>Ga0209517_10004086_pt1 | contig 19385 bp, 9 predicted proteins | sample PeaSoiMetSII2010_FD_187695 | JGI IMG/M metagenome (GOLD analysis project Ga0209517, IMG submission 187695) | Peat soil microbial communities from Weissenstadt, Germany - SII-2010 (SPAdes) (version 2) | ecosystem: Environmental > Terrestrial > Soil > Wetlands > Peat | place: Germany: Weissenstadt...
TGCGGGGCAAGTCCACATGGTCGCCGTCAGCCGATTCCTCGGGTGTAGGGTCCACGCGCTTGATTGGCGGGCCGATGATGATGTCGGCGAAATCCTCGTTCATGGCCTCGATGGCGGAATCGGAAGGCGCATGCTTGAGGCGAATAACGAAGAGGTCCTTGATGAAGCGGCTGGAGTGAAAGTTGCGATAAAAGCGGGTGATGATTTTGACGGCTTGCTCGGTGTCGTCGGTAATTTGGTAGAGATAGAGGTCGTCGGGAGAAACCAACTGGTCGCGCAGGAGGTGTTCGCGGACGTGCTTGTCCCAGGTTTTCCAATAAGTGCCACCGGGGCGGTCGATCAGGACCAGGGGCATTAATTGGCTCTTGCCCGTTTGCATGAGAGTGAGGGCCTCATAGCCTTCGTCCATGGTGCCGAAACCGCCGGGGAAGAGCGCGATGGCATCCGAGTGGCGGATGAAGATCAATTTGCGCGTGAAAAAGTATTTGAAGGTGATGAGCTTCTTGTCCTCGCGGATGACCGGATTGGCAGCTTGTTCCCAGGGCAACCTGATGTTGGCGCCGAAGCTGCGCTCGGGTCCGGCGCCTTCGTGTCCCGCCTGCATAATCCCGCCGCCCGCGCCGGTGATGACCATGAATCCGGCCTGGGCAATGCGCCGGCCGAACTCCACCCCCTGCTGGTACTCGAGCCGGGTGGGCTGAGTGCGTGCCGAGCCGAAGATGGTCACTTTGCGCACATGCGAGTAGGGCGCAAACAGCTTGAAAGCGTAGCGCAGTTCGCGCAAAGCGGTTTGGATGACGCGCACGTCGCCGCTATCCTTGACGTCGGTCAGCAATTTGAGGGCGTTCTCGATGATGTCTGCCACGCTCTCCTGGTTGAAGCCGCCGCCTTTGTAGGCAATGAGCTCTTCGATGCGGCGCTTCAATTCGGAATCCACAGGCGGCTTTTCCACTCTTACCATGCGGGGAGGATAAGAACCGAGCGGGGGGAAATCAACCCTCGGCGGGTGGGGGCCTGGTTCCGCTTTCCGCATGCAGTTGGGACCATGAACCCTGGACGAGAGAACGGACCCCTCTCCCCGGCCCTCTTCCGAAGGGGCGAGGGAGAAGCGTCCGCGGGCGCGGTGCGGTTGGAGTGCTGACGCGCGAGCAGTTCTTGTGGCCTGCAGATTGAAAATCGATTGAAAATCTGCGGTACGGCAGAATTACAATTCTGCGCTACGAGGGCGGCGTCGTGCGAGCGGTTCATGGAGCGCCCAGTTTCGCCCTTGCGCGGGTTCCCCATTTAGCATTTAGCCCTTAGGATCAGTGCAAGAATAAATTCGGATTTTCACGGGTGAATCATCTGGAGTACACTGGCTGGCGGGCGCTTCCGGGCGCACTTGGCATTCGAAAGCGGCAGCAAGCTGCGCGCACTCCAAACGCTTCGCGCGGACGGCCGCCACACCGTAGCCCGACTCGCAGGCATTATGTTAGAATTGCGACCGGAAACCGGAACTTATTTTTGCACAGACCCTTAGCCTTCAGCCTTTCCCTGTGAGCCCGCGCGAACTTTTCGCATGCCTTTATTAGCCCGCTCCTGTAGGCTGCGGACTGGGTTTGAGAACGTTGCACGCATACTTGACGCGACAGATTTTGGCTTCGCTGGTCATCACGGTAGGGGTTTTTACACTCGTCTTGCTCCTGGCCAATGTCCTTAAGGAGGTCTTGCCGTTGCTGGTCAATCGGCAACTGGGCTTCGGTACCGTGGCCCAAGCCATCGGATTATTGATTCCCTTCGTCTGGGTGTTTGCCCTGCCAATGGGCATGTTGACGGCGACGTTGCTGATTTTCGGGCGGATGAGCGCAGACCAGGAACTGATCGCCGTGCGCGCCAGCGGCATCAGCCTCCTTTCGCTCATCAGCCCAGTGCTACTGCTCAGCGTGGCCCTGTGCGTGCTGAGCGCCTGGGTCAATATGGAAATCGGCCCCCGCTGCCGCGTCGCTTACAACAGCTTGCGCAATAAGATCATGCTCGAGTTTTCCAATGTCGTCCTGCCCGAGGGCCGTTTCATCAAGGATTTCCCCGGCTACCTCTTTCTTATTGGCAAGAACCGCAACTACAACCTCGAGGACGTGAAGGTGTACAAGATCGGGGGTGAGACCAACGCCGGCTACTTGATTTACGCACGCCGAGGACGGCTTGAAACCGATGTGCCCCATAAGAAAATGCTCCTGTACCTGTACGACGCTAAGGGCCTGGGCGGATGGAGCGGAGCCGGCGACCTTATCATTCCCCTGAACTTGCCAACTGCCCGCAGTGACTGGAAGCCCAGGATCGACGACATGACCTTTATCCAACTCAGGGAGCAATTGCGTGAGTTCGAGCGCCTCAGTAATACGCCGATTCCCCTGGGACACTTGACGACCAACCAAATCGTGGAGCGCAAGAAGGAGCTAGCCAAGCAAAGCCGAGACATGACCTCTCAGGTCCGGTTCCAGATTCATCGGCAGGTGGCCTTTTCCTTCGCTTGTTTCGGATTTACGCTCGTCGGCATCCCCTTAGGCATCCGCATGCATCGGCGCGAAACCAACATCGGCATCGGCATTGCGCTCGTCCTGGTCGCCGTCTATTACAGCTTTATCGTGGTCGGCCAATCTCTGGATGCCCGTCCCGAGTGCGCCCCTCATCTCATTGTCTGGCTCCCCAACTTCGTGTTCCAGGCCGTCGGCGCCGTCCTTCTGTGGCGCGCCAACCGGGGCGTCTAACCAACACTATGTAGTGTGCCACAGTTGTGCCATCCGGCAGGAGGGAGTGTGACAAAATGGCACACATGGCACACTTCGAGAACGCGCGCCGACGCACCGTATTTCATGTAACATATTGCTACCACTCATCTTAGACAAAAACTGTGCCATTGGCACCGTCATTGCTTGGGATATTCACGGATTTGTTTATCCAGGAGATTTTATGGCAAAAGTTATTGGAATCGATTTGGGAACCACCAACTCGTGCATGGCCGTAATGGAGGGTGGGGACCCCGTTGTACTCGAGAATTCTGAAGGACGACGCATTACCCCGTCGGTCGTCGCCTTCACTAAGACCGGCGAGCGCTTGGTCGGCGATGCCGCCAAACGGCAGGCGATCACGAACTCAAGAAATACGATTTACTCGATCAAGCGGTTCATGGGACGCAAGTACACTGAGGTCGAGGAGGAACGCAAGCGCGTGCCCTACAAAGTCGTTTCCGGCCCCAATGCGGATGCCTATGTCGAAGTGGAGGTGGACGGCCGGCCCAAGCAATTCAGTCCGGCGGAAATCTCCGCCATGATTCTTGGCAAGCTCAAGACTGACGCCGAAATGCGTTTGGGTGAGAAGATTAGCCAGGCCGTCATTACTGTCCCCGCTTACTTCAACGATTCCCAGCGCCAAGCCACCAAGGACGCCGGCCGCATCGCCGGATTGGACGTTCTGCGCATTATCAACGAGCCCACCGCCGCTTCCTTGGCTTATGGGCTCGACAAAAAGAAGGACGAAAAAATCGCCGTTTACGACCTGGGCGGCGGCACGTTCGACATCTCGGTGCTGGAAATCGGCGATGGTGTCTTCGAGGTCAAAGCCACCAACGGAGATACTCACCTGGGCGGCGATGATTGGGACGGGCGGATCATGGACTGGATTCTCGACGAGTTCAAGCGCGACAATGGCATGGACCTCCGCAAGCAAGCCGACGCCTTGCAGCGCATCAAAGAGGAGGCCGAAAAAGCCAAAATCGCCCTCTCGAGCTCCCAGGTTTATGAAATCAACCTGCCCTTCATTACCGCCGATGCCAGCGGTCCCAAGCACATCAGCACCAAGTTGACTCGCTCCAAAATGGAGCAACTCTGCGACGATTTATTCGAGCGCACGATCACGCCGGTGCGCAATTGCTTGAAAGATGCGGACATGCCGGCGGACAAAATCGACGAACTGGTGCTCGTGGGCGGCATGACGCGCATGCCCAAAGTCGTGGATACCGCCCATTCGCTGGTCAACAAAACCCCCCACCAGGGGGTGAATCCGGACGAAGTTGTGGCCGTGGGCGCCGCCATTCAGGCGGGCGTCCTCAAGGGCGAGGTCAAAGACGTTCTGCTGCTCGACGTGACTCCGCTCTCACTCGGCATTGAAACGCTCGGCGGCGTTTTCACTAAGCTCATCGAGCGCAATACCACTATTCCTACCCGTAAATCGGAAATTTTCTCCACCGCCTCCGACAATCAGCCGGGGGTGGAGATTCACGTCCTCCAAGGCGAACGTCAGTTGTCGCGCGACAATAAGACCATTGGCAAGTTCCAATTGACCGACATTCCGCCCGCACCGCGTGGCATGCCTCAGATTGAGGTCACGTTCGACATTGACGCCAACGGAATCCTGCACGTCAGCGCCAAAGACCTCGGCACCGGCAAAGAGCAGAAGATCACCATCACCGCCAGCAGCGGTCTCACCAAGGATGAGATCGAGAAGATGCGCAAGGAAGCCGAATCCCATGCCGATGAGGATCGGAAACAACGCGAAAGTATCGAAGCGCGCAACGAAGCGGATAACGCAGTCTATCGGTCCGAGAAGATGCTCAAAGACAATGCCGACAAGATCTCGGGAGCCGACAAAGGCAAAATCGAGAGCGCCATCAACGAGGTCAAGGAAGCCATCAAAGGTGGCGACGGCTCGGCTATTCGCGCCGCCAGTGAAAAGCTTAACGAAGCTTGGCAAGCCGTTTCCGCCGAGCTCTACAAAGCCGCCAGTGCGAAGGCCCAAGCTGGCAAGGGCCAAGCTCAGCCGGGTGGCGCTCCAGGCGCAGAGCCGGAAGGCAAGAAAGATGAAGGTCCTATCATCGACGCGGAAGTCGTCGATGAAAAGAAATAACGCAGGAGGCCGGCGCGGTTGGTCATCGGCACGTCACAACGGCGTGTCCACGCGCCCTGCCTCCTGAAATTGTTCCCGTCGGCTGTGCACCCTCTGGTGCCGGGCGGTGGGACGGGTAGTGCGCTCCGCGCCAACCCGGCAGCTAAAGCGAGAATTTCCTTCCGCGGGTGCGGCGGGATTTTGATTCAAGCAAAGCATAAACCAACAGACAGAAAGAAAAAATAACTATGGCACTGAACGTTAAACCTCTCGGCGATCGCATCCTCGTGGAAGCCGTCGAAGAAAAGGAAGTCAAAAAGGGCGGCATCATCATCCCCGATACTGCCAAGGAAAAACCCATGGAAAGCATCGTCGTCGCCCTCGGCACAGGCAAAACCGACGATAATGGCAAAAAGGTCCCTTTTGAAATCAAAAAGGGAGATCGCGTGCTCGTCACCAAATACGGCGGCACGGAAATCAAACTTGATGGCAAGGAATACAAAATCCTCAATTCGGATGACGTCCTTGCCGTGGTCGAATAACGCAACTCCAGCAAACAATTAATCAACAATCAAAAAATATATGGCAGCAAAACAATTACTCTTTGACGAGAATGCTCGTCAGACCCTCCTGCGGGGGGTCTCCAAACTCGCCAAGGCCGTCTCGGCCACCCTCGGTCCCAAAGGCCGCAACGTTGTCCTCGACAAAAAGTTCGGCAGCCCCACTGTGACCAAGGACGGCGTCACCGTCGCCAAGGAAATTGAACTGGAAGACCCGTACGAAAACATGGGAGCCCAGATGGTCCGCGAAGTCGCCAGCAAAACCAGCGATGCCGCCGGTGATGGCACCACCACCGCCACCGTGCTCGCCGAAGCCATTTTCCGCGAGGGTCTCAAATACGTCACTTCCGGAGCCAACCCCATCGGCATCCAGCGCGGTATCAACAAGGCCGTCGCCGCTTCCGTCGAGCACCTCGACAAGATCGCCAAGAAGGTAAAGGACAAAGAAGAAATCAAACAGGTCGCCACGGTTTCCGCCAACTGGGACACCACCATCGGCGAGATCATTGCCGATGCCATGGACAAGGTCGGCAAAGACGGCACTATTACCGTCGAGGAAGCCAAGTCCATCGAAACCAGCCTCGAAGTGGTCGAGGGCATGCAGTTCGACAAAGGCTATCTCTCGCCTTACTTCGTTACCAACGCCGAGACCATGGAGTGCCGCCTCGAGGAGTGTTATATCCTCAACTACGAGAAGAAAATTAGCAGCCTCAAGGACTTGCTCCCCGTTCTCGAGAAAGTTGCCAAAGTCGGCAAACCCCTCCTGATTGTCGCTGAAGACGTCGAAGGCGAAGCCCTGGCCACCCTCGTGGTGAACAAGCTCCGTGGCACGCTCAACGTCTGCGCCGTTAAGGCCCCTGGCTTTGGCGATCGCCGCAAAGCCATGTGCGAAGACATTGCCATCCTCACCGGCGGCAAATTCATCAGCGAGGATCTCGGCATCAAGCTCGAGAACCTCAACCTCGAAGACCTCGGCCGCGCCAAAAACGTGACCGTGGACAAGGAAAACACCACCATCGTCGAAGGCGCCGGCAAGAGCTCGGAAATCCAAGGCCGCGTTAACCAGATCCGCCGCCAAATCGAGGAAACCACCTCCGATTACGACCGCGAGAAACTGCAGGAACGCCTGGCCAAACTCGCCGGCGGTGTTGCCGTCATCAATGTCGGCGCTGCCACCGAAACCGAGATGAAGGAGCGCAAAGCCCGCGTTGAGGACGCCCTGCATGCGACCCGCGCAGCCGTTGAAGAAGGCATCGTTCCTGGAGGCGGCGTCGCCCTCTTGCGTTGCCTCACGGCTATGGAAGGCGTCAAGCCGGACAACGACGACGAGCGCATTGGCGTGGACATCGTCAAACGCGCCATCGAGTTCCCGACCCGCGAGTTGGCCAACAACGCGGGCGTCGAAGGCTCCGTCGTCGTACAGGAAATTAAAAAGCGCAAGGGTAACGAAGGCTACAACGTCTCCACCGGTGTCTATGAAGACCTGGTTAAGGCAGGGGTCGTGGATCCCAAGAAGGTCACCCGCACGGCCCTCCAGAACGCCGCGTCCATTGCCGGACTGCTGCTCACCACCGAATGCCTCGTGACGGAGCTGCCGGAAAAGGAAAAACCCGCTCCGGCCCCCGGTGGCCACGGCGGCATGGGCGGAATGGACTACTAAGACCGCCACCTTAGGACGGGCACCCCGCCCGTTCTCGAGGTACTGAAACATTCAAGCGAGGCTGGCCAGCGCCAGCCTCGCTTTTGTTTTATCCTTGTTCATCCTCTACCAGCCCAGGGCTCGCGCCGCCGAAGAGCACTGGGCAAACTGTCCAGGAATCCGTCGGATGCACTACAACATGGAAGCGACGCCAGCCTTTTGGAGTGCGGTGGCAAAGCGCAGCGGCGACACCGCTTTGGATGGAGCGGAGCGACGGGGCACCAAGGTTCTTGAATTAGGCGATGGCCAGCAGGATTGGTCCTGAAGAGCCTGGAACCGAATTGCCGATAGAAGGCGCTGTTCTCTCACGAACTTTGACACTCACCAGGACAGGTAGTAAACTTTTTAAGCTTTTCACGAGAATGAAGCCGCCCCGAAGATCTTACGTTCGCGGCGTCCATTTGACGCCGGCTCCGAGGAGTTCCGATCCCGTTATGAAAAAGGAACCGAACTTCCATCAGATTAAGCTGGAGAGCCAAATCGAAAAACTCCAGAAAGCCAAGGACGAGCTAAAGGCGAGGTTGAAAAAATACACCGATCTTTACGATTTTGCCCCGGTGGGGTATTTGACCCTCGACCGTGAAGGGACGATTCAGGAGGCGAACCTCACCGCTGCGAGGCTGTTGGGGATAGCACGAACTCGATTAGTCAAGCGACCGTTTGGGCATTCCCTTTCCGTCGCCGACCTGCCCGTCTTCACCGCCTTCCTCACGAAGGTCTTCGAGTGCAAGGTCAGGCAGTTCTGCGAAGTAACGCTGCTCAAGGAAGGCAAGCCCCCGGTAAAGCTGCGGATCAAAGCGGTTGCGGTTTCGGGGCGGGAGTGCCGCGCCGTGATGTCGAACATCACCGAGCACAAGCGAGCCGAGGCGGAGCGCCTCATTATGAACAAGTTGGAGGCCACGGGGATTCTGGCGGGCGGCCTGGCCCATGATTTCAACAATCTGCTCACCATCATCCTCCTCAACCTCGAATTGGCCCAGAGGCAGGTCCCTCCCGCACAGGAGGTGGCGCATCGTCTGGAGGGGGCAAAAATGGCAGCCTCAAAGGCCAGTGACTTAACCCAGCGGCTCATCACCTTTGCCGAAGGGCACCAATTGAACCGAAAGTTGACCTCCCTCTCAGAAATGATCGAAGCATCCGTCCATCTGGCCTTGAGTGGTTCGCGGGTGCGATGCGAATTTGCCATGGCGGAGGGTGTGTGGCCCGCGGATGTGGATGCAGGGCAAATCCGACAAGTCATCCGAAACCTGGCCCTGAATGCGCGGGAAGCAATGCCGGAGGGCGGATTGATCTCCGTCCGGGCGGAGAATGTAGTTCTGGGCCTCCAGGAAAATCCTTCCTTGCCACCGGGGGATTATGTCCGGGTGAGCGTTGCGGATCAGGGCGGGGGCATTTCGAAAGAGGTTCTGCCGAAGATTTTTGATCCCTATTTCTCGACGAAGCGGCGCGGGATTCAAAAGGGCATGGGTCTGGGCCTGACGATCTGCCACACGATCATTCAGAAGCATGGGGGAGCCATTGCGGTCGAGACGGTGCTGGGGGTTGGGACCACCTTCCACTTCTATCTTCCGGCATCCCGGAAGTTGTTCCAGCAGTAGCAGCGCGGCTAACGGAACGGTTTCTTCTGGACCCGGCAAACTGTCCAGACACTCCGTCGCATGCACTACAACATGGAAGCACGCCAGCCTTTTGGAGTGCGGCGGCAAAGTGCGGCAAAGTGCGGCAAAGTGCAGCGGCGACACCGCTTTGGGGGGAGCGGAGCGACGGGGCACCGGCTGGGTTAACATTTTTAAATCGAATGGCGGTGATTTTTTCCGGCGCAAAAAAACAGTTGACCGCTTATGCCGCTTATGCTTTGGTGAACTTAATCTCATTTCACAGCTCGGTCAGCCAGCTTGGCTGGGTTCCTCGTGCCTTTGGCTAATTGGGCGTGGACAGTACCACAACGCATGAAAACCTGGAAATTCGGATGTGACCTTTTTGCGGCAGAAATCAACCAACGGAGGCGGCGGCCGGGCCGCCGCCGATTTAAAGCTCCTTACGTGGCGCTGATGATCCTGGGCGGCCTGGGAGCAGGCGAGCTCCAAAAGGTCACAGCTCAGGGCAGCACAAACTGTCTGGCCCCGCCTGCAGGACTTGTCTCCTTTTGGACAGGGGACGGCACCGCGGCAGACATTATAGGCCCAAACAACGGCACCCTGGTCGGCGGGGTTTCCTATACCAGCGGCGAGGTGGGCCAGGCCTTCAATTTGGATGGCGTATCTGGGTACGTCAGAGTTCCTGATTCGCCCTCCCTCGATCCGGCGGGCTCCTTCAGCGTCGAGTTGTGGCTCAACGCCGGCCAATCGCAGACCTTCCCGTGTCCAATCCTCGACAAATCCTATCAAACCACGAACGACACCGGTTGGGGCCTCCGGGCCAACTTCGACGGCACCGTGTCCTTCTTCGTCGGCGTCGGCAGTCCTTTTGCCACCAACTCTTCGGTGAGCACGCAAACCAATCTCCTGGACAGCGACTGGCATCACCTGGCGGGTGTTTTCGTCGCCGGAACCAACCTTCAGATCTACCTTGACGGCGCGCTGCAAAATACGCTGATTCAGCCCTTTCCGCCAGCCAATAACCAGGGCGAACTCGACTTTGGCCACTCCTCGGACTTCGGTTTTGACGCGTATTTTTTGGGGCTTTTGGACGAGGTGTCCTATTACAACCGCGCGCTGTCCGGGGCCGAAGTGGCCTCGATTTACAACGCCGGAAGCGCCGGCAAATGCCGGAGCACCAATTGTGTCCAGGTCTCTTGCCCAGGCCCAATCTCGGTTTCGGCCTCCGAGCCGGCAGGGGCAGTCGTTACCTGGACCAATGCCTCGGCTGTGGACACATGCAGCGGCCTGCCCCTCGAGGTGACCAGCACGCCACCCTCCGGCTCCTTGTTCCCGGTCGGCACCAACTTGGTCGTCTGCTCGGCGGTCAACGCCGACGGCCAGAGCAATTCTTGCATGTTCAGTGTCACCGTGACGCCTGCCACGGTCCCACCGCCAGGTTATTTGCAGATTTATTTCTCTGCCGGCTATGTCTGGATCACCTGGACCAATCCCAGCGCGGTGCTCCAGACAGCCCCCACCCCGACTGGCCCCTGGACCCTGCTGCCCGAGGCGACCAGTCCTTACCCGGTTCTGCCGCTCGATACCGCCAGCTTCTTCCGCCTCACCGGGCTGCCCCTGATCGACGTCACGACGCTTTACGACCCTCCGACGTTCGTCACCGGTATCGGCAATCCGGTTTCCTCCTGCGATTGCACGGGCCCCGGCAATCCCAACACCCCGGCTTCTCCGGGCGGCCCGCAAAACAACGGCAACGGCAGCGTTTACCTGCACACCGGCGAGCTGGTGCAATATGCGGTGGACCTGGCCATTCCCGGACGGGGTTTCGACTGGCGCTTGGAGCGCTTTTACCGCAGTGGGATGAGTTATGAAGGCCCGCTGGGGCACGGCTGGGACTTCAGCCACAACCGCCGCCTGGCCGTCCAGACTAACGGCGACGTGCTACGCATGGATGGGTTGGGACGGGCGGACAAGTACGTCTTTGTGAGCAGCAACGTTTATCAGGCGCCCAGCGGCTTTTACACGCGGCTGACGCTCACCACCAACGGCTACATTGAACGTGACCGGCACGGCACGCAAATTTTCTATTCTCAGACCAATTCGCATGGCGTGGCGCAGATGACCGCGATGCTCGACCGCAACAGCAATCAAATGACCTTCCAGTACAACGGGCTTGGCCAGCTCGTCGCCGCGGTGGACACGCTCGGACGCACCAACAGGTATTACTACGACGGCAATGACCGGTTGCTTCAAGTGGCCGATTTTAGCGGGCGGACGGTGACCTTCGGCTATAGCGTCGGCGGGGACTTGGTCAGCGCGACCTCGCCTCTTGTCCCCACTGGCAGCACGCCGAACGGCAACGATTTCCCGGCCGGCAAGACCACTGCCTACGCTTATAGTCCCGGTTCAAGCGATCCACGGTTCAGCCACAAGCTCCTGACGGTGACTGCCCCGAATGAGGTCGCCGTAGGCGGTCCGCCACGGCTCATGGCGCAATACGATACCGGCTCATCCTCCCCGAACGCAGGGCGGTTGAAATCCCTTCAAGTCGGCGGCGTGAATGCCAGCGGCGTGCACGCCGGGGGCACACTTTACTTCGGGTTCACGACGTTGCTCCAGGCAAACCCGGGAGATTTCACGAACGCGGCCTTCCAGGCCGTGGTAACCAATCGCAACGGCAATGTCTCTCAATACCAGTTCAACCAGCTCGGCAACGTCCTGCAAATGATCCAGTTCACCAGCGGTGTGCGGCCCGGGGACCCGCCCGGGTTCACCAACACGTCCGGCTACAACGCCGACGGCGAGACGATTGCGCGCACTAATGCCGAATCGGATCTCACGCTCTATACGTTTGATTCGGGCAATCCCGACCGCTTCCAGCAGGGCAATCTCCTCCAGGTGCTGCGCTTGCCCGGCCCACGAGGGGGCGACCAGACACAAATCCTCACGAGCATGACTTATGAAACGAATTTCAATTTCGAGGCCACCAGCACCGATGCGCGCGGGAACACGGTGACCAATCGCTATGACGCCTCCGGCAACCGGACCAACACGGTCGAGCGCATCGCCTCCACGGTCGAAGATTTCCAATACAATGCCTACGGCCAGATGACCGCTCACGTGCTGCCGGACAATGGCAGCGGCTCGAGGCGCCGGGACGTGATGACCTATTACAGCAGCGGCACGCAAATGGGCTACCTCCAGCAGAGTATCGTGGATTCCAGCGGTTTCAACCTCACCACGACCTTCAACTACGATCTTGTCGGCAACGTCATTCGGACCGTTGATCCGCGCGGCAACGGTTCGACCAACATCGTCAACGCACTCAACCAGGTCGTTCGCACCGTCTCCCGCGCCGTTTCCACCAATAACCTGCGTTACCTGCGCGACACCTTTTATGATGCCAACGACAACGTGGTCCAGGTCAACATCCAAAACCTCGACGAGCTGGGCAATGAGCAGTCCCCCGCTTGGCTGACGAACACAACCCAGTTCGATATCCTCGACCAGGTCATCAGCACCGCTCAACAGGTCACCTCCAACAGTTTCATCACCAACCAAATGGCCTACGACGCCAACCAGAACAGGCTTCTCATGCGTTCGCCCGAAGCCGTCGCCGGGCGCCAGCCCGCCAATACCGTCAGCAACATCTACGACGAGCGCGACCTGGTTTTTAAGGTAATCCGCGCTCCCGGCGACCCCGGCCAGTCCACCAGCGAGTCGGATTATGATAAGAACAGCAACCTGATACGCGCGCTCCAAGGTCAGGAGGACACCAACGGTGTGCGAATCACAACCTTCGGCTACGATGGCTACAACCGTCGCACCAACTCAACAGACGCGATGGGCAACGTATCGCTCACTGAGTACGATGCAAACGGCAATGCAACCAACGCTGTCATCCTCGGCGAGTTGATGGATGTGCCCGGCAGTGCCGGCAACACTAATCTGGCGCAAACCGCTTACACGTTCGACCAAATGGACCGGCTCACGCTGAGCGACCAGGCTTGGTTCGCTCTCGGCAGCGGAACGACGCTTGGCAACGGGCACGTCACCAACCGAAGCGTCTATAGTGCAAATTCACAAGTGCTGACCAACTTCGATGCCAACGGCAATCCCACGGCGACATTTTATGACACGGCCAACCGCGTGCTTAGCATGGTTGATCCGAAGGGAAATTCGGTGGCGAACGTCTATGATCCCAACGGCAACGTCCTGCGCGTGATCGAAACCGAACGCTCGGATCTCTACCCGACCAACTTGTTCGTTTTCGGCACGACGAATGTCTATGACAACCTGGACCGCCTGCTTTACACTGTGGATAACATCAGCAATACCAACCGCTCCGCCTACGATTCACGCAACAACCGCACCCTCTCCATCAGCGCGAAAGGAAACACAATTCGCTTCGCTTTCGACGGCCTCAGCCGGCTGCTTACCACCGCCCGCCACCTCACCAGCACCGGGGGCGGCACAGGCACCAACGTTGGCGCCATCACCACCACCAAACAGTGGGACGACGATTCGCGGCTCGCCGCCCAGATTGATTCCAACACCAACGCCACCCGCTATCTCTACGACGCCCTCAACCGCCAGTTCGCAACCGTCTATGCCGACACCACAATGAGCACGAACGGTTTCGATGTGCATGATGATGCCATTGCGGCGATGGATCCCAATGGGACCGTGGTGGCCAGTCAATACGACCTGCTCAATCGGCTGGTTTCCAAGCGCATCGCGCCCGGTCCTGGTGTCAGCACCGTGACCACGAACGAAGGGTTTGCCTACGACGGTCTCTCCCGGTTGGTTTCCGCCACGAACAACCAGACCTTAGTCACGCGCAGTTACGATTCGCTGGGGCGCTTGAGCTCTGAAACCCAGACGCTTCTCTCCCCGACTCCCGTTGCCTCCACGGTAGTTTCGCAGTACGACCCTGCGGGAAACCTAATCTCCTCCCAGCATTCGGGGGCTTCTTACCAGGTCTTTAGGCAATTTGACCCCCTCAATCGCGCCACTAATGTCCTTGCTGGCTTTCCGATTGCGGCCAGCGCTTCCTATTCCTACGTGGGCCCTGGCCGCGTCGAGCGCCGGACCTACAGCAACAACACCTGGTGTGACTATGGCTACGACGGCGCGCGCCGTGTGGTTGGCGTGACCAACTACAGCTCCGCCGGCGATGTCACCAACATCATCGATGCCCGCGCCCTGTTTTGGGATGCAGACTACAACAAAATTAGCCGCTCCGACGTCCGCCCTAGCGGTCTCGGTCAGGCCAGCTTGTATTCCATAGACTCCGCCGACCGGCTCATCCGAACGTTGGTGACCGGTTTCGGAGCTACGAATCGTTTTTATACGCTTGATGGCGTCGGTAACCGTACTGACCCTGGTTACTCCGCCAATCTGGTGAACGAGTATCTCTCCACCCCTTTCGATACGCGCGCTTACGATCTCGACGGCAGCCTCGTCGCCATCACCGGCGGCACGAACGCCGGCACCTTCACTTACGACTATCGCGATCTGATGGTCAGCGCTCAACGACAGGGCGCCACCGCCAATTACGTCTATGACGCCCTAGGCCGGCGCGTCGCCAAAACTATTACCAATGTGCTAACCCGTCTCCTTTACGACGGCTGGCAGGAAATCGAAGAACAAGACACCAACGCAAACGCCCAGGCGCTCTACGTTTTCGGCAACTACATTGACGAGGCCCTCGTCATGCGCCGCGGCACCACTAACTCCTACTATCATGCTGACGACCTCTACAACGTTACCGCTCTCACCGACGCCAGCGGCGGCGTCGTTGAGCGCTATGAATACGACGACTATGGCGCACCCACATTCCTCACCCCCGGCGGGGCGCCACTTGGTCAGGCAAGCGATGTGGGAAACGCGATTCTTTTCACCGGTCGTCGATATGATGCCGAAACCGGTTGGTACGACTACCGGACGCGCTTTCTCGAACCGTTCGCGGCGCGCTTTGCGACGCGGGACACTCTTGGCATTTGGGGCGACGACAGCAATCTTGGCAACGGCGCTACATACGTCGGCGATTCACCCGCAACTGGAGCAGATCCCTTCGGCTTAAGCATCCTAATTTCTGTGAGGCCTCCATTAACGCGACGGAAGAGCGAAAATGTGGACGTAGTTGGAATAACTACAGACGACGCCCTAGGTCCAAGCGGGTTTGGGAGCGGATGTTGGGAGAGCTTTATCCGAGCTGAGTTCTTCCGACGTTCGCACACGGGTGCCTACTTTCACCACGGGGTCGCTACATTGGACGGAGCGGTCGACTTTATACTGACCCGGCCCGACAACTCTATTGAGGTGCTGGTATTTGCCGGGCATGGGGTCAATTGCGGAATTGCGACCGGGCGACTGAGACTCCAGGCAGGCCGACCGAACCCGCCGGAGCAGGAATATATCCACCGCGTCGGTTTTGAGAGACTGCCTGCTGCGAGGCTCGACGCTGTGAGGAGAAAGCTGAGGCCAGGCGCGTATATTTATATGAGCGGATGTGCGACCGTCGTAGGAGGCATCGATGATGGTCTCAGGCTCGCTCGCCTGTTGGACAGACCCGTCATCCTCCAGACGGGTTCCCAGGATATAGTTCCACACGGGATTTGGGGCTATTACCTTGGCCACTCGCACTCCGGGAGGTGGATAAGCTTTCGGCCAAATGGTGGAATCTTTGCCCGGGTGAAGCGGGCAGGGAGGCTGGACTGGGTTCCAATCCGCCGCGAGGACGTGCATGACGACCGGGGCAGAACCCAACAGCAGGGCCCGACGCCAATAGAGGGAGTCGACGAAGATAGGTAATTGTTACGGGCCTTTTTGGAGAGCTGAGGCCTGGGATCGCACCTGTAAACCGGTCGGTTCTCACTTTTGACACTTTGAGTGGTTTTTCATCGCTTTCTTTTGCGGACCTCCTGCTTGCGCTCGCTAATGTAATGAGGAGCCACGGGAGGTATTGGTTTTCGAGATCGCCGTGGCGCTTGGTGGCTTTTTCTCGTAGGATCCAGCCGGTTTGCGGAAGTATTACGTGACACCTGCGACCAACAACGCCTGCCCCCAAAAGTGACCCGTCACGGAATCATAGCGAGTATTCGTCACCCTCCGGCGGACAGAAACGATTCGCCACCCGTTCCTCCGTTTCATCTGTCCTGGCGGGCTGCCTTTGCAGTCGGACGCATTGACTTCTTCGATGAAATAGCAAAGATTTTCGATTATCGGCTGATTCCCTGGCACGCTACCTTGAGGAATGAAAGCGAACACGAAGATATTTAAACGCTGGATTCTGGCAATGCTGGTCGTCGAGGCAGTCTTGGGTGCTGGCCTCTATCTGATGGGGGGAGATGCGACGACCGGCCCGAGGTTCCGATTCTTGATGGTTGTTCTGATTGCAAATTTCCCCGGTGTGATGCTTGCTTCCAGGTTGGGGCTTCTGGGCCACGGTGAATGGGTTTCAGACGCCCACCCCGTTGTTGGCTGGGTTGTCATTTTTGGTTTCAGCGTGCTCTTTTACAGTGCGTGCATCTGGCTTGTCCAAGCAGCTCATGGCGGAGGACGCGGCGAGTCTTGTGAATCAGAAACTACTAATGATGATAGCCAACAACGCCCTGGAGGTGGGAATGGGTGACAGGGATCACCAGAGCGGTTATCTGATCTCGGGCGCACCTTGCTTTCATCCTCAATGCGAGAGCCCAGCGAGCCCAATTGAAGCCCCACCGGGGGGGCGCTGCGTACCAGCCCAGCCCCAAAACCCCTCCCTTTTTTCGCCGTTTGCCGACGACTCGGCGGTCAATAGGGCTGAAAGCCCCTAATGTGATAGCCCGGGCGGGAGCGAGTCCGACGAGCGCAGGCCCAGGTTCAGCGTCCACAAATCTCTGAAGCCCTGTAAGAGGCGACCCGCTGTTTCTCAGATCTCTCAATTGCCGCGTCCTCATCCACCATCCACCAACCATCCTCCACCATCCCCCTTCCTCCTTCTCTCCGCGCCCTCAGCGCGCCAAACCAAAAGCCCGGGAAGGGCGAAACAAAATAGCTCGGGACGCCCCGCCCATGGCCGCATGGGCGGAATGCACGACCCAAAATTGGAGCGGCAGAAGCCGCTAAGCACTACAACGAAAGCCTCATCGTTACCGGAAGAGCGTCCCAGGTTATTTTCAGACCCACCATCGTGTTCCCGAACTTCGAGAGGCCCTTGCCTGATTCACCCTTTTCAGCAGCGGTTTTTCAGGCGCCACAAATGGGCTTGGCGATTTATCCAGGCTCCAAGGAAAGGACGTGGAGATCGGTGGCAAAATCCAGGAGCACCACGACAAACCTGAAATCCTCTTGGAGAAAACGAATCAATTGACGGTGGTGGGAGATCGCGCAGGCGTGCATGGGCGAAAGGAATAGTTTGAGTCAGAATCAAGTGAGGCCCTATTCTTTGGGCGCAAAAACAACATCCCAAGCTGGTCATGGACAAGCTGCCAAACGTGAAATTCCAAATTGGATGAAAACAAATTCCCGTATTTTTAGATTACTTTTTGCTTTCATCTTGTGTGCCTCTGGTTTGAACGCCGAACCTTTACCTGCGACGTTGTTCGACCGATTGATTTACCATCCTTCCTTACAAGCCGGGGAGTCCACTCCCGTAAACGGGTCGGTTCTCCCTTTTGACACTTGGGGTGGTTTTTCATCGAAGGTTGTCAGATTTGCGACGGTAAGACGGGATAGGGCGTCGTTTGAGATGTTGCCGGTTGAAATCAGGAGCAATTTTGGCGGCGCCCCGCGCAGAACAAACGTCGTCACAAAATCGCTATCTTTCGTGACAACCACACGGCCTTCCTTAGCCGCCAGTGTAGCAATGTCTTGATCCGGAGTGCGGTTGCCGAGCGGGAGGTCCAGCGTGTGCGTAACATCATGCCCCGCTGCCGCCAAGTCACGAGCGAGACGCCGCGGCAATTGCGCGTCCACGATGAATTTCACGCCGCCACAGGCTCCACGCGATTGACGCGAGTGAGGCGAGCACCGTAGGCACAGGCGGCGCGCAGGTCGTCCGCCTCAAGGTCTGGATAGTCGGCCAAAATCTGCTCGGCAGTCATGGTGCTGCTCAATAAATCAAGCAGAAATTCCACCGGATAACGCAAGCCACGAATACACGGTTTCCCGTGACAGATGTTTGGGTCAACCGTGATCCGTGCAAGCAGATTGTCGTTCGTCATGCAGGGAAACTACACCGAGAATCCACTGTTGCCAAGAATGGTCTTTATGCGGTGGCCGAACGGGTGCGGAGGGATCGTGCCGGAACAGGGGATGAGCGATGAGGTGACTCGGACCGATCTGGCTGATTGGACTTGCGCCGGAAATTGGATGAAGGCTGGAACCGGTGCCGCAGTGCTGAGGCCCAACACCTTTCAGGGTTGAGGTTGTTTTTGGAGGGGAAATCACAAACGAGTTTGTGGCCTTTTGATTTCCGCCCCAAGCAGGTTCCGCTTGCGCGTCGCGGCGGCCCGGATCGCTGCCATGTGCCGCTTACGCCGGCGAATTACCTCGTGCGACCTCCGGCTCTTGGCCGCTTTAATCCCGGCATCCTTCATGCGCTTTGCCCAGCGGACCTTTTTGGGCCGGTCACGCATGGTGCAAATGGTGTCGGTGGAAATTAGATCCAGGTCATGCATCTTGTGGCAGGTCGGGCAAAGGATAACCAAGTTGGCAACCTCGTTATTAGCGCGGTCGCAATCCACGTGGCAGACCTCCAAGACATCAGGGATTCCAAATCCGCAATGAGCGCACACCGGCGGGTAACTAGCTAGCTAGCAAAGGCAAGCTTGCGATAATGACACCAGAGTTGTTGAGGCGCCCGAACAGGCTCATGGCAGGACCTGGAGGCGGTAGAAACGGTTGCTTGGGGTCAGGGTGTCCAGTTTGCTGGCGAAATTGTTGGAGCTGGTCACATCGCCGGCCAGGGCGCTCCAGTTGGACGGCGCCAGGTTGGGATTGAATTGGACCCGGTAAGTGACGTTGGAGAAGGCGGTCCAGGTCAGCATTACGTTCGAGCCGGAGATGGTCGGGGTTAAGAGCAGCGGCCGCGGAATGGCCACGCCGGCGACCTGGACGATGACAGCGCTCGGGGCGTTGCTCAACTGCAAGGCCAGGACGTTGGAAGGATAATAGAAATTTGCGAACGTGCCATTGCGCGAGCCGGCGGTTAGCACGGTGAAGGTATTGTTGGTAGCGGGAAGGAACCCATTGGTAAGCACCACGCTCAGTGAGCCGGCCAGGGTGACCGTGCCGGCCACCTGGAGCTGGCCGTAGTTGGTGCCCGCGAGTGTGCCCCCCAGCGCGCAATTGAGCAAGGCGGCGGGCAAAGCGCTAAAGCCGCTGTTGAGCGCCAGCACGCCGGCCTGCAGGTCAACGATGGCGTAGTTGCTGAAACCGAGGCCGCTGAACGTTGTGGTGCCGGGGTTGATGGATTTGCGAAAAATGCCGGCGTTATCGAACCTGGCAGATGAGCCTGTCAGCGAAGCCGCGTTCTGCGCGTTGAACACGGCGCCGGGACAATTAGTCAGCACGGCGCTGCTCACGTTGATGCCTACCCCCGTCCAGAGCACGGTCCCGGCGTTTTCCAATGAGCGAGACAAACCGAGCGTGTAAGGGTTGGCGGCGATGTTGAACGTGGCT
>Ga0209517_10004088_pt1 | contig 19381 bp, 17 predicted proteins | sample PeaSoiMetSII2010_FD_187695 | JGI IMG/M metagenome (GOLD analysis project Ga0209517, IMG submission 187695) | Peat soil microbial communities from Weissenstadt, Germany - SII-2010 (SPAdes) (version 2) | ecosystem: Environmental > Terrestrial > Soil > Wetlands > Peat | place: Germany...
CGATCGCGAATATCGCCTGAAGGAATCCATCGCGCCGCTGCGAGAAAAGTACGATTTCATTCTCATTGATTGCCCTCCGTCGCTCGACATTCTTACCGTCAACGCGCTGGCAGCGAGCGATTCAGTTCTTGTTCCCGTTCAATGCGAGTTCCTGGCGCTCGAGGGAGTCTCTGAGCTGCTGGACACTCTCGCGCGCTTGCGCCGCTCCATCAATCCTTCCCTCGCGATCGAGGGAATCCTTCTGACAATGTACGACGACCGCACCACGCTATCGAAACAGGTCGCGGCAGACCTGAGGAGCTTCTTCGGCGCCCAAGTCTTCGAGAGCGTCATTCCTAGGAACGTACGCTTGGCCGAAGCTCCTAGCCACGGCATGCCAGTAATGTTCTACGACATACATAGTAGAGGTGCGGAGAGTTATATGCAACTAGCCAAGGAGGTTATCGTCAATGCCCAGAAACGCGTTGGGCCGGGGCCTGAGCGCACTGATCAGGGAACCGGAACCCCAGCAGCCTCAGCCGCAGCAGCCGGTAGCGGGGGGAGCAGCGGCAGCGGTAGCGCCGGCCCTGGCTCCGAGTGACGCGCTCCTCCAGATCGATATAGACCTCATCGATCCCAGCCCCTTTCAGCCGCGCACGCGATTCCGCGAAGAGGCGCTCGAAGAACTGGCGCGATCAATCCGCGTGAGCGGCATCGTTCAGCCGCTCGTGGTTCGCCGCGTCGGGCAACGTTTTCAACTAATCGCCGGCGAACGCCGCTGGCGCGCCGCGCAGCGCTCCGCTTTCAGCCGCGTCCCCGCGATTGTTCGCGACGTCCGCGACGAGATGGCGCTCGAGATGACGTTGGTCGAAAATCTCCAGCGCGAAGACCTCAACCCGGTCGAGCAGGCGCGCGCGTTCCAGCGCCTCACCGACGAATTTCACCTCACGCAGGAGGAAGTTGCCGAGCGCACCGGCAAGGATCGCGCGACGATTGCCAACTCCGTTCGGCTTCTCAGACTCGAGGAGGCGATCCTGGACCTGCTTGAAGAGGGACGACTTTCAGCCGGCCACGGGCGCGCTCTGCTCTCGATCGCCGAGCCCAAAGACCGCCTCGATCTCGCCCACAAGATTGCCCGCGGCGGAATGACGGTTCGCCAGGTCGAACGCCTCGCCGCGCGTAGCTCCAAAGCAAAGGCAGTCTCGCCGGCCGCCGCGCTAGATCCCAACACAAAATGGGCCATTGAGGAGCTGCAGAGGAAATTCGGCACGAAGATCGTGTTGCATCCGCTGCGGCCCGGCAGGCCCGGCCAGTTGACGTTTGAGTACTACGACGCGAGCGATTTGACACGCCTCTACGAACATCTGATGAGAGAATGAAACTACGCAACTAGGAGAATCGCATGGCGTGGGGTTGGTTCGATCGCAACCGGCAGGATCCGGCGGAGTGGACAGGCTTCCTCGAGCGCGGCGTCAAAGTCGAGGGGAAGCTCGAAGCCTCCGGCACGTTTCGCATCGACTGCGCGATGAAGGGAACTCTCACTTCCGACGATACTTTGGTCCTGGGGGAGCACGCCGCGCTTGAAGGTACCATCAATGGAAATTGCGTGATCATTGCCGGACGCTTCGACGGCGTGATCAAGGCCCGCGGCCGCGTGGAGATCCAGCCGAACGCCATCGTCACCGGAGAAATTCACAGCCCATGCCTGGTAATCGAGCCGGGCGCCGTGTTTGACGGCCAGTGCCACATGCTCGGCCCCACCGAAGCCTCGAAGACTATGACCATCCCGATCCGCTCCGCCACCGGCCAGTCCCAACGGTAGCCAACCTCTGAAGGTCCGAAAAATACCCCCAGTGCTGAAACATTAGTTGCTTCGACGTGGCGGCAATTGGGGCCACTTTTGGCGCCCTTAAGGGGCCTTAACTGGCAGTTTGCGCGTTATCTGTCTGCGCGGGAGATGCGCTTCGGCGGCCGAGGGAGAAAGAAGCCGGCGAGAAGCCGGCGGTACGACTGGACCTAGCTAGAATTGGCTTCGCCGTGCGAAGCATTAGTGCCGGGCACGATGTATCGTGCCCCTACGGGAGAAGGTCTGAAGGCGGGGAGCCGGGCTACTCGACCACGATGCGAAGGAATTTTTTCTTACCAGCGCGGACTAGATATTCCCGACCGGACCGTGAAATGTCAATCTGGCTTCTCACGTCATCGATTCGCTTCCCGTCGATTTCTACGCCGCCCTGTTCGATCAACCGAGTTGCTTCGCTATTCGAGGTTACAAGCCTTGCCTCGTAGAGCATCGTCGATACGCGGTAGGGAGTTTCAGTGCGACGGACTGGGTGGCGGGGAGCTCCTTCCGGCGCCTGACGATCGCGAAAGACGCGCTGAAATTCTTCGGTGGCCTTCTTCGCGGCGTCCTCGCCGTGAAATCCGGCGATGACGGCGTGCGCCAGCTGCATCTTCGCGTCCATCGGATGCAGCGTGCCGGTGCGGACTTCCTCGCGCACGCGCAAAATCACGTGCGGCCCGAAATCGGTGAGCAGCTCGTAGTAGGACCACATCAACTCATCGCTGATGGACATCAGCTTGCCGAACATCTGCCCCGGCGCTTCGGTGATGCCGACGTAATTGCCCAGGCTCTTCGACATCTTGCGTCCGCCGTCGAGCCCCACGAGGATCGGCATGGTCAACACGACCTCGGACGTTTGCCCGTACTCGCGTTGAATTTCGCGGTGCACCAGCATGTTGAATTTCTGCTCAGTCGCGCCCAGTTCGACGTCGGACTTGAGCTCCACCGCGTCGTACGCGGTCAGCAGCGGGTAGAGCAGCTCGTGCACGGAGATGGGCAGGCTCTTGTCCAGCCGCGAGCGAAAATCCTCGCGTTCGAGCATCCGCGCCAGCCGGTAATGACCGCAGAGCCGCACCACGTCGTAGCTCGACATCTTTCCCAGCCATTCGCTGTTGTAGCGGACTTCCGTCTTCTCGCGGTGGAGAATCTTGTACACCTGCGCGAGATAGGTCTGCGCGTTCGCGTCCACCTGCTCGCGGGTCAGCGGCGGGCGCGTCTCGGATTGCCCCGTGGGGTCGCCGATCATCGCCGAAAAATCGCCGATCAGGAAAATCGCCGTGTGGCCCATGTCCTGAAAATGTTTCAGCTTGCGCAGCACCACGGTGTGGCCCAGATGAATGTCGGGCGCCGTCGGGTCCACACCGAGATAGACGCGCAGCGGCTTTCCCGTCTTCACCGACTGTTCGAGCTTCGCCTTCAGATCTTCTTCGCGGATGATTTCCGCCGCGCCTTTCTTCAGGTAGGCGATCTGCTCGTCAACGGGTTTGAATTTCACCGGTGTCATCTACTTTTTCTCGGAACTCACCAGCACGCGGCGGCCTTCCATGCGCCACCGCCCTTCGAGGACAATTCGAACCGCCTCGGTGTAAATGCGATGCTCCTCGCGCAGGATGCGCTCGGCGAGCGTATCGGGCGTGTCGCCGTCTTCGATGGGCACAACCGCCTGCAGCACGATCGGCCCGGCATCCAAATTCTCGTCCACGAAATGCACGGTGCAGCCGGAGAATTTCGCGCCGTGCTCCAGAGCCTGCCGTTGCGGCTCGAGGCCGGGAAACGCGGGCAGCAGCGAAGGATGAATGTTCAGGATGCGCTGCGGAAATTGTTCCACAAAATACGGCGAAAGCAGCCGCATGTATCCCGCGAGGCAGACAAGATCCACGCCTTTCTCCTGCAGCGCGGCGACCACCAGCCGGTCGTAGGCCTCGCGCTCCAGCCCCTTCGACGGAATCACGCGCGCTTCAATTCCTCGCGCGCGCGCCTTCTCGACTCCCTGCGCGGTCTCCCGGTTGCTCACCACGAGCGAAATTTCGGCGTTGGGGATGCGCCCGGCGGCCACACTCGCCGCCAGCGCGTCGAAATTCGAGCCGCGCCCTGAAAGCAGCACGCCAATGTGCTTTTTCATGAGTAAGCGAAATTAGCATAGTTCGCCCCATCGGCGAAGCGGCCCGCAAACTGCCTTCCGCCTCCCAATTATTCGTTGCCATCACGCAGGCGCGCAATTAGAGTTGCCAAGGAAAGTCTCCGACCGCAATAGGAACTGACGGTGAAAATACTCGGAACAATCGCGTTGCTCGTGATAGTGCTGCCCGCTTCAGTTCTCACGCAAGGGCGCACCACGACGCTCGTCAAGGGTTCCCCGAACAACTACGGAACCAACGGCTTTGACATCAGCTGGGTCGATAACTCGACGCAGAAGTACTACCTGGCTGACCGCACGAACAATGCGATCGACCTCGTTGATGCCGCCACCGACACATTCCTTGGGTTCATCGGGAAAGGTCAGTACACAGGCAGCAAGCCGTGTGCCGGTCGTCCTTCAGACTTGCGCCATTGCTCCGGTCCAAATGGAGTGACCACCGACGACCTCGGCCATGTGTGGGCTGGAGATGGTGTCGGCGACGTAATCGAAGCCGGCGCGACGCAAACGGGTACGACCATTATTCGAAAGATTCCGACGGGAGGTAAGTTCCGTGTCGACGAAGTGGCCTATGACCCAGTCGACCGCATCTTGATGGCATCTAGCGACGGAGACTCCCCTGTATTTCTGACCTTCATCTCCGTTACCGATGGATCCGTCTTAGGTCACTACAAATACGCCGTCGACCAGGATGGATTGGAGCAACCCGTCTGGGATCGAGAGACCGGATGGTTTTGTCAGAATGTCCCCGGGGCCAAGAACCGTGTCGATGTCTTCGATCCGCACAATCTCCCGAATCCCATTAAGAACTTCCCAGTCGACTGCAAAGGCGGACTCCTCGGCCTTACACTTAGCGGACTTGTGGTGGGACCTCTGGGACGCTTAATGACCGTGTGCGGCACCGTGGGCGCGAAATCTCTTGATCCGCGAACCGGTCAGGTTCAAAAGACGATTCCCCAGGTGGGCGACGCCGACGAGGTCTGGTACGACCCGCGATCTAACTGCTACTACTTCGCTCATAGCGTGAATGGGGCCTCGGAGGCCACTGCGGCCCGCGCGGGTGCGGTCGGGGTGGTTGACGCAGCCACCGAAGAATTCGTTGGCGACATTCCCATTGAAGGCGCGGGGGTTCACTCGGTTGCAGTTAATGCGACGAATGGCCACATTTTCGTTCCAGTGAACGGCAAAGGCATCTTGGTTCTCGTTCCGAAGCGATAGAGTCACGGGACAAATGGCATGCCCGATGGGAGACCATGAAGTGAGGCGCTGCTGGTGCTTAGGAATTGGCGTGTTACTAGCATGTTCAAGTACGGCATCGGCCCAGTCACAGAACCGACCTCAACGAGAATCCGAGCAATCGTCACCGGCCGCCAGTGCCTCCAAAAAGACTTTCGTCGGGTCGGCCCGTTGCGCCGCGTGCCATCCGGACGTTTACGTCATCTGGCAGAAGACGCGCATGGCGAATGTCGTTCGCGATCCGAAGGTCCATCCCGAAGCGGTTTTCGGCGATTCCGAATCCGTGCAACTCCTGCCATGCGGACAAAAGCCCGGATTGGGCGCTCGAGCAGCTGCGCTCGTGGCAGATGGTTTCGCCGTGGCGCGTGGCGCCGTAGTCGCTTGACAGGGCTGCGGCGGGCGAGGCATCTTCTTTCGCACACAAGAATCTCCCGGAGGATTCACCATGCCGCGTTTCCGCACGCTTTCGCTGATGTCTGCCGCCATGTTCGCGGCTTTGTTCTTTAACGCTTGCTCCAAGCCGCAGCCAACCGATAACCGAGCGGCTGATTCGGCCGCGGTTCAAAAGGCCGATGCGGATTGGTCGGCGGCCGCGCAAGCAAAACAGGCCGACGCGTGGGTAGCGTTTTATGCGGACGACGCCGTGGTGCTGCCGCCGAACGACAAAATCGCCACGAACAAGGACGCTATTCGAAAAACGATTACGGATCTGCTCGCGCTGCCCGGTCTTTCCGTGAGTTGGCAAACGACGAAAGCGGAAGCCGCGCGTTCTGGCGATCTCGCGTACACGTACGGCACCTATGAACTGACGGCCGACGATGCCAGTGGCAAGCCGACGAGCGACCATGGGAAGTACTCTGAGGTCTGGAAGAAACAGGCTAATGGCAGCTGGAAGTGCATTGTCGATATGTGGAGCTCGGATTTGCGCGTGGCTCCCGCTCCGGCGCCGAAGAGGAAGCATCACGCGGAGAAGAGTTCCAGGAAGAGGAGGCACCATGCGAGGTAGTCGCTCTGTCTCGCTGGTGGTTGTGGCGAGTTTTGCGGTTGCGCTGGCCGCAGGGTGTACACCTCAGCCGCTTTCGAAGACTGAAATTATCCAGTTGGGGAGTCGGCGCGTCGCGGACGAAGCCGCGATTCGGGCGGCGGGCGACGCGCTGGGCGCAGCCTTTGAGGCGAAAGACATCGAGAAATCGCTTTCGTTCTATGTGGACGATCCGGTGCTTTTCGTGCCTAAGGGCCCCGCCGTGATTGGCAAGGACGCGTTGCGCAAGGCGTTTCAGCCCTTCATGAGCTTGCCTGGATTAAAGGCCACGACCAGCGACTTGATTATCGACGTGGCGCAATCCGGCGATCTCGCTTTCGAGCGCGGCAGCTTTACGAACACGATCACCGACGCGAAGGGAAAGACGACCACGGAAACGGGCAAGCTCGTCATCGTCTGGAAAAAGCAAGCCGACGGATCGTGGAAAGTTGCCGCGGACACCAACGCCGACGATCAGTAGGCTGGCAAGCTTTCGCGGCGCGCAAAATTGGCAAGATTTTGGCAGGCGCCAACACGGGCCGCGCTTGACACCGCATCGCGGCCGAGGCATCTTCCTTCCGCACGAACGCGACTCACTGGAGGTTTCACGATGTCCCAACAGCGTCCCCTGTGGTTAATGATCGCCGCGCTTTCCATCGTGTACTTCGCCGCCGCATGCGCTCAACAACAAGCGCCCGCGCCGCCGCCCGACACGCGCGCCGCGGATGAAACCTGGATACGCACCGCTGACGCCGACTGGGTCAAAGCGGCCGCGGCGAAAGATCTCGAAAAGTGCATGTCGTATTACGCGGACGACGCGGTTTTCCTATCGTCCGGCGTTCCCGCCGCCGTGGGCAAGGACAACATCCGCAAGAATATTCAAGGGCTTCTTGCCGTGCCGAATATGCGGATGACCGTCACGACCGCCAGCGTGCTCGTCTCGCGGTCCGGCGACCTCGCCATGGATAGCGGCACCGTGCAATCCGCGGTCACCGACAAAAAGGGAAAGACCGCGAACAGCACCAGCCAGTACGTCCTCGTCTGGAAAAAGGGGGCGGATGGTTCCTGGAAAATCACCGCGGACACCAGCGCCAACGTCAAGTAGCGGACCCGGGACGCCGCGGGAAATTCGCCGGGCGCGGAGTGAGCGGGATTAAAGCGGAAGCTGACCCGAATAAACGACGCGCGATTTTCCGCGCGTGGCGCGCTCGATGCGCCCGATGACGTAGAATTTTTCGCGGCGGCGCTTCAATTCCGCTTCCACGCGCGAAATGTGCTTCGTCGGCACCACCAGTATCATTCCCACGCCGAGGTTGAAGGTTTTCAGCAGCTCGTCGCGTTCGATCCGCCCGATCTGCGCGAGATAGCGGAAGATCGGCAGCACGGGCCACGAGCCCAGCTCGATCGCCGCCTGCAAGTTGTGCGGCAGCGCGCGCGGCAGATTGCCCGTGATTCCGCCGCCGGTGATGTGCGCCATGGAAGTAACCCAGCCGCGCGCGAGAATATTTTTCAGCAGCGGCCAATAGCAGCGGTGCGGTTTCAGCAACTCCGCGCCGATTTTGTTCCCCACTTCGGCCACGTAGCTATCCGGCTCGAGCTTCGCCACGCCGAAGACCAGCTTGCGCGCGAGCGAATAGCCGTTGGTGTGCAATCCGCTCGAGGGAAGCGCCAGCAGCACGTCGCCGGGACGCACGCGGCGCGAGTCCAGGATTTTTTTCCGCTCGACGGCGCCCACGATAAATCCCGCCAGATCGTAATCTCCGGGCGCGTACATGTCGGGCATCTCGGCCGTTTCGCCGCCGATCAGCGAGCAGCCCGCTTTCTTCGCCGCGCGGCTCATGCCCTCAATCACCTGCTCGAGGATGCGCGTGTCGAGCTTGCCCATCGCGATGTAGTCGAGGAAAAAAAGCGGCTCGGCGCCCTGCGTCAGAATGTCGTTCACGCAGTGGTTCACGATGTCCGCGCCCACGGTCGAATGAATGCCCGCCGCGCAGGCAACCTTCAGCTTCGTGCCCACTCCGTCGCAGCTCGCCACCAGCACCGCGTCGCGCCAGCGCTTTCGGTCGAGTCGAAACAGAGAGCCGAATCCGCCGATCGGCGCGAGCACACCGCGTCGAAATGTCTTTCCGGCCATCGCGGCGATTCGTCGCTTGGCTTCATCCGCAACCGTGATGTTGACGCCGGCATCGGCGTAGCGCATGAATGAGACTCTTTCCGTGAATAAAGGCGACTACAAAACCAGCGACTGCTTGCGGGCGGGGCGGATGGGCGGCACCACGCCAAGAAACTTTGCCGGGCATGGCATGCCATGCCCCTACAAAAAACAGCGGGCCGATTCGTGAATTTTAGAGCGTATGAAAAAGCCGCTTCCAACGCACTCGGCCGGGATGGATGAACACGCTGGCGTACGTTTCGAAACGATCAATGGCAAATCCTGGGCCCCAGACTTCGTTGGGATCCGGCGCGTCAATGGACATGTAGATGATCAGCGGCGTTCCAATAATGTTGGCGCGCGGCACGAACCCCCAGAACCGGCTGTCCCTGGAATTATCCCGGTTGTCGCCCATCATGAAATATTCGCCGGGAGGCACCACGATTTCGCCGTTCACCACATGGTTGGAAAAGTCGGCCGTCCACTTCGTCGTCACGCCGCCGCCGATCGAAAGAATGCTATCCGGCGGATAGTTCTCGACGGGGGTCCCCGCGGCGTCCATTTCGTGGACGGTGTAGGGCTCGTTGAGCCGCACTCCATTCACGAACACGTTTCCCGCCACCACCTTGATATGGTCGCCCGGCACGCCGATGCAGCGCTTGATGAAATCCGGATTGCCCTCTTCGGGCAGCGGCGCGCGAAACACGATGATCTGCTGCCGCTTCGGATTGCGCCACAGCGGCACATGCCAATCGGTGAACGGCACGCCGGCATCGTAGCCCAACCGGCTGACGATCAAATGATCGCCGACCAGCACCGTGTCTTCCATCGAGCCGCTGGGAATCACGCGCGCCTGCACCAGCGTCCCTTCGATCAGCAGGAACGCCACGATCACCCAGAACCACGAAACCACCTCGCGCCAGATGCGCTCGTTGGCGGTGGCCGCGGCGGGCTTGCGCTTCTCGGCCTCCAACGCTTCCGCCGCGTCAGCTTTCACGATGCGCCTCCACTTCCAGTTGCACGAGCTCGGTCGGATAGCTGCCGGTGTAGCAGGCCGTGCAGAATTTTCCTTCCGTGTCTTCCACCGCCGCGCGCAGCGAGGGCAGCGAGAGATACCCCAGCGAATCGGCGCCCAGGAATTTCCGGATTTGCTCGACCGAATTGTGCGAGGCGATCAGCTCCTCGCGGCGGGGCGTATCCACACCGTAGTAGCACGGCGAAATCGTCGGCGGGCAGCTGATGCGCACGTGCACTTCGGTGGCGCCCGCTTCGCGCACCAGCCGGACGATCTTGCGGCTCGTCGTGCCGCGCACGATCGAATCGTCCACCAGCACCACGCGCTGCCCTTCCAGCATCCGCCGGATCGGATTCAGCTTCAACTTCACGCCGAAATCGCGGATGGCCTGCTCGGGCTCGATGAACGTGCGCCCCACGTAATGATTGCGGATCAGCCCCATGCGAAATGGAATTCCGGATTCGGCGGCGTAGCCCACGGCCGCGGGCACGCCCGAATCGGGCACCGGCGTCACCATGTCGGCTTCCACCGGATGCTCGCGCGCCAGCAGGCGTCCGAGCTGCTCGCGGCTCTGATTCACCGGGAGGCCGAAGACCACGCTATCGGGCCGCGCAAAATAGACGTGCTCGAAAATGCATTTCTGGTGCTGCTTTTCCGGCGCGAAGCGGATGGATTCGATGCCGCTGCGCGAAATCCGGACCATTTCGCCCGGCTCGACCTCGCGGACATATTCCGCGTCGATCAAATCGAACGCGCACGTTTCCGAGCCGGCCACCCACGCACCGTCGATGCGTCCCAGAATCAGCGGGCGGAATCCGCGCGGATCGCGGATGGCATACATCTCGTCGGTGGTCAGCAGCAGCAGCGAATACGCGCCTTCCACTTGATTCAGCGCCTCGGCCAGCGCACTGGGAAGATTTCGCGCGTTGCTGCGAGCGATTAGGTGCACGATCACTTCCGTGTCGCTGGTGGTCTGGAAAATCGCGGCGCGATGCTCGAGCCGCCGGCGCAGCTCGATCGCGTTGGTCAGGTTGCCGTTGTGGCCCAGCGCGAGCTTGCCCTTGTTGAAATCGATCGCGATTGGCTGCGCGTTGATCAGCGTGGTATCGCCGGCCGTGGAATAGCGCGTGTGGCCGATGGCGGACGTGCCCGGCAGGCGCTCGATCACTTCGGGCGTGAAAATTTCCTGCACGTGTCCCAGGCTGCGGTGTAGGTGCAGATCCACTCCGTCGGACGAGGCGATGCCCGCCGATTCCTGGCCGCGATGCTGCAGCGCGTAGAGGCCCAAATACGTCAGCTTCGACGCCTCGGGATGGCCGAAGACGCCGAACACACCGCAGTGATCGTGGAAATGATCGTCGTCGATTTGGATCAGCTTGCTCATGAAGCGGCCTCGATGGCTTTGCCGAGCGATTCGCTCCACGTCTGGCGAAACGAATCCGTAGTGCCTCGAATCACAGGAGTACCTTTATATTGGATGCGAAATTCGCCGCGCGTGACGCTGCCGACTTGCTGGACCTTAATATCATATTGTGCCGCAATTGCCGTCGCACGGGCAAGCAACGCGGCCGCAACCGACACAACCGCGCGCGCACCGCGTTCGCCAAAGAGCGCAGATTCGGCGGGCTCATCATGCGAGCCAAGATCGATCTCCGCCGATAGGCCGTCGCTATCGAAGCAAGATTCCGCCAGGGTGACGGCGAGGCCGCCGTCGCTTACGTCGTGGGCTGAAAGAATTGCGCGCTCGGCTGCGAGCTTAACCAGGCAATCAATCAGACGCTTTTCGGCGGTCAGATCAATTGCCGGGGGCGTGCCTGCGACAATTCCGTGAATCGCCTTTGCATACTCCGAGGAAGAAAACATGCCGACCTGAAGGTCGGCGCTACGAAAGCTCTCGGGATTGGCACCATCAAGGAGCAGAATCAGATCGCCCTCATTGCGAAAGCCCGACCCCAGCGCGCAGTCGGCGTCTTCCATCAATCCCAGCACGCCTAGAACCGGGGTGGGATAGATCGGCTTGCCTAGGGTTTCGTTGTAGAAGCTGACGTTCCCGCCGGTGATCGGCGTTTCGAGCGCGCGGCAGGCCTCCGCGATTCCGTCAATCGCTTCGGTGAATTGCCACATCACCTCCGGCTTTTCGGGATTGCCGAAATTCAGGCAATTCGTCGCGGCGATGGGACGCGCGCCCGTGCACGCGACATTCCGCGCAGCCTCGGCGACGGCGTGCATCGCCCCCAGCCTTGGCGAAAGAAAACCCCAACGGCCGTTGCCGTCGGTTGATAGCGCGAGCGCCCGCTTCGATTCCTTCAGCCGCACCACCGCCGCATCGCCCTGTCCCGGGCCGACGCGCGTGTTCGTGCGCACCATCGAATCGTATTGCTCGGTGACCCAGTATTTCGACGCGATCGCGGGCGAGGCCAGCAGCCGGCGAAAATTCTCGGTGAGGTCCGCGCGCTCGCGTGCAAATTCGATGAGTGGCGCACCCGGAGCCGCCGCAGCCTTCGGCGCCGCAATCGGGCGCTCGTAGCGCGGGCCTTCTTCGGCCAGGGCGTGCGCGGGAATTTCCGCGGCCACGCGCCCGTGATTCAGCACGCGCAGCTTGCCGTCTTCAGTGACCCGCCCGATCTCGACCGCATCGAGCCCCCATTTGTGGAAGACGTCGAAGACTTCTCGCTCGCGGCCGCGCTCGGCGACCAACAGCATCCGCTCCTGCGATTCGCTGAGCATCATTTCATAAGGCGTCATACCGGTTTCGCGCTGCGGCACGCGCGCGAGGTCGATTTCGATTCCCGCGCCGCCGCGCGACGCCATCTCCGAGCTCGTGCTCGTCAGCCCCGCCGCGCCCATGTCCTGAATCGCCACGATCGCGCCGGTGCGCATCGCTTCCAGGCACGCCTCGAGCAACAGTTTCTCCATGAAGGGGTCGCCGACCTGCACGTTGGGCCGCTTCTGCTGCGATTCCTCGCTGAATTCCGCGGAAGCCAGCAGCGACGCTCCGTGAATTCCGTCGCGTCCCGTTTTGGCGCCCACGTAGATCACCGGATTGCCCGCGCCGTGCGCGCGAGCGAAGAAAAGCTCGTCCTTGCGCGCGATTCCCAGCGCCAGCGCATTCACCAGCGGATTATTCGAGTAGCACGGCTCGAACATCACCTCGCCGCCGACAGTCGGCACGCCGAAGCAGTTCCCGTAAAACGCGATCCCGCGCACGACTCCATCGAGAATGCTCCGGTTGCGCGCAATCTCCTCCGTCGTCGCGTTCCCTGCATCTGCGCCCGGCGAAATCGGTCCGAACCTCAGTGAGTCGAGCACGGCGATCGGCCGCGCCCCCATGGTGAAAATATCGCGCAGGATCCCGCCCACACCCGTCGCCGCGCCCTGAAACGGCTCGACAAAGCTCGGATGATTGTGCGACTCGATCTTGAAGACGGCGACAAGCCCGTTGCCGATGTCCACCACGCCCGCGTTTTCGCCGGGCCCTTGCACCACGTGCGGGCCGCGCGTCGGAAGCCGTTTCAGGTGCACGCGCGAGGATTTGTAGGAGCAGTGCTCGCTCCACATCACGCTGAAGATGCCCAGCTCGGTGAGGTTCGGGTCGCGCCCCAGGATTTTCTGCGTGCGCGCGTATTCGTCCGGGGAGAGACCGTGCTCCGCCGCGATCTGCGGCGTGACTTTAATTTCGGTGTCGATCATCGAGACGAAGGCCCGGATCAGGAGCGCAAATTTTCGCAGCAAACGGCGTCTCGCGCAAGCGCGAGAAAATGGGATCAGGCAGGAATGCGTTCAGCCGCAGGCGCAGACTTTATTCTGTTCTCGGCGCGCGAAAGGCTTTCAACCATGGACCGCAGAATCACGAGGCCATCCGCCGAGCCGAGCGCCGACTCCACCGCACGCTCCGGATGCGGCATCAGTCCAACGACATTGCGTTCGCGGTTGCACAGGCCCGCAATCGCATGGAGCGCGCCATTCGGGTTCGCGTCGAAATCATCGGGGCCTGCGTCGCGCCCGTCCGGGTGGACGTAGCGGAAAACGATCTGCTTGTTGCGCTCGAGCTCCGCGAGCGTGGCCGCGTCGCAGAAATAATTTCCTTCCATATGCGCGATGGGCATTTTCAGAATTTGCCCGGGACGCGCGGCACAGGTGAACGGCGTATCCGTGTTTTCCACGCGCACGTGCACCTGGCGGCAGAGAAATCGCAGGCGCTGGTTGCGCAGCATCGCGCCGGGGAGCAATCCTGCTTCGAGCAGAATTTGGAATCCATTGCAGACGCCGAGGACTAGCCCGCCCGACCGCGCAAACCCGCTTACGGCTTTCATCACCGGCGAAAATCGCGCTATCGCGCCGGTGCGCAGATAATCGCCGAACGCGAACCCGCCCGGAAGGATGATCGCGTCGAAGCCGGAAACCTGCTCCGATTGGTGCCAGATGAATTCGACCGGCTGTCCGATCACCGAGCCAATGGCGTAGTACGCGTCGTCGTCGCAATTCGAACCCGGAAATTGCACCACGCCGAATTTCATGGGAATTTCATTTTAGCACAACTGAAACGAGGGGCCGTCCTTCACGAAAACCAAATCATTGAGCAGGCGATTTTTCGTACGCGTAACCCGGCATAACCCAGTCCGTATAGAAATTCGTCGGGATGATGAGCGCGCGCAGATGCGTGAAGCCCATGTCACGCAGCGCCACGAACGCGGGACGAAGATTCGGGCAATGATCGAGCGGACAGCATCCGCAATAGATCACGATATTCTCGGAGCGAGGAACAGGCTGGGCCCACTTCTTCAGGTCGTCGATGCCCTGCGCTGTGCTCCCGGGACCGTGGAAGAGCGCGCCGGGAATGTGCCCGCCCTCGTACAGCACATGGGGAGCGACGCAGACGACCGTCGGCTTGCTCGCGCCTTTCGCGGCGGCGAGTTCCTTGGCGAGGTCGGCGGGCTGGACCGTTTGCGCGGCCGTCCAGGGATCGGATGGTGAGTCGGCCGCGGCGCCGGAGACGAAGTGTGCCGCTCCCGCAGCGAAGACTCCGAGGACGACGACCAGAATCCCGGATAGCAGGGTTCGAACGGCGCCGGATTTTAGGCTGGGCATCTGTTTGGCTCCGAAAACGGTCAAATCATATCGCCGTTGCCGCTTCCCGGACCTCCCTATTTTGGACCAGAGCCGAAGTCGCCGGATTTGCGCCGTAAGCGCCCGCTAAGCAGCCCAAAAGGGGCCAAAATTGCCACCACATCGAAGGATCTGGTGCAGAATTTAGCGGCGGGGCTTTGCGCGAGGCCGCGATTTCGATCTCGTGGGTCGGCGGGAATTCTTTCCTGGCGACGACCGGCGCTTCGACCGCTTTGCCGGTTTTTTCGCGGCGGCTAGCTCGCGGCGGCGCGCTTTGGCCCAGCCGAGCTTGTTGATCTGGCGGCCCCGGGCGATCGCCAGCGCGTCTGGCGGAACATTTTCGGTGATCACCGAGCCGGCGGCGACGTACGCACCGTCGCCGACGCGCACGGGCGCGACCAGCGCCGAGTCGCTGCCGATGAAAACGCCCTTGCCGATTTTCGTTTCGTACTTGGCTACGCCGTCGTAGTTGCAGGTGATCGTGCCCGCGCCGATATTTGCGCCGGGGCCGATCGTTGCGTCGCCCAGATAACTGAGGTGATTGGCTTTCGCGCCCTCGTGTACCACGGATTTTTTGACCTCGACGAAATTTCCGATGTGCGCGCCCGCGCGAATGTCCGCGCCGGGACGCAGCCGCGCAAACGGTCCGACCTGCGCGCCCGGGCCGATGCGCGAAGAATCAACATTCGAATGCGGGCCGACGATCGCGCCGTCGTCCACGCGCATGTCGTGCAGAATGCTGCCGGTGCGAATCTGGCAATGCGCGCCGATGCGCGTCTTGCCAAGGAGTTGAACGCCCGGCTCGATCACCGTGTCCGGGCCGGCGGTCACGTCGGGATCAATCACCACCGTCTCGGGAAGATAGATCGTGACGCCGGAATCCATTAGTTCAGCGGTCTTGCGCGCGCGCAGGACGCGGTCGGCGTCGGCGAGATCCGCGCGCGTGTTGCAGCCGAGCACTTCGTTCGCATCGGCGGCGACCTGCGCGAGTACGCGTTCGTTGCGCGCGCGCAGCATGGCGATCGCGTCGGTGAGATAGAGTTCGCGATGCGCGTTTTCCGGACGCAGCGCGGCGAGGCACGACCAGAGTTTTTCAAGCGTGAAGCAATAGATCGCGGAATTCACTTCGCGGATGGAGCGCTGCTCCGGCGTCAAGCTGGTGTCTTCGACGATGGCCTGCACGCGGCCTTCGGCATCGCGCACGATCCGGCCGTACGCGCCGGGATCGGCAAGCTCGGCGGTGAGAATCGTGGCGGCGGCTTCGCCGCGGCGGTGCGTATCGAGCAGGGCCGCGAGCGTTTCGGTGCGCAGCAGAGGCGCGTCCCCGGGGAGCACGATCGCGAGCTTCGCGCTTTTGCGAATCGCGCGCCGCGCAACCTGCAGGGCGTGCCCCGTGCCGCGCTGCGGTTTCTGCATGATTGTCTGAAGGGGTGTTTGCGTGCCAAGCTGCTCGGCGAGCGCGGCCACTTCTTCCGCCTGGTGGCCCACGACGACGAGAATCTGCGCGGCCTTCAGCGGCTGGCATGCGCGGACGACGGTCTCAAGAAGAGGGCGTCCCCCGGCGTGGTGCAGAACCTTGGCGAGATCGGAACGCAGGCGCGTCCCTTTTCCGGCGGCGAGAATTACGATGGAAGTGTCGGCGGCAGGCATGAACGCGAGCATTGTCGCTCCGCACGAACCCTTTCGCAATGAAAACAGCGGCAGCAGGTCCGTTTACAGTTACCAGACAATCACCCAAGTGCAGCTTGGCCATCGAAACCTCCACTGTTGTTCACTCGCCTCCTGCGACAAACGCAGTCGAAGACGGAGGAAGCGTACGGCGCGCGAGACAGAGGTCCAAATCGGAGATTCCAGTTGTGATGCGTATCACAGCCTTATCCACCTATCCCGTATTAAATTGAAGTTGTTGGGGAGCAGAGGGGTTGGTGGGACTTGCTGGAGCGATGGAGCAGGAAGGCTAGGTTTTTCGGGCGGCGGCGAAGTTCAAAACGGAAATTACAACCTGGACTGTGTCCTGGTCATCTAAGTATGGGACGCCTCAAGCGATGAAGGTGCAGGGGAGGTTCAAGAACATGAACATTTTCGGACGCGCTGCGGAGTTCTTAAGACCGCGATTCGGCAAGCAAGTTTTCGTTTCCCTGTTATCGACTGCTCTGCTGTTCGCGACGTTGCCTGTGAACCTGCCGGCTTATCAAGACACGCAGGCTCCGCCACCGGACCAGGCGCAGCCCGCGCAGGCGCCGACCTACAGCCAAGAGACTCCCGAGCAGTTGCAACAGTTGGTAGCCCCGATTGCTCTTTATCCGGATTCGCTTGTGGCACAGATTCTTGCGGCGTCGACTTTTCCCGAGCAAGTCGTCGAAGCCGACAGATGGGTGCAAGCGCATCCCGACTTGAAGGGCGATGCGTTGGCTCAAGCCGTGGATCAAGAGCCTTGGGACCCAAGCGTCAAGGCGCTTGCCGCGTTTCCCTCGGTCCTCGGAAATATGGATAAGAACATCTCGTGGGCCTCGTCTCTGGGCGACGCCTACTACAATCAGCAACAGGATGTGATGGACGCAATACAAGTGATGCGCCAGAAAGCGAAACAAGCGGGCAATCTCAAATCCACTCCGCAGCAGACCGTAACTAACGACGACTACGGAGATATCGAGATTGCCCCAGTGGGTCCCGATGTGGTTTACGTCCCTGCATACGATCCCTGGCTGATCTACGGATACTCGATCCTGCCGTGGCCGGGATGGTATGAGTACCCCGGAATCTGGTACGGCGGTCCCTACCTCTCGTTTGGAATCGGCTTCGGAATCGGCTGGTTCGGCGGCTTTGGATGGGGATGGGGCCATTGGGGATGGGACTGGCACCACCACTACCCGATCTTTGACCATCACAGGTACTACTCGCAGAGTAGGACGTTTTACAACCGCAACTATTACTACCGAGGAGGAGGCGTGCGCGGCGGAATTCATCCAGGAACAACGAGACCTCCCGCCGCAGCAGGGCCGCGCACCGGCGTTTTCAACCGGCCCGGTGCAACGGCCAGGCCCTTCGAGGGCAACACGCCGGCTGCCCGAGGATACGCTCAACCCCGCGGTCAAAGCGGAACCCGCTCGGGCACCTTCAGCAACCAAGGCCACGGGGGAGAGTCAAGGAGCTATTCTTCGCGCGGAAGCTCCAGCTTGGGTGGCGGAGCGCCACGCGGCGGCGGTGGCGGGGGCGCGCACGGTGGCGGAGGGCATGGCGGTGGCGGGCACCATTAATCGAAGTTTCCTTTATGCTCTTGGTGATTCTGAGATCCAGGAATGAGGAGAAGGCATATGCAGCGAATTAAGCTGAACTTCGGCGGATTTCATTGGGCGAGCTTTTCTAAATTTGCCGCGCTCGCCCTTCTTGTGGCGGGATGCATTCCCACGCGCTCGATGGCGCAGCAACCAGGCCAGAAGACATTCTCGTCCGCTCAGGAGGCGACCGACGCACTCGTAGCGGCGGCACAGAGCAACGACGAAAAGGCGCTGCTCGACATCCTTGGACCAGACGCAAAGCAGATCGTTTCGTCGGGTGATGATGTCGAGGACGCCCAAAACCGCGCAAACTTCGCGCAGAGATATCGGGAGATGCACCGCCTGATCAAAGAACCCGATGGAACCACCACGTTGTACGCCGGCGACGAGAATTGGCCGATGCCCATACCCCTCGTGAACAAGGGTAATTTGTGGTATTTCGAGACGGCGGCGGGCAAGCGGGAAATCCTATACAGGCGAGTCGGACGGAACGAAATATCGACGATTCACGTTTGCCAGCAACTCGTGGCCGCAGAAAAGGAATACTACTCGGCGCACAACAATGAATACGCGCAGAAATTTCTCAGCGACGAAGGGCAGCAGAACGGCCTTTACTGGAAAGCTGCAGACAGCCAGCCTCAAAGTCCCATCGGGCCGCTTGTCGCGGAGGCCGTTGCAGAGGGCTATACGGCAACGCACGACGGCGCGCCCCAAACTCCTTACCGCGGCTACTACTACCGTACGCTGACGCGGCAAGGCGCTAGCGCCCCGGGCGGTGCGAAAAGCTACATCGCCAACGGCAAAATGACCGGGGGCTTTGCTTTTGTGGCTTATCCGGCGGAATATCGGTCGTCCGGCGTCATGACATTCATCGTTGGCGAAGACGGAGTGGTGTATCGCAAGGATCTAGGCAAGAATACCGCTGTTCTCGCCAAAGCAATGAAGGACTACAGCCCCGATTCGAGTTGGAAAAAGGACGAAGACCAGCAGAAGGAAACTGCCGGGCAGCAATAAACCAACTACAGGGCACACTGCCGCTGCTATTTGCGGATCAACTCCCGATACATCACGCGACGGCCGCGTCGCGCGAAGTCCCGCTATATCCACTTGTCGATCGATGCGCTCCTGCTGTGGTTCATGTTCGCGATTTGGAAAAAGGCATTGGCTTGGCCGCCGCAAACGACGAAGTTAATCTGTTTCGCTGAGACGAAGAACGGGATCATCGTGGCATCCGGAAGCTTGTACCAAGTGGCATAGGGCTCTCTTCCCTCCAGTGCCAGCGGATACAAGTGAAAATAGGCTAAGAAGGATTCCTTAAAGTCCTTCACCGTGCGCACTGTGTTCTTAAATACCCATTCGGAGAGCTTCTCCTTGGTGTCGTATCCCTGTTCCACCAGACGATTTGCCACCAGTGGGTCCAAGATTCCCAACGCCCCGTCTCCCGCCACCATGGATTGGCACATGAAGCTGATCTGTTCGTCGAACATTGCCATCTCGGCTCCCGCGCCTCTCGCGCCGTGACCCTGGCGGATGTCCGGACCTCCGAAAATGCTTACCACGCTTTCCTCGGGCTTGAATCCGAACTGCACGTGAAGAGGGGGCCAAGGGCTGTTC
>Ga0209517_10004090_pt1 | contig 19374 bp, 15 predicted proteins | sample PeaSoiMetSII2010_FD_187695 | JGI IMG/M metagenome (GOLD analysis project Ga0209517, IMG submission 187695) | Peat soil microbial communities from Weissenstadt, Germany - SII-2010 (SPAdes) (version 2) | ecosystem: Environmental > Terrestrial > Soil > Wetlands > Peat | place: Germany...
CATCAGCAACTCCGCTCACGCAGCGGCGTTTCTGGAGCGAGAATTAAAGGCGCCACCGGATCGGATTCACGTAGTCCGCAATGGTGTGGAATTGGCTCCCCCCGCCGAGGATCGAGAAACTTGGAGGCGGCGCCTGGGCGTTGCCGAAGACGCTCTTGTGGCGTGTATGGTGGCGAATCTGACCATTTACAAGGACCACCTTACTTTACTGAAGGCGTGGCGTCTGGTGGTCGACCGGCTGTCAAGCCGCGGACGCCGAGCGGTCCTCGTCCTGGCCGGTCGCTTCGAGGAGACCCACGCGGCGCTGGAACAACTTGGCGCCGAGCTCGGCTTGAGGCAAAGCCTCGCCTTCCTGGGGGGCGTAGCCGATATTTCCGGGCTGCTGCGGGCAGTGGACCTAGGCGTCTTCAGTTCCCGGTCCGAAGGTTGCCCGAACGGGATTCTCGAGTGCATGGCGGCCGGCTTGGCCGTGGTCGCGACCGAGATCCCGGGCATCCGTGAGGCGGTGGGTCCTGACGGGGACCGCTTCCTGGCTCCGCCCGGGGATGCCGGCGCGCTGGCTACTCAAATCGTGAGATTGGCATTGAAGCCGGAGTTGCGCGCTCAGGTTGGGGAACTGAGTAGAGGGAGGATTCAAGCGGAATTCAGTCCCTCGCAAAGCTGCCGGAAGACTTCTGAGATCATTAGCGGGCAACTGTGAGTTTCATTTAGGCCGCACTTGGCTGGGTGCCTTATGTCCGGAAAGGAATTATCCACCTTGCCGCCAGCTTTCGATCCGAGGACGCTGATCCACGATTTCGGAGGGCAACGCCATTGGCAAATGAGCGCGGCTGAGGCGTTCGCCTTGCAGGGCATTTTGAATCGGCAGGAGGTCGAGCTTTCTCTGGAGATTGGCACCCTGGAAGGGGGTTCACTACAGGTACTCTCGAGGTACTCCAGATCGGTAGTATCGCTTGACATCAATCCGGCGGTAGCCGGGCGCCTGGCCGGCCAGTTCTCGAATGTGAGATTCCTCACGGGCGATTCGAAGCGGATCATCCCCGATCTCATCTCCGAGATTAATGCCGGACCGGAGAAGCTCGGCTTCGTGCTGATCGATGGCGACCATTCCTGCGAGGGGGTCAGAGCGGACATCAACAACCTGCTGGCGGTGGTGCCCAAGTGCATGGTTGTCTTTATCATGCACGATAGCTTCAACCCGGATTGCCGCGAAGGCATGCGAAAGGCCAATTGGGAGGCATGTCCGTACGTTCATTACCTGGAATTGGATTTTATCCCAGGACGTTACTACGGCGAGGCGGTCGATACCGCCCAGGCTCGCTCGATGTGGGCGGGATTAGCCTGCGCAGTGCTTCTTCCCGAGAAACGGACCTTCCCGCTGAAGATAGGCGAGTCGCAGAGGGACCTGCAGCGCCTCCTCTTTCCGCTCTCGGTTCATTCTCGGAAGCCCTCTCGGCTGCGGCGGTGGGCGGGCAAGCTACGAAGAGAGTTCTTGGCGTTTGGCCACTAATTGCCGGCGGTTGAGTTCGGCCTCGTGACCAGCAATGCCGCGCATCTGATGACGCTTCTTCCGCCAACCCAAGGGTGCCAGAACATCAACACGGAAGGGGAGTTTATGGGTGGACCGCGCGCGGCTGCGTTCCGGGTGGTGGCCAGCTCGCCCGCGATGCATCTGAGCGGGGTGAACGTCTTCCTGGCAAATCTCTACCGGGAACTGGTCCGTCAGAATATCAAGGGGAGTCTCATCCTGACGGACTTAAGCCGTGGCCCACAAGACCAGGGTGAGGCGTTTCCTGGCACGGTGATCAGGCTGCCCGCCACTCGGTGGTCGGAGGTGCGAAAGCGGCAGGACTGGGTCCGTGAGCGCCTCTTGAAAGAAGCGCCCTGCGTTTTCCTCCCGAACTACGATTTTGACATGGGGGGAATTTGCCCGGTTTTGCCTCAGGAGGTGATCGTGGTGGGCATCATCCATAGCGATGAGACGGCATACTACGAGTTCTTCCGGGCTTATTCGAGATACTGGAATCATACCGTCGCCGTGAGCCGGGAGATCGCCGCGAAGCTGGCCGTTATCGAGCCGGATTGCGCGGAGCGCCTCTCCATTATCCCTTACGGCGTCACCATTCCGGAAACGCCCCCGTCCAAGCCACACGGGCCGTTGCGAGTGGCCTACTGCGGACGACTAACGCGGCACCAGAAACGCGTGGATTTGCTGGCGACGGTGATATGCGAATGCCACCGCCGAGACCTGGCAATCGAGTTTGCGATCGCCGGCGCCGGAGAAGACGAGCCCCTCCTTCGCCAGGCGGTGAGAGAGGCTGAAGCGGCCGGCCGGGCGCGTATGCTCGGGGTGCTGCCCAACCACGCCGCTTTAAAGCTCTTCGCCGAGTCGCACGCGATGATCCTCACCTCCGAGTTTGAGGGGTTGCCGGTCGTGATGCTGGAAGCGATGGGCCGCGCGTGCGTGCCTGTTGTCAGCGCTGTCGACAGCGGGGTCAATGAACTGGTGCGCGACGGCGAGAACGGCTTTTTGGTGCCCATTGGAGACGTTGCCGGATTTGTTTCGCGACTGGGCTGGCTCGCCCAAAACCGGGGCGCGTTAAGGGATATGGGCCTTCGCGCGTTTGAGATCATTCGGAGGGGACCTTATTCCTCCCGTCACACGGCCACGGAGTACCTGCGGGTGTTCGATCTGTGTCACCGGCAGGCAGAAACGGGACGATTTCGTCGCCCACGAGGCCGGAGGGAGATACCGGGTTACCACCGGCTCACGGCCCGTGTAGGACGGCGCTTGCGCAAACTGATCATCTCCGGCGCGGATCAACGAACGGGATTGCATCACGGCTCCGGCGATGCTACGCAGCAAACAAAGCAGATATGATAGGGGTAAATCTTGGCCGTGTTTTCATCTTTTCAGCACTCTCGACAATTGGTTGCCGCACCTTGGCGGCGCCGCCAGTCACGGCCTTCGTTTACCAGGGCTGCTTGAAGGACCAAACGGGTAGTCCAATCTCCGGCAGCTACGACTTCCAGATGGCTTTGATGGATGCTGTCACGCTGGGCAACCAAATCGGCTCGGTCGCGACCAATACCGCGGTTGGCGTGACCAACGGCCTCTTCACACTCCTGGTGGATTTCGGAGCCGAGTCGTTTGATGGAAGCGCGCGTTGGCTGGAGATCGGCGTGCGAGCCAATGCCGTCGGCGAGTTCATCACCCTAAGCCCCCGCCAGCCTGTGACTCCGACCCCGTACGCCCTGGCTTCGCTTTCCGCCAACGGGGTCGCCGGCGCCAACGTTTCGGGTTTGCTTCCGGCGGCAAGTCTGCCGTTGGATCCGGGGACGAATGTGACCCTGGCGATGAACGAGGCCGGGCATCTTGAAATCTCGGCCTTCACGGACGCGCTGCCCATCGCAAGCTTGCCCCTCGACGCCGGGACCAACGTCACGTTCGCCACCAACGGCGCCAGGCTGCAGATTTCGGCCGCGGGCGCCGCTGCGCTGGATGCCGGGACCAATATCCTGATTGTCACCAACGCCAACGGGCATCTTCAAATCTCCGCGCAAACCGCCGGGACGGCGATTACCACCACCGACCCGGTGTTTTTCGGCGGTGCCACCTACCAGCCGGATATAGTGTCCTTTACTCCCGTCGGCGTGGGCGGCAGCGGCGGGGTGTACCCGCCGGCAGGACTCAAGATTTATCTGTTGGACTCGCTGGGCAGGCCCCAAGTTACCGTTCTAAGGTCCGCTTACTACTATAGCAGCTACACCGGCGCCGTCATGGGGGTTGAGCCGACTGGCAACGCCTGTGCCATGCCAACCGCGTTCGATTTCAGCGTTCAGGCCGACTCTTTCACATTCGGGACCTTCACCCAACCCTACGTGTTGAATGTGGATGGTGTCTCCACGGGAATTCAGCCCGCCAATCCAAATTGGTGGTTCAAGGTGCAGTTCCCCGATTATCGCTGGCGGCACATTCAGATTACCAGTAGCGCTTTGCTTGGCGTTGGCCTGGCCCCGACAAACGGCTTCTCGGGCGGGCCCATGGTCAAAATGCGCCGCCTGATTATCTTGGGCGACTCGGTCAGCGAAGACCCCGGGCAATTTGGGCTGGGGAATGGTTACGGCTCCCAGTTGATGCAAATGTATCAGAACTTGGATGTCTGGAGCAGCGGTTCCGGCGGCACCGGCTATGCCGTAAGCACCAGCACCAGGCCCAACTTCGTTGGCCGCGTAACGCCGGATGTAATCACCAACCGCCCGGACTACGTGCTGATCATGGGGGGGTTTAATGACGGCGCGGACCACTACCCCGGAGGCACCGACTATGTGGGGGCCAGCAATATTCTGTACACGGCGGCGTCGCAGGTCTATAGCATGATTCAAACGAACCTGCCCCGGTGCAAACTCATCGTGTGCAACATGTACTCGCCCCGTTCGCCTTTGAATATCGTCCAGCAATGGTCCCTGGGCGCCATTACGAATGCCTGTGCCGCTCAGGGTGTCACCAACATCATCGACATGGTCTCCGATCCGTGGTTCACCGGCACCGGCGATGCTGGAAATCCAACCGGCGATGGTAACGCCGATGTCTATATCAGCGGGGATCATGTGCATCCCAGCGTCGCCGGCCAGAACTACCTGGCCCGCCGAATCGCCGAGAACCTGGCCCACATGATTCCCGAGCTCATTCCCAATCCGAAAGCGCAATGAAACTGCCGGATCAGCTTCGGGATCTTTTCGCGGGTTCTGAGAAGGGGAGCCCGGGAAGATGGCCCAAGCCGGGGCTGGGGAGATCCGAGCCGGCGGCCGTAGAGAGGAGTTCCGGCCGGAAGTGAGCCTCCTTTCGATACGCGGGCGCTATCGTTCTTTGGATTTGGTGATCGTTGGTTACAGCCTTTTCTCCGAGGGGGGGGACTGGCGGTCGATCTACCTCTACTTCCGGGATGCCCAACAAAAAGGAAGAGGAATCCATCTCGTTGATGGCCGGCGCCCGGACGGGCGCAAGCAGTTGCTTGCGGCGGCGGCCTTCGCTCCGCGCATCGTTGTCAACGCCCTGGCCTCCCTGATGCGGTGGCCTTGCTTGCTCCTCTGCTTGTTCCGCAGGGACGTTTTCATCTACTTGCATGATACCGAGTATATGCTGGACCGTTGCCACCGGAGCCACCCCCTGCGCTATCGCTTGATTCGGCGGGTGCTGCGGCGGAACCCGGTGCTTTGCGTCTCCCGCCAGGCGGAGAATCTCTACCGCGAGCGGTATGGCAGCACCCGGACACACGTGGTTTACGAATGCACGCGCGTCACCACTCTGGACGCGTTCACGCCCGGCAGGCTCCACATCTTGATGGCGGGCTCGATGGATCAGCGCAAAGGGGTGCCTCTGTTTTCGCAAGTGGCGGAGCTCGCCGCCACGCGCTTTCCTGGCTGGCGATTCCACTGGTGCGGCGGGAGCGGCTCGACGGCCGATCTCCACAGGTCCGGCCGGGTATCCTGGCACGGCTGGCAACCGGCTCTGCACCCTTTCATGGAGAGGGCCGACATCTTCTTTCTCTCATCCCTGGACGATCCGTGCCCTTTGGTCGCGTTAGAGGCACTGGCGGCCGGCAAGAAGTGCGTCGTCTTTCGCCAGACGGGAGTCGCCGAACTCGTCGAAGGCCTTGCCGGCTGCGCGGTGTACGAAGACTACAGTGCCCAAGCGGCGCTGGCAGCCATCCGTGAAGCGGCCAGCGCCCCGCTCGACCTCGAACGCCTCCGGGAGGCGGTCCTTGAGAAAACCGGAGATCGGCAGTTCGCTTCGAATCTCGAGTCGGCAATCGGTTTGGAGAGGGCCGATGTGGAACGTTGAGCCAGAGCGCAGCCTCAGGCCTTGGCCAACGTCCTTATGGGGGAGTCGCGTTGCAAGGACCCCCGTGAAGCACCCAATCATCCAATCCACATACAATTGCCTGCGCAACGTGCCAACCGTTGCGCGCATCGCCAATTTCCTGATCTCGCGGGAGCTTGCCTACCGGCGCTGGGAACAAGAGTGCATTGACAGATGTTTAAGCCTCGCAGGCTGTATACAAGGAGGCGGCTATGTCATCACCGGTGGCTTGTTTTCGGGTATGCGCTGGCCGAGCGCGTACTCTGTCGGATCGGAATTTGCGCCGAAGTCCCTCGGGACGTACGAGATGGAAATAGCTCCTTTGGTTGAGGAGTGGATTTCAAGCTGCCGGATTACCTCCGTTGTGAATATAGGCGCCAGCGAAGGTTACTACGCGGTGGGTCTGGCTCTACGACTGACTGCTATTCCTGTGTATGCTTATGAGATCCAGAGCGCGGCGCACCCCAGAATCAAAGCCCTTGCCGAGTTGAACGAAGTCTCGGGCAGAATCCAGGTCCGGAACGAGTTCACAAATGAAGAGTTCCTAAGAGAATCTTTCGGTGCTCTGCCTTTCTTCGTGATCGATATTGAGGGTTGTGAGGACAGCCTCTGCGACGAGACGTTCGCGCGCAAGACCAGGAACGCGCTGCTGCTGATCGAGATTCACGATTTCGTCGGCCCCGGAACCGGAAAGCATCTGCTTGGTCGCTTCTCAGCGTCGCACTCCCTGCGCATGGTTCGCTACCGAGCGCATTCGAGGGGTCGCGTCGCCCGCCCGGCGGGCGTTTCACCGCTCGAGTGGGCGCGCGCGACCGATGAACATCGTTGCGCCGCCGGCAACTATTGGGTCATGATGGCGCCGAAGTGATTTCCAGGCGCATGACCCGTCCCCACGATTTACGACTAAACCAAGGAAGCCGCCCGCCAAGGCTTCTGGTTGTCGAAGAGAACCTCAGAAGCCGCAAAGGACACTATTTTCAATATGCCTATGCCCTGGCCCACGGCCAGGACTCCCCTAAACAGTTGCAGATCGAGTTTGGCGTTCATCGCAAGGCGGACGTGGACGTTCTGACGACCTTCCAGGCGCATCCCATTTTTCCGAGGTCCCGTTTGGAGAAAAGCCGGCTTAATAAAGTCCCTGGATTCAGCCAGATCTCTTTTCTTCTGCATAACTTAGCGGTGTTCCGGTGCCTTGCACGCCATCTGCGGAAACGCGGCCCTTACGACTATATCCTGTTTCCGACGGCGTCCTTCCATCAAATCCTTGGCGCGTACCTTACGCAGGCCGTCCTGCCGAGGCTGGCCCCGCGTCTCGCGCTATTCTTCGTACAACAATGCACGTCATGGCCAGGGGGAAAGCCGGCGCCGGTTTTTGACAGAACCGCCCCGGTTGTGCGCCTCGAACTCAGTCTATTTCGGACCCTCGTTCGCAAGAAGCGGACGGTTCTGGCTGCTGAAACGGCCCGGGCGCAGCGAGAATTCCGGGACCTCACCGGGCTTCCTGTTGGCCTTTGGCCTCATCCCGTTAGCGCAGGCCTTTCAGGTCCTGCGCGGGGCAGGCAAGGCGGCATCGTTTTCGGTTCCTTTGGCTTTGCGCGGCATGAAAAGGGCTCGGATTTGTTGGCGGAAGCCGTGGAACGCTGCCTCGGAGATCCGAGGTTTGCGAAGGCCCGGTTTGTTCTTCAGTGGGGAGAAGATTACACTGATGCAACGGGTCGTCGGGTCACCTTGTCAAAACGGGTTCGCACCGACCCGCGTGTAGCAGTGATCGATTGGGCCCTCGACGAATTACAATATTCTGAATCGCTTGCCTCGGTTTCCGTCCTCCTTCTCCCGTACCGCCGCAGTTCTTACTATGGCCGGCTCTCTCGGGTCTCGATTGAAGGGGCCTGCCTCGGAATCCCCATGATCGCGACCCCGGAAACCCACCTGGCTTCGGTCATCGATGAAATGGGGGCCGGGTTGCTCATGGAAGGAGAAAGCGGAGAGCATCTCGTTGCGGCGATGGCACGTCTTCTTGGGTGCGCGCCCCAATTGACAGAGCAAGCTGTGGCCCGGGCGCCGCAGGCCCGGCGGTATTTCTCCCCTGAGGCATTCATGGAGACCATGATTAGGTCGTTTGATGTCTGAGATCGTGAGCTGGAGAGCCTTCAAATTCCTGGTCAAACATTCACTAAGGAATGGCCCGCGTTTCACGCGCTGGTATCTCACGTGCCACTCCGAAGGGATAATGTCCTGGCGTAATCCCTTTGCCAGCAGAGAGCCGGGAAAGGTCCCCGTGCATTTCCTCACGGGCCGGGACCAGTATAAGATGTGTATTTGGTCTATCGCGAGTTTTGTCAAGGCTACGCAGCGCAACTGGTCCTTTCACATCCATGACGACGGGACGCTTCGAGGGGGCGAAGAGGCGCCCCTGCGCGCCATGGGGCTTTCGGCCAGACTCCATTACCGCAAGAGAGCCAACGACACGGTCGATAAGGCGCTCGTGTCGTACCCTCTGTGCAGCGAACATAGAAGGCGGCTGCCGGTCGCGATTAAGCTTTATGATTTTGTCCTTCTGACGCCTGGGGCACGCTATATCATGATCGACACCGACGTGCTGTTCTTTGATGCCCCCACCGAGATTCTCCGATGGGTGGATTCCGGGAGTGAGTCGTTCTTTTTCAACGAGGATGTGATTGAGGCGAACCTTGTGTCTCAAGACGCGGCTCTAAACCTGTTTGGCATCTCGTTATGGCCGCGAGTGAATGTCGGGCTGTGCTGCATACCGCGCGCGGCGATGTCGCTAACCGATTCAGAGGGGTTCCTGCGGAAGTCCGGCATGCTCACGATGCCTGATATATGGACGATTGAGCAGACCCTGTACGCGTTGCACGCGTCGAAGTTCAACGCCGGAGGGTTGCTGCCGCGAGGCTATGAATTGAGCATTTCCGGGGCGCGCCGGCCCGACGGAGTGTGCCGTCACTACGTTGGTGCGGTGAGGGACCGCTTTTACACCGAGGGAATCCCGGAGATCGCGCGGCGCCTCGGTCGACTCTGCTGAGACCCTTGGGCCTCTCGAAAACGCAGGTTTTGTGAAGGTCGCAAATTCTCCTCGAATCCTGATTTACGCGCCCCATGCCCATGGGGGCATTGCTGAGCACACCTTTCAGCAAGCGGTCGCACTCGAGCGGGCCGGCGCCATGGTGCTCTGCCTATGCTCGGCGGCTTTCCTGCCAGGGCGCGCCTTGGGCTTTCCGGTGAGCCGCGTTTTAACCGAGGCGCCTCCAACCGCCCTGCCCAAATTGATGCGTCGCGTCCGGCAACTGTGGTTTTTCCTCGGCAACCAAAGTCGTTTGGCCTGGGAGATCGTGCGGCAGCGGCCTGACCTGGTCTTGCTCGATGCTTACGCAGAGTATTTGGCCCCTCTGTGGATTTGGCCGCATTGGTTTCTGGCGAGGGTTTGCGGGGTGAGGTATGCGGCGAACCTGCACGATCCCATGAGGACTTTCTGTGTGGGCCCAGCCTGGTGGCACGCGTTTTCCGGGCGCCTGGTCTATCTCGCGCTTGATTTCGTTTTGGTTCACGGTCCACTTCCCGAGCGATCCTCTGTTCCTGGAGCGGTGCGCGTAGTCGTGGTTCCCATGGGCGTTTACGAGGTCCCCCCGCACTCGAGTGGCCGAGAGGAAACTCGACGGCTGTGGGGGGTCTGCTCCGGTCAAAAGGTGCTCCTGGCTTTTGGCGAAGTGCGGGACAACAAGAATCTCGATCTGGTCATCCGCGCTTTGGTGGCCAATCCGAGCGCCTTTTTCGTCATCGCCGGCCGCCGGGTGGCGAACAAGGAACGTCCGTTCGCCTTTTATCGGGATTTGGCCTTGCGACTGGGAGTCGCCGACCGCTGCTGTTTTCACGAGGGGTTTGTTGGCGACGAGCAGGTTGGTGATTTCTTCGAGGCCGCAGACTTTGTCGCTTTGACCTACTCGTCAGAGTTTCATTCGCAAAGTGCCGTGCTGGGTATTGCCGTGCCTTGCCGCAGGCCGGTGCTGGCCAGCGCAGGGCCGAGTCCGCTTCTCGATGCGGTCCAGGAATATCGTCTCGGTGTGGCCGTGGAGCCGGATTCGGCCATGGCGGTGGCAGAGGGCCTGCGGCGATTGCTCTCCGAGCCTCAGCTTCCAATGTGGGAGAGCTACGAGTCGCACGTGTCTTGGGGTGTTAACGCGCGCGGGATACTGCGGGCCGCAGGCCTGCCATCCCGATGCCGGGACGAAGACGGGACTACTATTCTATTATGAGCTACTGGTTTTGGGCGGCATCGGGAGTGGGATGGGCAGACCGCCGTTCCAAGTTAGAGGCCCGTGGTCCTGGGGGGCAGCGCCGCCGCGCGAGGGATGCTGCAGGAACGGGCATCCTGGGACTGGCGGCTGGGATTGGGGTCGGGCTGGCCGCCGCCGCTTTCGGGCAGACCACGCTCAATGTCACCAGCTTCGGCGCGGTCGGCGATGCGGTTCGCACGTGGGCGTCCACCAGCAGCAATTCTCCCGTCGTGTGGAGCACGAACCTAACGACCTCATCGGACATCGGGAAGGTGATCGAGCTGTTCGGGGTCGGTCCTTATACCTCGTTGACGAACAACCAGGATTTGGTGGCGACGATTACCAATGTTTCAAATGGCACGAACTGGCTTATCACCCCGCCGCCGAGCGCCAGCTCTAACAACGTTCAATGCACGTACGGCAGCCAGAATGCCCCAGCGTTTCAGAACTGTCTCAATGCCTGCACCGGAACGAATACGGTCGTTCAAGTCCCGGCGGGAACCTATTTGCTGGTGCCTCCGTCCGTATTGAACGCCGGCTACAAAACGACCGTCGGATACAGCGTAGCCTATGCCTTGACAAACTATGGCGGCGGGATTACGCTGGCCGGCCAATCCCCATCCAATACTATTCTGCTCGGCAGCGGCGCCTGGACTCTCGAAGGGCCATACGGGCAGCGTGGAACAATCCTGTGCGTTGCGGGTCCGGTCACCAACAATTATCCGTTGCTGGTTCAAAACCTCACGTTCGACGGCGGCGTTCTCAACGGGTTCCAGACCAACGGAATCCAGCCGAACACCGCCTCCCCGGCGAACCCAATCGATGGCTCGGGTTGGGATATATCACATTGCGCCCTGGTTGACCTGGGACCCGGAACGCTTCTTTCCAACCGGCAATTCCTGAATTGCCGGTTCATTCATTGGCGCGGTGAAATGCTCAAGAGTGTCACGAGCTTCGACCGCGGGCTAACTACGCTGACAAACTGTTGGCTGGTAGATGGGAACGCGGATGGTTTCAACCTTAACTGCGAACCCCATATCATCAGTGGGTGCTTATTCTCAAACCTGCTGCAAGGCGTCGAATTCTACTGCGGCACGATGAACGCTCGCTCCTTTTTCGTGAATAACACCGTAACGTCGATGGAAAAGCAAGGCTGCGCCATTCTGGGCGCATTAACGACTTGCCCCTCGCCGGGCTATACGATCCAAAGCAACACCTTTTCGGCGGTGCCTCATTTCTGCATCCTTTTGGGACCAGCCTGCAACGTGCAGATCGCCGGCAACCGGTTTATTGGCTCAAGCTATGGTGTGGGGACCGATGGCTACGCCTTTCAGGGCACCGACTATAACCACGACATTACGGTCGCGTCAAATGCGTTCATCGGAATCGGCTGTGTGATCAACATTGGCGGTGACGGGCAGGATCGGCTGGTAAACATGACGGTGAACGGCAACGTCGCGACAAATTGCGGCGCTTATGGCGGCGGCTATGCTTGGTGTTCTAATGTTGTCTTTCTGGCCAACCTGGCGACAGGAACCAATATATATGCGCAACTTTCCAGTGGCCGGCTTGAGGGGCAGTACTTCCTGGACGATTTGTCCAATACGTTCCCTTTTCAGCAGAGTTATGACCCTGTAGGACAGACGAACATTATCACCTACGCGACTGGAATACGCCAGCAGATATCGACGGCCAATACGAATTCGGTGTACCTGCTTGACGACCATTCGCCGCTGCAGATTCCCCCTACGGCGCGTTTGGTCATTACTAATCTGGCCAACTTGCCGGTATCTCTATACTCTTCCAGCACTTCCCCTCTGGGCCCTCCGGTGCAGCTATCGAATGGGGATGGTGTGGAGTTTGACTGGCTGAATGGGCGCTGGGTGAAGGTGCCAAAGCCCCCGTCGGATCTTCGTTTGTCCAGATGAGCCCGTGCGGGCTTGGACTGTTTTTTGATGAACTCGCACTCGCCAGAAGAGCGCGAATCGGCCAAGACCTTGGCTGAGGGAGTGCAATCGATGCGCTGGATTGTCGCCCAGGAAGGCTCGCGGCAGACTTACGCCGTGCCGATCGCCTTTCACCGATTGGAGGTGCTCCGCCTGTTTTACGCGGATATCTGGTGTCGCTCGGGACGGAGCCTCTTGCGGCGCGGACCCAAAGGGGCGCGAGCCTTGGCGACGAGGTTTTGTTCAGAGCTGCCGCTGGATCGCGTGGTATCATTCAGCCCGGCAGCGATCTGGACCCGAGCCCTGGACCATTTGCTGGACCGGCGGGCATCGCCGTCCAAAATCGTGGATGTCTGGTGCCGGTTTGGCGAGTGGTTTGCCCGGAGGGTTCAGGGCCATCTGGAGAGGATCGAATTGGACCCCGAAAAGGACTGTTTTTTTGGCTTTAACACCAACTGCCTGGAGACCCTCGAATTGCTTCAGAAGCGTGGCGTCTTTACGGTAGTGGACCAGGTGGACCCCGGCAAGGTGGAAGAGGACCTGGTGCTCGAGGAAGGTGAGCGCTGGCCGGGTTGGGAGAAAGTGCCCGGCCGATTCCCTGAAACCTATTGGGCGCGGCTCAAGGCGGAGTGGGGGATTGCCGACGTCGTGCTGGTCAACTCCGAATGGTCGGCCGAGGCCCTGGTTCGGCAGGGGTTGCCCAGGGACAAAATCATCGTGGTCCCTCTGGCCATCGACCTGGCGCGCGATCATGAGTTGCATCCAGTGAATCCGGAAGGGGTTCTGAAAGTGCTCTGGCTCGGCTCGGTCATTCTTCGGAAGGGAATCCAGTACCTGGCTGAGGCCGCGCGCCTGCTCCAGGACCGGAACATCGAGGTTTTGCTGGCGGGCCCGCTGGGCATTTCCGAGCGCGCTGTCCGGTCATTCCCGGCCAATGTAAAGGTCCTTGGCTGGATCACTCGGGACCAACTCGGGGAGGTTTATCGCCAAGCCCATGTGTATGTGCTGCCGACGGTTTCAGACGGCTTCGCCATCACTCAGCTCGAGGCCATGGCGCATGGTTTGCCGGTGGTGACGACTCCCAACTGTGGCCGGGTCGTGACGGATGGCTGGGACGGATTGGTCGTCCCGGCGCGGGATAGCCGGGCCCTGGCGGACGCACTGGCCCGCCTCAATGACGACCGGCAATGGCTGCGGTCCATGTCCGCCAACGCCTTGTTAACTATAATGAAGTACGACTTGCCCTCAAATGCCCGGATGATTTGTGAGATGGTTGGGTCCCGCAGAGCGGCGGCAAGGAACCTGGCTTATGCAGAACCTGGTTGATTTGGCGCTTGCCGCCCAAATACTGCTGTGGGTGGCCGTCCTGGGCGTGTTCCTGGCCAGCGGACAGGCCTCGGTTTTCCACCCCTTGTCCACCTATCTGGCCTTTCACCTCGTCGTCTTCATAATCCGCCCGGTATTGGCCCTTTGCTTCGGGTTCGAGCATGAGTGGTATTACATGCGTATCCCCGCTTCCGAAAGGTTGATCTTTCGGGCTTTGGGTGTCAGTTCGGTCGGCCTGGTCGTCTTTGCCATAGCGAGCTTGGCCTGCGGAAGGTGTCGGGCTGAATTTCGTTCGGCTTCTCCCCCTGCTTTCACTCGCGAAGAGCGGCGCGCGCTGGTGCTGACCACGCTGATCCTTGCGCCGCTGATCCTTTACTCGATCCGGGCCGTAACCGGCGGGGAGATGGGCCTCGAGAACCGGGGCGGCACCTTCGTTATGACGGGCGCGACCGGCTACACCGTGGAGGCGCAGTACATGGCCGGCCCACTGATTTGCGCCTGGCTCTGTGTCGGCCGGTTCAGATGGTACGCCCTGCTGGCGTTGGCGCCTTATGTGGCGTACCGTGCATACGCGGGCATGTCCCGCTGGACCTTTGTCCTCCTGTTCGTCGCGCTGGCGTTCGCGTACTTGTGGGACAAGCGCATCAAATGGTTCCCTTTGCCGGTGGTGGCTTCAGCGCTGCCGGTTTTGATGCTGTTCAACTACGTCGGCAACAACCGGAACGCCCTGCAGGACTATGTCGCGGGCCGTGAGTACCGGCGTCCCTCGGCGACTGCAGGGATGTCTCGCGTGGACGAGGTGAGGAGCAAGTATGACGGACCGGATTTTGCTAACTTCGATTTTTTGACCTACGTCGTTTCCAAAGTTCCCAGCCGGACGGGCAGGTTCACCTACGGTGCGCAGTATCTTCAGTTCTTCACTGAACCAATTCCGCGCAAGCTCTGGCCGGGGAAGCCGGCCGGCGCTCCCGTGAGATTGTTCAACCTGAATACGTACGGCAATTTCATTGGGCGCACGGTCACTTTGGTCGGCGATGGCTGGATGAGCGGGGGTTGGGTGGGGGTGGTGGTTACGATGTCGATCGTGGGGGCGCTGCTCGGTTGGATGCATCGCTGGTTCTGGGCTCACTCAAACGACCGTATCGCAGGCCTGATATGCCTCATGGGAATCGCCATGCTGATCCAGTGGTTTCGAGACGGCGGCATTTCCATTACTAAGTTTGCTTTTTGGAACCTGTCCCCCTTGCTCCTGTGGCTGGGGATTGCGTGGCTATTGGGGCCGAAGCGGATTCCGTCCTATTCGGTGGTGCTTCCGCGCGGCGGCAGCTTGCGGATTTGGCGGCCCGGCTTGCGCACCCCGGAAAAGGGAGCTTTAACTTAGCTGCCTCTGGCCACCCGTGAATACCTTGTGTGTGCTTTGGGCCCAGTACGGGCCCTACCACTTCGCCAGGACAGGGGCTCTGCAACGCCTCCATGGGCTGGGCCGGGTCCATGCTGTGGAGATCGGCAGCCGCACCAGTGAATATGCCTGGAGCCGGGCAACCCACGGCTTGCAACTTCACACCCTGTGCGAAAACTCCGTGGCCGAGGGGGTCTCCTTCACCAGGGTCTTTTTCAAAGCCCGGCGAAAACTGACGGAACTGCGAGTCGAGGTATGCTTTCTTCCCAGCTATTCTCCGAAGCAATCGCTCGCCGCGGTGCTGGCGGCCAAATCGTTGGGACTCAAGACGGTGATGATGAACGAGAGTCACGCGGGCACGGCGCGCGCCACCGGCTTGTCCGCGTGGATCAAACGCCGCCTTATCGGCTTGTTCGATGCTGCCCTGGTCGGCGGCACACCTCAGAAGCGGTATTTCACCTCGATGGGGCTGCCGGCGGATAGAATCTTCACGGGCTACGACGCAGTGGATAATGACTACTTCGCCCGAAGGGCGGATGAGGTCAGAGACCGGAGGATCGAGGTAAGACGAAAGTATGGATTGCCGGAGCACTTCTTTCTTAGTCTGGGGCGGTTCGTCGCCAAGAAGAATCTGGGCACGCTCATCCGCGCCTACCGTGAATGTCTTAATGCCAGCTCGTTGAGGCAAACCCACTTGGTTTTGATCGGCTCCGGGATGGAGGAAGAGAAATTGCGGTCGCTGTGCCGCGAATTGAAGCTGCCGGTGTACGATAAGTGCCTCGTCCCAGGCCCGGCTTCGACACTCGCCGTTCAACCCTCACAGCTCAAGACTCCTGCTCCGGGCGTCCATTTCTACGGCTTCCGGCAGATCGATGAAAACCCCAGCTTCTACGCGTTGGCGGATGCATTCATCCTGCCCAGCCTCTACGAAGAATGGGGGTTGGTGGTCAACGAAGCCATGGCTTCGGGCCTGCCGGTGGTGGTCAGTGAAACCGCGGGCTGCGCGGAGGATCTCCTGGAACCGGGTTGGCCCTCGGTGCCGGAGCCCAGCGCTCCGGATCTGCTTCGTTGCCTGGGCCGGGTTAGAGGCCGGATGCGGAAGAACGGGTTCGTATTCGATCCGCGCTCGCCGCACGCGCTGGCGAGTGTCCTGCTCGCGCTGGAATCGGTCCCGGCGCTTCAGTGCGCGATGGGCCAAGCCAGCCGGCGGATTATCGAGAACTTTTCCTGCCGCGCGTTTGCAGAAAATGCGCTTAACGCCATGCGGGCGGTCCGAAGGCCTCTGCCGCTCCGCGTTCCGACGGACGCAAGATGATCAGCCTCAGCAGCCAGTTTGCGACAGGTGCGGATCGCGAGGCCCCATGAGGAGGGATTCCTGTTCTCGAGGCAAGGCCTTCTTTTGCCCAGCGAACACAAGCATTTGATGCGTCACCTTCATTTCACGCAGTCGCTTGAGCCGCTGCAAGGGGGCGGGCTGGGCTCCAGCGCGGTGGCCCTTCACCGCCAGTTTATGGCCAGCGGCGTTGACTCGGTTTTGTGCTCGACCTGCGGGAAGAGCCCTCAGCGGCCTGCGGAGGGTACCGTGGAGTTCCCGCGCCTGGGACCGGATCCCTTCTACTTTGCGCCCGGTATGAACCGCGACGCCCGCCGGTTGGTGCGGGAGTCGGATGTGATCCATGGCCACGGATTATACGCGGGGCCCAACTTCGTTCTCGGACGCGAAGCCAGGAGGCAGAACAAGCCTTTGGTTTACCATACGCACGGCTTTTTCGAGCCGTGGATTCTGAATCGCTCGCGCTGGAAAAAGCGTCTGGTGCATTGGCTTTTCGAGGACGCCAATTTCGCTCACGCGCGTCTATGGCGGGCGCTTACGTCCAAAGAGGCTGAACAAATCCGGGCCCGGGGGATCTCGGCGCCCATCGTCATCGCTCCGAATGGCTTGAACCTCGAGAGCTATCTGCGGCCGGCAGATCTCTCGACCCCGATCGAAACGCCCCTGATCGCCCGGCTGAAGAAGGCCGGTCCTCGATTACTGTTCCTGGGGAGAATCCATCCCAAGAAGGGGCTCGATCTGCTCCTGCCCGCTTGGGCGGGCCTGGCCGCCGAACGGAAGGATTGGGAGTTGGTCATCGCTGGACCGGATGAGCAAGGCTACCTGGCGGAGATCCGAAAGTGGGCGCAGGCGGCCCATATCGAGCCGCAAGTTCGCTTTACCGGTGCAGTGACCGGCCAGGCCAAGAACGTGCTGCTGCACTCGGCCGATCTATTTGTGTTGCCGTCTTATTCCGAGGGATTCTCCATGAGCTTGCTTGAAGCCCTGGCTTGCGAGGTGCCAGTCGTGGCCACGCATGCCTGCAATTTCCCGGATATTTCCGCCGCGGAGGCCGGGTGGGAGTGCGAGTCCACGGCCGAGTCGCTCACCGCTGCTCTCCGGGAAGCCATCCGCGAGGGCGAGTCTGCCAGGCGGCAACGCGGGCAGAGTGGGAAAGCTCTGGTCCGCAAGGGGTACTCGTGGCCGGTGATCTTGTCCCGACTGCTGGAGGCCTGCGCCGCTCACTGCTGAACCCGTGACACGAGTTCGCAATGATCTCTTCGATGCCCGCGTGGGCTTGAACCGCGGCCGCCCGCTCTGGGTGGAAATGGCTTGGCACTTCGTCAAGTGCCTCTTGTTCTTGTCTCCGTGGCCAGCACTCGGGACCAGCCGGCCAGCATGGTTTGCGGCGGTAATCCCTGTATTCCGATAAAAGTCAGATGGCCGGAGCCGGCCCTGGCGGCGTCCGAAATGGAGTCTCTTCCTCCCCCGGGGCAGGCTGGCTTGGCCGCCGGACATCCGAATCGAGCCTGATTTCATGGCAATGGATGGCGGCACATCCCATTTGTGGTTCTACAAGAGCCTGTTTGCCCTCAGACCTGCTTGGTGCGGCGTCGTCTTGAAGCGGCTGTTCCGGGTCACGCGCCGGGTCGTAGTCTGCGAGCGGGGGACCTTTCACCTCGATCCCTGCACGCATTTCGGTCTCACCCTGCTTCAAGACGGCCGCTACGAGGATGAGTTAACCAGCACGTTCGAATCGCACCTCAGGGAGGGGTCTGTCTTCGTGGACGTGGGCGCCAACGAAGGCTATTTCTCGATCGTTGCCTCCAAACTGGTAGGGCCGCCAGGAAGGGTCATCGCGGTGGAACCGCAGTCCCGGCTCCGCTCGGTGCTGGAAAGGAACGTTTCATTGAACCGGGCTTCCAACATCGAGCTTCATCAGGTGGCGATCTCCAACGTCAACGGTACGGTGGAGATTTTCCTGGCGCCGGACACGATCACCGGAGCCACGAGTCTCTCCAAGACCAGGAAGTATCCGGTGCCCCGCGAAACGGTTACGACGCTCACCCTGCGGCAATTACTCGATAACAACCACGTCCATAGGGCGGACTTCATGAAAATGGATGTCGAAGGCCATGAATATGAGGCGATTCTCGGGTCGCCCGAAGTGTTTCTATCGAAGCGGGTCAGGAGCCTGGCGCTGGAACTTCACCCGTCGATATTGAAAGAGCGAGGCAAGGACCCGGGAGAAATCACGGGATTCCTCCAGAGCGCTGGCTACCACGTTACCTCCTTCGATAAGTTCCTGTTGGCGTCCCCTTAGGCGCCGCGAAAGGAAATGGCCTCTTCCACTCTAACCAGGCAAACCGAGCACCGCCAAATACTCGGGGTGAGCTTCTTCGTCGGCGCAACCCAAAACGCCGTCGAAGCGGCCTGCCGGGGCGGCCTGGTCGTCGCCCCGGCGGCCCCGGCCTTGGTTGAACTTGGGCGCAATTGCGAATACCGTCGGGCGCTGCTCCAGGCCGACGTGGTGCTAACGGACAGCGCTTTCATGGTGATGCTCTGGAATCTGATGATGCGTGACACGATCCGCCGCATTTCCGGGCTGGAATATCTGCAGGTTCTCCTCGGCCGGCCGGAGTTTCAGCAGCCGGGCGCTTCCTTCTGGGTCATGCCAACAGTCGCTTCAATGGAACGTAATTTGGCCTGGCTGCAGTCGAGTGGATACGCCGTTCAACAACGTCATTGCTACCTGGCGCCGCGGTATCCCGCAGGGCGGATTGTCGACCGGCTCCTCGTTGAATTGGTCAACCAGAAGCGCCCGCAACATGTCATCATTGGCCTGGGAGGTGGCGTCCAGGAAACGCTTGGACTCTACTTGAAAGAGCATTGCGATGCACGGCCGTCAATTCACTGCATCGGAGCGGCGATTGGGTTTCTCTCGGGTGACCAGGTGCGGATTCCCAAGTGGGCGGATCGGTCCGGACTGGGATGGTTGTTCCGTTGCCTGTCCAGCCCCAGGCGATTTGTTCCACGGTATTTTGGCGCGTTACTATTGGCGCCGGTGCTGTGGCGCTATCGGAGCCAGATGCCGGACGCGGCCCCTTGAGCTCACGCGTCGCTCCGGATGCTGCCCTCTGCCCATTTCCATGACCGAACTACCTCCCGTCCCAAGCCAGGTTGGCCCCGCGATGGCGACCGGGGCACGCGCTAAACGGAAATCCCTGCTGGATAGG
>Ga0209517_10004091_pt1 | contig 19372 bp, 14 predicted proteins | sample PeaSoiMetSII2010_FD_187695 | JGI IMG/M metagenome (GOLD analysis project Ga0209517, IMG submission 187695) | Peat soil microbial communities from Weissenstadt, Germany - SII-2010 (SPAdes) (version 2) | ecosystem: Environmental > Terrestrial > Soil > Wetlands > Peat | place: Germany...
GACGGAACGAAGTCTGCAGTCATCCTCGCCGGCGCTCTGCTTGAAAAGGCTGAGGGGCTCCTAGACAGAGGCGTGCACCCGACGATAGTGGTCCATGGATACAACAGGGCTGCTGCAAAGTCAATCGAAATACTCGGCAGTTTCGCAGAGAAGGTAAGCCCGACGAACAAGGAATGGCTGACGAAGATAGCCCGAACGAGCATGCAGACCAAACTCGTAGTCAGGGAGGCCCAGCAGCTTGCTGAACTTGTGGTGAATGCAGCTGTTGCTGTGGCGGAGGAGCGGGATGGGACATACAAGGTGGACCTCGACAATGTGAAGGTCGAGAAGAAGCCTGGAGGCTCCGTCACTGATACGACCCTGGTTAGTGGCATAGTCCTCGACAAGGAGGTCGTTCACTCCGGGATGCCCAAGCGTGTGGAGAAGGCGAAAATTGCGCTGATCAGCGCGGCCTTTGAGGTAGAAAAGACGGAGTTCGATGCAAAGCTCAGCATCAGCGACCCCACCATGATGAAGAAGTTCCTCGATGAGGAGACGCATATGCTCAAGGGAATGGTGGACAAAATCGTCGCATTAGGTGCCACCGTCATAATCTGCCAGAAGGGAATGGATGACATCGCCCAGTACTACCTCGCGAAGGCAGGCATCCTTGCCGTCAGGAGGGCCAAGGAGAGCGACTTGACGAATCTCGCAAAAGCAACAGGCGCCCGAGTCGCGAATAACTTTGGCGACCTCTCGGAGAGTGACCTGGGGAACGCAGACCTGGTCGAGGAGAGGAAAGTCGAGCAGGACAGGTGGCTCTTCATCGAGGGCTGCAAGAATCCAAAGGCACTGACGCTCCTGATACGTGGCGGGACCCAGAGGATTGTCGACGAGGCCGAACGCTCCGTTCACGACGCCCTGATGGTCACCAAGGATGTCATGGAGAAGCCGGGGATTGTGGCGGGTGGCGGTTCAGCCGAGATGGAGACGGCATCACAGCTAAGGAAGTGGGCAGAGAATCTGACCGGGCGTGAGCAGCTCGCTGCAGAGGAGTTCGCGGAAGCGCTCGAAACCATACCAATAGCGTTGGCGGTCAACGCAGGCATGTCGCCAATCGACGCCATGACCGAGCTGAGAGCAAAGCATGCGAGCGGTGGAAAGTGGTATGGCGTTGAGGCCAAGGAAGGCAAGGTCAAAGACATGTACAAAGAGAATGTCATGGAGCCACTAAGTGTGAAGGAACAGATAATCAAATCAGCAACCGAAGCCGCCTGCATGATTCTCCGCATCGACGACGTGATTGCCGCAGGCAAGTCAAGGGGTCCTGGAGGTCCACCGCCAGGCGCTGGCGGGATGGGCGGCGGCGAGTTCGACTAAGCCAATCCGCAACTCTAGATGACCTTACACGAAGAAGGTCTAAGACCGATCCTCGCCTTGCCTAGGCTTCCAGAACCCCTCTACACCTCGATGGGATCGGCTACATCAGGGAAAGGATGTTCTCGCCATATCGCTTGTCGAGCTGGAGAAGCCCAAGGACTCTTCTGCCTCGAATCTATGCGATGTTCTTCTGACGAGGGACACGCATGGGAATGAGGGTTCTGTTAATTCCTCGTCACCCAAACCCCGATCATTTGGGTGTTAACTGTCGTCACCTGAACTCCTTCACCTCATGGAAGATGTGTGCAGGTCTTGATGGTGTATGGAGCGGCCGGGGCTAGAGTAATTGAATCCCCCTTTCGTCCATTGTCTTGGGCCCCTGCCGGCCCATAATCGCTCCGATGCAGTTGCATCTGAGTCTCGGGAGGCGCGGGGCAAGGGTCGTCCCTGAGAACGCTTTTACAAGAAGACGACGAGGGATGCAAACCAGGGCATGCACTACTTCGTAATCCTGACAAAGGAGTGTAACCTCTTCTGCACATACTGTGGCGGAGGCAGCGACACGCCCCCAAGAGAGATTCAGTACTCGATCGCTGACCTGCAATCCTTCCTGTCCCGGGACAGCGACCCGGTCGTCGAGTTCTACGGGGGCGAGCCTCTGCTCCGCATCAGGACTATGGAAAGCATCATGGACGTGGTCCCGGGGCGGTTCGTGGTCCAGACCAACGGCATTTTCCTGGACAGAATCGGGCCGGAACACCTGGCGAAGTTCCACTCAATCCTCGTCTCCCTCGACGGGACCAAAGAGGTCACTGAAAAGGAGCGGGGAAAGGGCGTATACGATCGGGTGACGCGCAACCTGGAATTCGTGAGGCAGCAGGGATTCCGAGGCGACATCGTGGCAAGGATGACCGTGACCCAGGGGGCCAACATCTACGAGAACGTGCGGCATCTCTTGGGAACGGGGCTGTTCGACCACGTCCACTGGCAGCTAAGTTTCAGCATGTTTTGGGAAGCCGGGGAGAACACGGAGCCTGGGATTGTGGAGTGGCTCGCCGCGTACAATTCCGGCATCTCTTCACTCGTGCGGTTCTGGTTGGACGAGATGTCACGCTCAAAGCGCGTCCCAGGCATTGTGCCGTTCATCGGCGTGATGAACTCGCTGCTCTCGGGCGAGAAGTCGAGCCTGCGGTGCGGCTCCGGGATAGACTTCTTCTCGGTCATGCCAGACGGCAGAATCTCAGCGTGCCCGGTGTCCGTAGACTTCGGGTTCTCGGTGGTCGGCTCGATCTTCGACGACGCCCCGAGCTCGCTCTGCGGCAGAGCCACGCTCGGGGAGCCGTGTACATCCTGCGACATACTCGATGTCTGCGGCGGCCGATGCCTCTTTGTGAACAGGTCTCAGGGGATGCTCCGGGAGAACGGCTATCGCTACACCTGTTTGACTGTAAGGCACCTGGTGGCCGAGCTGCGTAGCGCCCTGCCCCAGGTCCAGGCGCTCATCGACGACGGGTCCGTGAACAGGTCGGACTTCGACTACCCTGAGCTCAACAACGGCTGTGAAACCATCCCGTGACATCGCCCCTTCTCGGGAGCGGTTAGGGTCGTAGCAAAATTGGCCGCAAGAGATTCAAGCCTATGGCCGTCCGAGTTGCCTGAATCCGTTGAAGTGGACAACAGAGTGCTCTGTCAGCTCGGATTGGCGCATACAGCCTAATTCTAGCTATTTTAGCGGGCCTGACGAGACTCGAACCCATTGCAAACCGAAGGCAATTAGCCTAAAAAGGTCGAATTATGCCCATTTAGGCGCAAATAGCTCAAAATAGGCTTAAAAGTTGTGGACCGGGGGGGACTCGGCCTAAATGATTAGGGTGTGCATATAAACAATGGTATCCAATAACCGGTGAAAGTTCGAAAAATGCGGCAATAATCATCGTGTGGATGACCGGAACTTTGAAATCGAGTTCCTAGACCCCGGCGTACTGGCTGTTGTGTTCACTTTCGGTTAGGCCGGATGCCAAAAGCCACCGCCAGATACCTGGGGCTGCCTCCAGACACGATGTCGGGCCGCATCGCTGAACTCCTCTGATAGGATGTCCTACTCTTAGGCAGTAGTTCGCTTCGGCGCTGCCTGGACTTCGCTCAAGAGACCCGTCTTCATGTCGAACACAAAGCCCCGCACGGGGATCTCTTTCGCAATCCAAGGATGTGATCTGATTTTCTTGATTTGTTCGCGAGTGTTCTGCACGGGGTCTTTGTAAGCGAAGAGGCGCATCGGAGCGGGCGACGAGTCGCCAGTCTCGGCAGCGAGCTTCCCGTTTAGCTCATCGTCAGTGAATGTCGTGAAGCCGCAGCCGGTGTGGTTGAGTATCATGATCTCCCTCGATTCGATGACGTGGGTGGAAACGACAAGCTCTCCGAGAACATCTTCGGTTACTGCCGGTCCGCCGGTTCGGATAACGTCCATATCGGCGTGCGGCAGCCCTAAAATCTCTGGGAGGTTCGAGAGGCGAGGGTCCATGCAGGTTATGACGGCGATTTTGGGAGCCGGACGTTGTGCGAGCTTTGGAGTGTGTCTCTTTTTTGCATAGTCGAGGTTCACTTTTACTGCATTGTCGATGACGGTCATCTCGGTCTCCGGATTGATTCGCGGTTGGTTAAAAACGACTCGACTCATCGAGAACTTCGGAAGCCAAAGAAAGGGCAGCTCGTCTTGAGCACAACTTGATCGGAATGGTTTAGGCGTTAGTGGAAGTGTTGGGCCCTAGACTTCTCGAGTGATGCGTCTGCTTCCGTGCGGGCCAAAACGGGGTTAGATGACACAAGGCGTCGAGGTGGGTTGTCCGCTCCCTGGCTTTGGAACACATGTGCAGATTAAATACCGCGTCCCCCTCCATTCAGACAACTTGATTGATTCAAAAGAATCGATTTCCATGAACGTAACAGAAGATGAAAAGGCAGCGACCGATGTCAGCGAGCTGGAGAAGCGCCTTTATGTCCTCTTATTGGCAATGGTGACAATTCGCTTCCGCGGTCGCTCGCGCCAAACATGAGAGGGTGGCTCTGATGCCGACCAAGCCTTGCGGAGACACGGGTGATATCCCCGAGCGAATCCCAGTCCACCTCAAGAAGGCTATGACAGCGCTTCTCCGTCACGAGTCGACGATCCTGAATCATCTCAATTCGAGTCCGGAGGCGGCGGCAAAATTCCTTGCCGACCCCGCTACTGTCCTCGCGGAGCTGAAGATACCGATAGACAGCGCTCTGGCAACGAGCCTGCGCAGCTTCTCGCCTGGTCAGGATCCATTGGCTCGGAGGAACTTCTGCCTGCCCGACGGGACACAGCTGACCCCGAAAATCAGCGTGACCTTTGTCGCCCATGGTAAGCTGACAAAGACGCAGGAGGGGAAGATGTAGGATGCCGGGAGACCAGCTGCAGAACTATGACATGGCGATAGAGTTCTCCGAACAGGCATACAACAACGTGTTCGGGGCGCTCTTCGACTCGGGGAACTTCATCTGCAACCTCGTCAGTGAGGTCACAAACTTCCTTCACGTGCCGTCCCTCCCGTGCCCAATCCCGCTGGTGAGCGTGTCCTTCGACGTACCCACGGACATCTCGTTACCGGCCGGAACCGCCGACGTGGTGGACGTGAATGTCCAGCTCGGACAGAACGGGTCGACAGGTTCGCTCCGCTTCGTCGCCAGGGTGAACGTGAACCACGCCACCACAGCGGCGGGGCAAATTGACCTCGTCCAGGTAGACCTCTCGACGGCTGGTTTGCTCTATACGACGATAAGCTTGAACACCCCAGTCGGCCCCGTCACGAGCACGAACGGCGCCCTCACCAAGGCGCTCAATGCCATCGGGTCAATCCCGGTCGTCCCGGTGCCCGTGAACAGGACCTCTACCGCCCCAACCGACATCATTTCCGCCGACGTCCACCTGATAGACGACCACTCGACGCAGGACCTCGACGCCTCTGCCCTCCTTCTCACCTTCGGAGGCGGAACGCCAGGGAACAGGAACGGGTTCACCCAGGGCTTCGTCCCCGCCGGGGAGACGGGAGCCATCGGCTTGAGTTTCGACTGGCTCTGCAGAATCATCAGGCCTCAGCTCGCGAGCGCTCTTGGGATCAAGGCGAGCGATTTCGATGCTCCCTGCAGTCTCAACACCTCGGTCAGCCTTCCTGGCGACCACGACCCGCACCTTACGGCGCTTGAGCTGACGCTCGTGGACGGCGCTATCCACGTGAGCGCTTCGGTCTCGGCAGACGACACGGGTTGGTCCGCCACCGGCACCGTCGGAGGGAGCATTCTCATCGCCGTGACGGACGGGAAGCTTGTGATCAAGTCCAACATCGACAATCCGAACATCGACGTCAACCTGGACTGGTGGGTTTATCTTGCGGCAGCGGTCGTCGGGGCGATAATAGGCGGCATCCTGGCGGGGGTTATAGGAGCGATAGTCGGGGCCATCCTCGTCCCGCTCATCACCTGGCTGGCGAGCAACCTCCTCAACGGACTGATAAACTCCATTGCAGAGAAGATAGTCGACGCGCTCAAGGCCCTCAACCTCAACGTCGACGTCTCGGCAATCGGCCTCAACATCGTCTTCCAGGATGTCACGCTGGACGACATCGTCATCGGGTCGCAAATCAACGTCACCGAGAACGCGCCGATAAGGTCGGAGGGGACGATAACCGTGCTGAACGGGCAGTGGCTGGATCTCGACAACGGTAGGGTCGGCGACCACACTCTCGCCGGCGCGGACATCGCCTGGGACGGCGAGAAGAAGTGGCTGAGGACGCTGGACACGCTCTGTTGCTCGGAGCTTGCGAGGACGGGGGGGATGTACTTCGACATGGCCCGCTACCAGCTCTACGGGCTCTACTATTCCGCGCCCATCTCCGTCCCGGAAAGCGAGCTCGCGCGCGAGGTCGACGTCTTCGGAATAGATATTGCCACGATTCCCACGATGCTGGTCTACGCGGTTCAGACTAACGAAGAGAGGTACTCCATCGTGCAGGTCGTCCAGGTAGCGGACTCCGGCATCGTCGTGAGGTACCGCACGTTCGAAAAGGCGCTTCCGGTGGTCCAAATCGTCGGCGGCTTCGACTCGAGCGTCACCGTCCCTTCACGCGGGCACGGGATCGTGGGGGTCGACATACAAGAGGATGACGCGGAGTTCGTCCCCGCCATCCCGGCGATCGCGGCGGCCGGGGCGGCACAGAATAGCCCCTCCCTGACCTGTGAGGACCGGGCGAAGCTCGGGATTACGGGGGCCGGGACGTGGACGTTCCCGTTGCCGACGACGCTCTCTGAGGTGGGTGTCTTCCAGGCCGTGACGGAGGACTTCGATGGGAAGAAATACGAGTGGTCAGTGGACCGAAAGAAGCTCACCGCGAACAGCGGGAGTTTGTCCATCCAGGGCGCTGCGGTCGGATACCAAGTGGCAGGCGAGACCATCACAATCAAGCCTGGCTCGTCGGGCTCGTTCTGGTTCGAGCTGGGGGTGACCGTGGTGGCGGCCGACAACTCCGAGGTGTCGACGTCGAGGTGCATCGAGTACGTGCCGAACGGGACGACGACGAAAGAGATGGTGGCGTCGTTCCCCGTCTACCAACGGGCGTTCGTCACCACCTTCGGCTCGCTTGAGATACCGGCGACCTCTCAGGATGCGACGGGCGCTCAGATTGCTTGAAAGTCCCAGTGGTTGGCTAGATTCGCGCGAGGAGCGGAGATGGAGAAATGCGCGGAACCATCTACGCACCCAAAACAGCTCAAATCGAAGCTCAAAAGTTGTGGACCGGGGGGGACTCGGACCCCCGACCTGTCCCAATCTGGATTTTGGTTTGCCAAGGGATTGGACGACGCAAGACGCGCCCGCGCCTCTATCCTACCAGACTAGACGACCGGCCCTCTAGTGACGCCTAATTCAGCCGGCTTAAAAATAGTCCAAGACCCGGCTAGCTTCAGTGGTCTATCGCTTCTTCCGTGTCGGCCCCACTGCCGCCCTTATCAGCGCCTTCGCGAACTTCGCATCCTCCCACTTGCCTATCTTCACGAACTTGTCCGGCTCGGACTCCTTGTAGTGGCTGAAGAAGTGCTCAATCTGCATGCGCGTGAACTCTGGGATCTGCATGATGGTCTCGACGTGAGCGTAAATCGGGTCGATGTGCTTGGTCGGAACCGCGACGAGCTTCGCGTCCGGCCCCTTCTCGTCCTCCATCAGGAGCACACCTATGGGCCTGCAACGTATCACCGACATGGGATAGACCGGCTCTTCCGTTATCACGAGGGCGTCGAGCGGGTCGCCGTCTTCTCCCTTGGTCTGCGGGATGAACCCGTAGTTAAAGGGGTAGTGCGTCGAGGTGTAGAGGAAACGGTCCACGAAGACGAAGCCCGTCTTCTCGTCGATCTCGTACTTGACGTCGCTCCCTCTGGGGATCTCTATCACGACGTTCACCTGGTTGGGCACGTCGTCCCCCGCATCTAATTGACTAGGCAAACCAGTTTCCGACCGGCATCTCGCCAGATGGTCTCGGACACTCTTTAAGGGTTAGTCCGGCGACAGTGCACCGGCGCGACCTCTGAATCGATTGCTTCGGAGTGGGAAGCAGAGCTGCATACTCTAGAACTTGTCAGCGTAAGCTCAGGATACGGGGGGCCGCAGGTACTCCACGACATCTCCTTCAAGGCGCAAGAATCCGCAATCTACGTCGTCCTGGGACCAAACGGGGCCGGAAAGACCACCCTGTTCAGGACGATCGCGGGCATACTGGAGCCCTATTCTGGGCAGGTGCTCTTCGACGGCGAAGATCTGACCAAATCCAAGGAAGCAAGGAAGAGGATAAACTATCTCTCGCACTACAACGCGATACCCGAAGAGATGACGGTCCGCCGCGCCCTTGATTTCTACGCCAGAATCGAGGGCGGAAAGTCAGACGAGGTCATCTCCCTCTTGAACCTCGAGGAGCTGAAGGAGAAGAAAGTATCGGACCTCTCGCAGGGGCAAAAGAAGAGGGTCTCCATCGCAAAGGTCTTTCTGAGAGATAGGGACCTCTATCTGCTCGACGAACCCACTTCAAACCTCGACCCGGGAGTCTCGAAGGAGATAAGGGACATCCTTCTTCGACTCTCGAAGGACAGGATTGTCCTCTATTCCTCGCACAACCTCTACGAGGCCAGGGACGTCGGGACGAACCTTATCCTGGTGCGTGACGGCGTGATAGGCTATTTCGGCGCGATCTCCAACATAAAGTCGAAGGAGTACCGGGTCGGAATCAAGACGACGACGGACATCTCAAGGATGATTGACGCCAAGCTGGGAGAAGGTGGCTACTACGTCCTGAGCGTCGCCTCGCCGGAAGAGGCAGGTCTAGCCCTCAAGAAGCTCGTGGAAAACGGGGTTCTCGTCACAGAGATGCGCCAGCTCGACAATCCCCTTCAAGACCTCTTCGACGCAGACCACGCGCCGAGTCCCGCCGCGAACGCGGGGCAGGGGGGTGGGAAGCAGAATTGAGCAGCGGCCAAGCCGTCATATTCGCGAAGAGGAGCATGTCTCTCAGCAAGACCTTCCTCGTGGTCGGGATCTTCCTGGCGATTCTCAGCGCCCTGATTTCGAGCGCGTCAGGCTTGGTCGGCTCCGTCTCCAAGACAGGAATCCCCGCCAACGCCACAGGGACCGGAGCGCTGGACATTGCCACCTCCCTCCCACTGGTCTCGGTCGCGCTTCAGGTCTTCTCCGCCATAACCTTCTCGACCCCCGTCCTCCTCCTATACGTCTACGACAAGAACAACGGAGTCCTCGAATACTTCTTGTCGCTCGGGATGAATCAAGGAGACATCTATAGGCAGTATCTCCAAGCGGCGCTGATTCTTGCCTCAGGAATCGTGGGCCTGGAGGTCGTCATCAACCTCGTCGCGGGACTGGTCGAAGGCACAAGGGGGTCGTTGCTGTTGGAGGCTTCTGGGCTCGTCGTGGCGTTGGCCCTCCCCGTGGTTGCGTTTGGCACCTTGCTCATGATGTCTTTCAGTTCTCTCCAGAAGCAGAGGGTTGGCGCAAACCAGCCCCTCGGGATGGCAATCGGAATATTCATGGTCATGCCGGCGTATATCGTCCCCCTTGTCGCTCCTTCGCTTGCTGTCCCAATCGACTTGCTGCTTGCGGGGGTAATCGCGATTCTTTCACTTGTCATGTATCTGTCTTCGAACCGACTAATTAGCAGGGCGAAGCTGCTCCCCTAGCATCCTCGCCTGAATGGGCAGACCCTGATATCCATGAGAGCATCGCCAGAGCCAAGGCTTATTTTTGGGGAGCGGCGGGCGCGGCCTCGTGTCAGCACCGCCGGAAGCTCCTACGTCGCCGAAGATCCCGTTTCAGACGTTCGCGCAGCTCGACTTCAGGGTGGGGAAGATCCTCACCGTCGACGATATCCCCGCGGCGAGGAAGCCCCTCTACAAGTTCACCATAGACTTCGGCGCGCTTGGCGTCAAGCAATGCGCCGGCGGGATCAAGGCATACTACACCAAGGAGCAGCTGGTGGGCAAGCAGGTGGTCGCGGTCCTCAACCTCGAGCCGAAGCCCATAGCCGGGGTGATGTCGGAGTGCATGATGCTCGCCTCGTTCACGGAAAACGACCTGTCCCTCCTCCGCCCTGACAAGGAGATGCCGCCCGGCACCAAGGTCGCATGAGCTCGTCGTCACACTTTTATCCGGTCAATTTCTCGACGGGAACTGCGCGGTCGTCGTCTAGCCTGGTAGGACACCAAGCCTAAAGAAGGCGTGCAAGCTTGCCAAGCTGGTAATCCCGGTAAACGGGACCAGAGGCCAGGGTTCAATTCCCTGCGACCGCATTCATCCCCACCCACTCGGCGGCATATTTTTTTAGGTTACCGAGCGACAAAGCACATGCCAATCAGGGCAGGACAATATTCAGACATCAAGGCTCTTCAACGCGCGGACTGGAGAAGGGCAAAAGGCGAACCAGAAGGAGTTGACGAAGTCTTGTTGCACAGGCACGAAGATGGGAGCTACACGCACGTCATGCGGATAAAGGAGGGAGTCGAATACACCAAGCCTGTCAAGCACGATTTCTACGAAGAGGCCTACTACCTCGAAGGGGAGATGGTCAACACGAGGACCAACAAGACAATCGAGGGCGGCGCCTACGTATTTCACGAGCCTGGTGAGGAACACGGACCATTCAAGTGCATGAAGACCTGCCTGGTTCTCGAGTTCAGATACTACAAACGTTAGAAAAGCGATAGAAAACGGCAGAAGGGCCTCGTCGATGGCGTCGCCCGCCGCGATCGGCGATCAAGTCGACGAGATCAATGATGCAATGGAGTTAATACGCCGAGACAGAACTCCTAGACCCATGTCTAGCGCCGAACTGCGCGAGATACTAGGCGGTCCTGAATACATCGGACCTGTAGTCGGGGTCAAGCAAGAGTACCACGTCTTCAGGACCGCAAGAGGCGACTACGTTGTCTTCAGCAAGAGCAACAGAGGCAGCGCGTCTTTTCACATGACGTTCGTCCAGGCAGCCAGAGTAGAGACGCTGAGACACTTGATTCCGAAGAAGGGCGCGGCTTCGGGGTCTTTGCTGAAGGAAAAGGCGGTCGCCGAGACATTCGGAATCGATGACAAGGCAGCCTTGTACTTCGAGGTGCTGACGACGCTATACGTCATGGCCGCCATGGGCATCGTCGAAATCACGAAGTCCGGGAGGAACCTTCTGTTCACCCCAAGTGAACACCCGAACCATGTCGCGCGTACAAACAAGCTTGATTCTGGTGCACGGGTGTTGGACGAGTAGGAGTTTTGTCGCGGGCGCGCGGATGAGGGTGCGTCCAGAAAGCGGTTCGGCGGTGCGAGTGCGAGGTGTTGCCTATCGCCCGCGCTGATGGTGGTGCTTCCGCGGCGCGTTCATCGCGACTATGTCGAAGAGTATGCGCCTGTAGTTGATCGTCAGTGTCCTCGCGAAGAACGACCCTTCGATTACCATGTCCTGCAGGTTGTGTTCCCTCTTCTCGTGCAACTCAAACCTCTCGAAGGACAGGCAGTCCTCGAGGTAGGGCCTGAGCCTGAAAACGTCTGGGTTCGCCACGACCTCCGCGGGAATGGGCTCCCTACCCGAGGATGCGAGCAGGTCGTTGAGCGCCTCCCTCGCGGCGCTGTAGCTCTTCCATGCCTCCTCGACAAACCCGAGGTAGATCCCGTGCCCTATGAGCCTGGAGACGAAGGTCCCCTCCTTGTCCTCCGAGTACCTCTTGAGGACGTGCGCCTTGATGTTGAGCTCGCTCGTCTTGTCGAGGCCATAGAGGAACTGGCGGGCGAGGCCCTCCAGGTCGGTCTTCCAGGCGTGGTTGAGCGAGTCGCCGAACGCCCCGCTCGCGAGGAGGAACCTCGCCATGTCGTAGTCCCCAGAGATGAGCGCGCTGGAGATCATGTGGGCAAAGTCTGGGTCGTAGGGGATCTCGGTCATCAGGATGCCCTTCTCGGTGATCCCGTGCGAGTGGCGCTCGATCGCCCCTATCTTGATGAGCCAGTCCTCTGCGAACGCCACCTCTCGGTGGTTGACCTTCGACATGAACTCGAGGTCCGAGAGCTTGAGGCCGTACTTTGACATCAGGAGCACGATATCGAACGGCGTCTCGGTCTCGAGCGCCTTGCGCACCGGGATCGGGGTGATCTTCTTCGGGATGGGGGTGTCGGAGATGACGACCGCTCGCCCGGGCTTGAAGCGGCCTATCCTCCCTATCATCTGTAGGAGCGAGTTGCTGTCTATCTTCTTGTAGTGGAGGGTCTTCTGGCCTTCCTTCTCCTTCCCGTCTATCACCTCGTTGAATATCAGGACGTTGTCGACGTAGATGTTTACAGAGGAGGCGATGACGTTGGTCGCGAATATCCTCAGGTTCTTGTCCATCTCGGCTCTCGCCTGGATCTTGTTGATCTCCGAGCCTTCGAGCCCGCCGTGGACGTAGACGCCGCCGTAGCTCGAGGCGTATTTCTCGACCAGGCGCCTCGTCGGAAGGAAGACCAGCCACGACTCGTCGTGGGGCTGGGTGTAGAGGTAGTTCGAGAGACGCTTGAACATGTCGTCCACGTCCCTAGCTTGCTCCACCTCGATCTTCACGGGGTACCGGCGGCCGGTGAGCGAATAGAGCTTGGAGATCCCGAGAAAATAGAGGAACTCGTGGGGGTCTATCGTCGCACTCATCACCCTGAAGAGGTTCCCCGCCTTGGCCTTCTCCTTCTTCGCTAGAGAGAGGCAGAGCTCCAGCTGGGAGGACATCTGATGGCTCTCGTCGAAGTAGATCGACGAGTCGACGACCGAGTTCTCAGCGAGCATCCTCAGCAGGACGCCGTCAGTGACTATCGCGATCTTCCCTCCGACGTTGATCTTCGTGTCCTTCGTGATGACCGCGAGCTCGTGCTTCACCTCCGGGTGGATCGCCTCCAGCGAGTAGAACAGCGCGCTGCAGGACGCCCTCGAGGGCTCGCGGATGATGATCCGCCTGCTCCTCCCGCTTAGCTCGAACTCGTGGATGGGCGTCACGGTGCTCTTCCCAGTCCCGACGTCGCCGATGATGACGAAGTGGTCGGAGAAGTCTATCTTGTCGAGGATGGAGAATATCGGGAGGTCAGGATTCTTTCGTTGCGCGGCCGCCTTTGGCGCCTGGGCCACCACCTCCAGCTGGGCCGGCTCGGCGGAGTCGTCGATGTCGGGGTCTTGAGCCACGGAAGCCTCGGTCTCCGGCACCGATGGGAGGAGATAAACAAGTCGCGGGAGATTCGAGAGGCGCGCAGAGCGCCGAGCGACTGGTCGATGACGCCCTTTCGCTACGCTTCGCCCAGACATTGGGTTCGTGAATCATTAAATCACTCAAGATGCGCTCGGGGAGCGGATGGAAGCGCGCGGCCAGGAGGGCGCCGACGTTCATGAGCCTCTCCTCTACCTTGGGTCCGATGCCAGCGGTCCGTTCGAGGTCAACGCGAACGTCCTCGCGACGGGAAGGACGTGTGTCATAGGCGCGAGCGGAAGCGGGAAGAGCTACGCGGTGGGCGTAATCTGCGAGGAGCTCTGCAAGAGCCAGGTGCCATTCGCGATCGTCGACACCGAGGGCGAGTACTCTGGCCTGAAGGAGAAGTATGAGCTAGTCCTGGTGGGGGACGATGCCGCGTGCGACCTGCAGTGGTCATCTCTCGACCTGGGACAGCTGGCGAGCCAGGCCCCAGACATCGCTCCGCTCATCTTGGATGTCTCGGAGACCGAGGGGTCGAAGGAGAAGATAGGGGAACTCCTCTCGAGGATATACGAAGAGGTCGAGAGCCGAAGGACGCCCTACCTCATAATTGTCGAGGAGGCGGACAGGTTCGTGCCCCAAAACGGCGAGAGGGTCCCGATCTTCGGGGAGGTGGCCAGAAGGGGAAGGAAGCGCGGAATCGGCCTGATGGTCTGCACCCAGCGGCCGTCGCTCATCGACAAGAATATCCTGAGCCAGTGCGGCAACCAGCTCATCGGCAAGCTTGTCATCAAGAACGATCTTCAGGCCGTGGCCCAGTTCTTCTCAGGACACGAACTTCCAAAGTACCTGACAACGCTCCAACCAGGAAGATTTTTTGCCATGGGCGGTCTCTCGGCGGCTTCCAGATTGGTCACCATCAGGAAGAGGGACACGCGTCCTGGAGGGAGCACTCCTCAGCTCGGGAACCGCGTGGTCAAACAATTCAGCCCAGCCGTGGTGGCGGCGCTTCGTAGGAGCACGAAGCCCGGAAAGGCGTCGGCAGGAGGGCAGGTCGGCATGAACCCCACCTTCACCGCGGAGGACGTCCCCACAATCGTCAAGCGCGACAAGAGCTTCATCTTCTTCGGAAAAGAGGAGGTGGTTGCCAACGCCCAGCTGATTCTGCGCCCGATGGTCGAGGTCGGCGTCGCCGTAAAGGCCGGCATGATCAAGAAGAGGATCGAGATGAGGTACCTAATCCTCGACGGGCAGACCGGGAAGGCCGTCGACCTGCGAGACACTCCCACGATGTATGAAGGGCTCGAGCGGCTCATCGGACTGAACTCCCAGGAGATCGAGGTCTTGCGGACTACCAAGCCAGACAGGGACATGAGCGTCCTTGAGATCGCGAACAAGGTCGGGGTCTCCAAGGAGATGCTGAGACGGCCGATACGGGTGCTTGAGGAGAAGAGGCTGATAAGGTCGTACCAGGTGGGAAAGACCCGAGTCTTCCGCCGCATCTTCGTCTTCCCGGACTTCCCTTGGCACGAGTCCGAGCAGCCGCTGGAGCCAGTGGACGACCCCAAGGCCAAGTTGGAGGAGTACAAGCTTGATGAGGAGAAGGTCCGCGAGGTCATCAAGGGACTCATCTCCTATTCCGACGTCCAGAGCTTCAAGAGGTTCGTCTACCCGCTATACCGCGTCGAGCTGATGATGAGGCGGAGGAAGAGGGTGGTGTGGCTCGACGGGCGGACTGGAAGGGAGATTCACCCCTAGAGAACGGCGTCCGACATCGGCGGTCGCCGCCGTCTTGATTCGAATGATTCTAACGACAAGCATAAACGAAGCCGGGGATGCTTGCTGACTCGGTAGGTGTAGTTTGGAAAGCCACCGTCAGGCCGAAGGACTCAATTGGGAACACCCGTACTTCGACAACTTCAACAGCGCCTTCAACCCGCAGACGACGATCAACAGGGAGAACGTGCGCAGCCTCGAGCTGAAGTGGACGTGCGAGCTCGCGCCAGCGAACTTTCAGAAGAAGGGAGCCAAATCAGGTTCCCGGACCTCGCGACCGTCGCGGGTCCAGACGATAGCCCTTGTCATAGGCGGGAACGCCTTCGTGGCCGACGGCAACAACGTCCTGTATTCCGTCGACGCGAAGACGGGGTCTCCAAGGTGGTCGTTCGCGGCCCCGCTCGAGGGAAAGACGGAGTTCGGACTGGTCCACACGCTCAACTTCCACGGGGGGCTGGTCTACCTGGTCTCGTCGAATTGCATCCTGTACGGCCTCGACCCGGCGAGCGGGGCGCTTCGTTTCAAGATGGGAGGGATATTTCCGGACGGCGCGAAGGGCTACTCCGGGAGGACCGCGCCGAGCTTCTTCCACGAGATGGCGATAACCGGTGCGGCAACCCCCTACGAGGTCACGGCTAGGGGTTGCGTCGCGTCCTGCGACCTCTCAACAAGGAAGGCCGGGTGGAGGTGGTTCTCCGTCCCCCCCGCGGTCAAAGGGCGTAAGAACTGGGACGTCGAGGCGGACAAGGGGAACATCAAGGCGTACCCAGACGACTGGGGGAAGACCGAGTTCTCGGGGAGGGGGAGCGTCTGGAGCCAGCCCGTCGTCGACGAAGACGCGGAGAGGGTCTACTTTGGCACCGGCGACCCGGACCTCTTCTTGCTGGAGGGGTCGATTGTCCCCGGGCCCCTGCTCTACACGGACTGCCTGGTGTCGTTGGACCCGAACACCGGCAAGATGCTGTGGTATTACCAGACCACCCCGCACGACGTGGTCAGCTGGGACTTCGGCTGGAACACGATCCTCGCAGAGATCCAGGTCGACGGGGCCAAGAGGAAGGTCGCAATAGGGGGAACCAAGGGAAACCACGTGTACGTCCTCGACGCGGAGACCGGTAGGCCTGTCTACGCGCCGGTCAGGGTGGGGCACAACACGACGCCTCTCAACGTCAACTTGGGCAACGACGCCGACATGCTGAGGTCGCTCGAGCCGGGTGTCTATTGTCCGGGGCACGGCGGAGGGATAAACGCGGGCCTCGCCGTCGCCTACAACAACATCTACGTGTCCTCGCAGAGGGTGGAGCAGCGCGCCGAGTGGCAACAAGGGAGATACCGCGGCAAGCCGATGAAGACCATCAAGCTTACGAACACGGACTCCCCCCAGTACTCCACGATATCGGCGATAGACGCCGGACGGGGAGAGATCAGGTGGAGCTTCTTCCTTCCAAACCTCTATCAGGGCGCCGGCCTTGTGGTGAGTGGCGGAGTCTTGTATGGAGTGGACAGGAAGGGGATCCTCTACATGCTCGACGCCATGAGCGGGGATCTGCTTCGCAGCGATGACCTTGGCGGGGCGGGATCCGCGGGCGTCTCGATCGCGGCCGCGAAGGGAGGAGAGATGCGATTGCTCGTGCCCGTCACCGGGACCGGAGGGTCGCCGAACAAGCTGCTCTGTTTTGGGCTCCCATAGCTTGACCTCCCTCCAGGCCCACCGCTGCGGGGCACGAGCGAAAGGCGTCCGTCCGGAGAAGGCTGAGTGGTCAAGTTGGTCGTGACGACCTCCCCAAAGCCGCGCCTGGTCTGGGCGGAAAGAATCAAGCCGATGCCCCTGGACCCAGGGTCCGTCCCCACGCTCGCGAGCGACTTGGGGATGTTCTCCAGGGCCGGGGTCGAGCTGAAGATCAGCGAGTTCCTGGGCAGCCCCGACGCTATGGCTGCCTTTCGCGCCGGGCACGCGCAGATAGCCCACCTGCAGCTCCCAGAGGCGATCAGGCTAGCCGCCGAGGCGGACCGGCCGGCGAAGGTCTTCTGGGCCAGCAGGATGGGAAAGATGGCGGGGATGCTCGTCTCGACCTCCTCTATCTGGGGGGTCGACGAGCTAAGAGGAAAGAGGTTCGGGATAGGGGCCGAAGGGGACTTTTGGGACCCGATAATCTCGAAGATGCTCAGCTCGAACGGAATTGAGCGCGGCGAAATCACTTGGGTCAAGGGCCTCGACCCCTCCGAGAGGGCGGACATGCTGCTCGGCGGGAAGATTGACGCGACCTTCGTCACAATGCAGACCTACATGAGCAAGCTCGCAGGGAAGGGGGAGATCCGGCTACTGCTCGACGACGAAGCCATGAAGGAGTTCGTGATAAGGAGCGAGTTCCTCGTCGCCGTAGCGAGCGACGCGCTGATAGAAGAGTCGCCAGACTCACTGGCCGCCATCACGATGACGCTCATGAGGGCGGCGCGCCTCTTCAGCGAGGACTGGGAGTCGTGGGTCGAGGCAGCATCGAAGAGGAGGCCAGACGTCCCGAGGGAGAGCATCCGCCGGCAGTGGCAGTATTTTCAGAGGGATTGGCCCGTCAACGGAGACATAGACACCAAGCGCTTCCGGCTGATCTTCCAGAAGCTGAGGAGCGAGGGAGGGATAGCGAAGAGCGGGGAGCTACCGATAGACAGGTGGGTCACGACCAAGTTCGAGGAGCTAGCCTTGAAGGAATTGGGAGTCTTTCCTGACTAGGCCGACCGAGTCACAAGAGAGGAGGCTGCCGGTGACGCATTGCCCACCGGCTTCCCCAAACAAAGACTTATAGCGAGTTTGGCAGATTTCTCGCTCAGGTCCTCGAGCACGCAGGTCAATCTATCTGAAGGCAAGAACTGGGCGCACCCATTCTACGACGGGAACAACACGAGCTTCAATCCTCAGAACGCGATCAACCGGAACAACGTCCAGGACCTGGAGATAAAATGGGTCCGCGAGCTCGTGCCCCCGAACCCTCCGGCCGCGAGGGAGAACCCCCTGGACCTTCCGGCCGCGAGGGAGAACCCCCTGGACCTTCCGGCCGCGAGGATTGGGTTGGGTAGGCCGATACAGACCATCCCGCTGGTCATGGGCGGGACCGTGTTCCTGGCAGACAACAGCAACGCCGTATTTGCGGTGGACGCGGGGAGCGGGGAGGTCAGGTGGTCATTCCAACCCTCGATGCCGAAGCTCGGCGCCCTGCCGATGATTCACACGCTCAACTCGAACGGCGGTCTGCTCTTCGTCCTGTGCGCTCAGAGCGCGCTCTTCGCTCTCCATCCCGAAACTGGGAAGGTCGAGACCGAGTGGACTCGATTCTTTCCCGAAACAAAGCCGAACTCGGTCCGAAACAAGGACTGGGGCGCGCCGTCGTATTCCGCACCTTCATTCGTTGGGTCCAGCGCGATAGTGGGCTCCTCGACGGAGGACCCGGACGAAGCCAGGGGTTTCGTCGCATCCTACGACCTGAAGTCCAGGACGATGCAATGGGTCTGGTACGTCACCCCGCCCGCGATTTCAGGGCCGAAGAACTGGGATGCCGACGCCGCGAAGGGAAACATCGCCGCCTATCCGAACGACTGGGGCGAGATTGACATCGCGGGAAGGGCGGCCGTGTGGGGTCAGACCCTCGCAGACGAGGAAGGTGGAAGAGTCTATCTCGGCACGGGGAACCCGTGGCTGTTTCACATCGAGGGGTCGATGAGGCCCGGGCCCCTGCTCTACTCGGATTGCCTTGTCTGCCTTGACGCGAAAACGGGCAAGATGATCTGGTATCATCAGTCCACTCCGCACGACCACCTGGGGTGGGACTTTGGGATGAGCGTCATCCTCGCCCAGCTCACGGTCGGCGGACAGAACCGCAAGGTCTTGATCGGATCGTCGAAGAACAGCCACGTTTACGTGGCTGACGCCCTGACGGGAAAGCTCGTCTTTCAGCCGATAAGGGTCGGGTACGTCGGGACACCTCTGAACGCCAACAAGGGCGACGAGGCCGACATGGTAGGCTCCCTCGAGCCCGGGACATACTGTCCGGCGCACAACGGCGGGATAAACGCGGCCGCGGCCTTCGCATACAACACGATCTTCGTCGCCACCCAGAGGTTCGAGCAGCGCCTCGAATACGTCGACGGCGTCCACAAGGGAAAAGCCATCAGGAGGGCCAAGCTTACCGACGTCGAGACCCCTAGATACTCGACGATATCGGCAATCAACGGCTCGAGGGGAGAGATAGCATGGAGCTACTTCATACCCAACGGATACCAGGGCGCAGGCCTCACCGTGAGCGGAAATGTCGTGTTCGGCGTGGACCGTAGCGCCATACTCTACATGCTCGACGCCTCCAACGGCGCACTCCTTCGGGAGGACCACCTGCGGGGCCACGGATCCGCAGGCGCCTCGGTTGCCGCGACCCGCGAAGGGGAGATGAGGTTGTTCGTGCCCATCAGCGGGGCAGGCGGGACCGAAAACAAGCTG